>WNGL01008192.1_pt1 | contig 12246 bp, 23 predicted proteins | sample 5400591 | NCBI WGS metagenome assembly WNGL01 (sample SAMN13153377, study PRJNA577476) | soil metagenome | isolation source: 80 cm soil or saprolite under Garry oak tree replicate 1 | place: USA:California | collected 2016-06-15
GCAGCCCGATGCCCTTGATGTTGAGCACGATGTCGGTGACATCCTCGAGGACGCCGGGCATCGACGAGAATTCATGCAGTACGCCCTCGATCTGCACGGCGGTGATCGCCGTGCCCTGCAGCGAGGATAGGAGCACGCGGCGCAGCGCGTTGCCGAGCGTCAGCCCGAATCCGCGCTCGAGCGGCTCGGCGACGGCGGTGGCAACCCGCTTGGGATCGTCACCATGCTCGACGGCGAGCTGCTTCGGCTTGATCAGGGCTTGCCAGTTTTTCTGAATTACCACGGGTCGGTCCTCATCACTAAAAGGCGCAATTGACTGGGTACCAATTGCGGCGAGAGCCGGCCTTCCGGCCGGCTGTCCCGCAGGGCGTCGCGGCGTTCTAGCTCGCGCGACGAAAATTCTTGCTACGCGCCGCGGCGCGAATCAGACGCGCCGACGCTTGGGCGGGCGGCAGCCGTTATGCGGGATCGGCGTCACGTCGCGAATCGAGGTGACGGCGAAGCCCACGACCTGCAATGCTCGCAGCGCCGACTCGCGTCCCGATCCGGGTCCCTTGACCTCGATCTCGAGCGTCCGCATGCCGTGCTCCATCGCTTTCTTGCCGGCATCCTCTGCCGCCATCTGCGCGGCGTACGGGGTCGACTTGCGCGAACCCTTGAAACCCTGGCTGCCCGAAGACGACCACGCGATGGTGTTGCCCTGGGCGTCGGTAATGGTGACAACGGTGTTGTTGAACGACGCGTTCACATGGGCGACGCCCGAGGTGATGTTCTTGCGCTCGCGACGACGTACGCGCGGGGCTGCTGCGGCCTTGGCCATGAAATTCCTGTCTCCGGGCTTACGTCTGTGGGCTTACTTCTTCTTGCCGGCGATCGGCCGGGCGGGACCCTTGCGGGTGCGCGCATTGGTGTGGGTGCGCTGGCCGCGCACGGGCAGCCCCTTGCGGTGACGCAGCCCGCGATAGCAACCAAGGTCCATCAACCGCTTGATGTTGGTCGCCACTTGCCGGCGCAGATCGCCCTCGACGGTGTATTCGCGGTCGATCAACTCACGGATGCGCAGCACCTCGTCGTCGGTCAGCTCATGCACCCGGCGCTCGGACGGAATACCGACCTTGGTGCAGATCTCCGACGCCTTGGTGCGGCCGATGCCGTGAATATAGGTCAGGCCGATCGGTACTCGCTTTTGGCTCGGGATATTGACGCCAGCAATACGCGCCACTTGCGCTTCTCCTTAGATCTGATCGTTCATGCTAAGAGAGGCCGCGGCACGGCCAAGGGCGCGCATTATATGAATATCCGCGCTCAAGTCAACCGCCCTGCTGCGTTTTGCCACGTTGCAGGATGGCGTCAATCTGCCGCGTCACCTCGTCGATTTCCGCCATGCCGTCGACCGTCTGCAGAATGCCTTTTTGCCGGTAATAGGGCAGTATCGGTGCGGTTTGCGCGTGATAGGCGGCCAGCCGCGCCTTGATCGTCTCGGCGGTATCGTCGGCGCGGCGTGAAAAGGTCTTGTTGCCGCACACGTCGCAAACGCCGGGAACGCGCGGCTGCTTGTAGCGGTCGTGATAGCTGGCACCGCAGCGCGTGCAGGTGAAGCGCCCGGTGACCCGGTCGACCAAGGCAGCCTCATCCACCTTCATCTCGATGACGTGGTCGAGCCGGCGTTGACGATCCGCCAGCATCGCGTCGAGCGCCTCGGCCTGGCGAACGGTGCGCGGAAAGCCATCGAGGATGAAGCCGTTACGGCAATCCGACGCGACGATGCGCTCGGCGATCATGGCGATCAGGATGTCGTCCGGAACCAGCTGACCGGAATCCATGATCGGCTTTGCCTTGCGGCCGATCTCGGTGCCAGCGGCGACGGCGGCGCGCAGCATGTCGCCGGTCGACAGCTGGACCAGCCCATACGTCTCCTCGATGCGTTTGGCCTGCGTTCCCTTCCCGGCACCGGGCGGACCCAGCAGGATAACGTTCATCCGCGTCTCCCGCGCAACTTGGACTTCTTGATCAAGCCCTCGTATTGGTGCGCGAGAAGATGGGAGTGGATCTGCGCCACGGTATCCATGGTGACGCTGACGACGATCAGCAGGCTGGTGCCGCCGAAATAGAACGGCACCGAATATTGCGAGATCAGGAATTCGGGCAGGATACAGACGACGGCAAGATAGGCCGAGCCGATCACCGTCAGCCGCGTCAGCACGTAGTCGAGATAGTCGGAGGTGTTCTTGCCCGGCCGGATGCCCGGGATGAAGCCGCCATATTTACGCAGATTGTCGGCCGTCTCGACCGGATTGAAGACGATCGCAGTATAGAAGAACGAGAAGAACACGATGAGGGCGACATAGAGCAGCATATAGAGCGGCCGCCCGTGCGCCAGATACGCGGTGATCTCGGCAATGATACCGGTGCTGCCACCGGCAGCATTGAAGCTCGCCAAGGTCGCCGGCAGCAGCAACAGCGAGGAGGCGAAGATCGGCGGGATGACGCCCGAGGTATTGAGCTTCAGCGGCAGGTGCGAGGCTTCGCCGCCGAACATCTTGTTGCCCTGCTGGCGCTTCGGGTATTGCACCAGGATGCGGCGCTGCGCGCGCTCCATGAAGACGATGAAGCCGATGACCACGATTGACATCGCGAAGAAGAAGATGATGGTGACGGTCGAGATCGCGCCGGTGCGCCCGAGCTCGAGCAGCGCGACGAGCGCATGCGGGAGATTGGCGACGATGCCGGCGAAGATGATCAGCGAGATGCCGTTGCCGACGCCGCGCGCGGTGATCTGCTCGCCGAGCCACATCAAGAAGACGGTGCCGCCGGTCAGGGTGATGACGGTGACGAGGCGGAAGAAGTAGCCGGGATCGACAACCGCCGATCCGCCGCCGCCGCGCAACCCCTCGAGCCCGACGGCGATGCCGTAGGCCTGCACCGCGGCGAGCCCGACAGTGCCGAAGCGGGTGTATTGGTTGAGCTTCTTGCGGCCGCTCTCGCCCTCTTTCTTCAGCGCTTCGAGCTGTGGCGACACCGCAGTCAGAAGCTGGACGATGATCGAAGCCGAGATGTACGGCATGATGTTGAGGGCAAAGATCGTCATGCGTCCGAGCGCACCGCCCGAGAACATGTCGAACATGCCGAGGATGCCGCCGGCATTGCGGCTGAAGATCTCGGTGAGGATCGTCGGGTCGATACCGGGGATCGGAATATATGTCCCGAGCCGATAGATCACCAGGGCGCCAAGGGTGAACCAGATGCGGTTCTTCAGCTCGGTCGCCTTGCTGAAGGCGGAGAAATTGATATTCGCGGCTAACTGTTCGGCGGCTGACGCCATCTAACCCATTCCTTCCGCGACCCGGCCCCCGGTATCGCCCATTTTAGGCCCCCGGTCGCCCCACTGATAAGCAGAAAGCGCTACTCCTCAGTCTTGGTCTTGGCCGCCTTGGGCTTCTTCGGCTTGGCTTCCTTGGCGTCGCCGCCCTTACCGGCTGCCGGCGCGGCCTTCGCCTTCTTGGCGCCTTCCGGCTTGGCTTCGCCCTTGGCCTTCTTCGGCTTGGCCTCTTCCTTGGCTGCCGGCGGCGCCGCGGCGGCAGCTTCCGCCGCGTCGGCGAACGCCTTGCTCTTGGCTATCGCCTTGGCCTTGGCGACCGCCTTCTTGCCCTTCGGCGCAGCAGCCGGCTCGGCCGCGACCGGACCGGTCAGGGTGACCGTGCCGCCGGCCTTCTCGACCGCGGCAATGGCCGCCTTGGACGCGCCGGCAACGGTGATCTTCAGCGCCGCCGTGATTTCGCCTTTGGCGAGCAGGCGGATGCCGTGGCGCAGCCGGCGCAACAGCCCGGCCGCGACCAGCGCCGCGCCGTCGACCGCCGCGTCGGCCTGCAGCCGACCGGATTCGACGGCCGCCTGCAGACGGCCGAGATTGACCTCGTGGAATTCCTTGCGGAACGGCGCATTGGTGAAGCCGCGCTTCGGCAGCCGCCGATGCAGCGGCGTCTGGCCGCCTTCAAAACCGTTAAGCGCCACGCCGGTGCGCGCCGTCTGGCCCTTGCCACCGCGACCGCTCGTCTTGCCCTTGCCGGAGCCGATGCCGCGGCCGATCCGCTTGAAGCGGTAATGCGCGCCGGCATTGTCCCTGATTTCGTTGAGTTTCATCTCTCGACTTTCCTGTCCGCCGCCACCCTGTCCGCTAACGGGCGGCGCCTGCTCAATCTTCGACCCGAACCAGATGCTTGACCTTGAAGATCATGCCGCGCACCGCCGGAGTGTCTTCAAGAACCCGTGAGCGACGCACTTTGTTGAGGCCGAGCCCTTTAAGGGTCGCCTCCTGGTCGTTGCGGCGGCCGATCGGCGAGCCGACCTGCGTCACCGTGAGGGTCTTCCTCGCCGCCGTCTTGGCGCCTTGCTTGCTTGCCATGTCTCACTACTCCTTGGCGTCGGCGCCGTCGCGCTTGCCGAGGATCTCGCTGACCTTCTTGCCGCGCCGCGCCGCGACCGAGCGCGGACTGACGACATGGGTCAGCGCCTCGAACGTCGCCTTGATCATGTTGTGCGGGTTCGAGGTGCCGACCGACTTGGCGACGACATCCTTGACGCCGAGCGCCTCGAAGATGGCGCGCATCGGACCGCCGGCGATGATGCCGGCACCCTGCGGCGCGGTGCGCACGATGACGTGCCCGGCGCCGTAATGGCTCTCGATGTCGTGATGCAGGGTGCGGCCCTCGCGCAGCGGCACGCGGATCAGGCTCTTGCGCGCCTGCTCGGTCGCCTTGCGGATCGCCTCCGGCACCTCGCGGGCCTTGCCCGAGCCGTAGCCGACGCGGCCCTTGCCGTCGCCGACGACCACGAGCGCGGCGAAACCGAAGCGCCTTCCGCCCTTCACCACCTTGGCGACGCGGTTGATGCCGACGAGCTTCTCGACGAACTCGCCCTCGTCGCGATCGCGCGACTGCCCGTCGCGGCCGCGTCGTTCACCGCCGCGCGCGCCGCCGCCCGGGCCGCGCGAGCCGCCGCCGGGTGTCCGCGGGCCGCCACCCGGAGGTCTTGCGCCAGCACCTGGGGTCCGTGCCATATCCTCTATTTCCCTATCGTTGAAATCTAGAAATCGAGACCGCCCTCGCGAGCGGCATCGGCCAGCGCCTTGACGCGGCCATGAAAACGGTAACCGCCGCGATCGAAGACCACCGACTTGACCCCGGCGGCCAGCGCCCGCGTGGCGATCAGCTTGCCGACCGCCACCGCCGCGTCGGCATCGGCGCCATTCTTCAGCCCGCCCTGGCGCAGCTCGGTATCAATGCTCGAGGCGGTCGCCAGGGTGCGACCGGCCGCATCATCGATGACCTGCACATAGATGTGCTTCGACGAGCGGAATATCGACAGCCGCGGCCGCGTGGAGGCGCTACGAGCGATCCGGCCGCGCACCCGGGCGCGGCGCCGATCGAAGAGGGATTTCACATGCGTCGTCATTGTCTCGTACCCCTACTTCTTCTTGCCTTCCTTGCGGCGTACCGTCTCGGTCTCGTACTTGATGCCCTTGCCCTTGTAGGGTTCCGGCTTGCGATAGCCGCGAATCACCGCAGCCATCTGTCCGACCCGCTGGCGGTCGGCGCCAGTGATGCTGATCGAGGTCGGCTTCTCGCAGGTAATCTTGACGTCGTCGGGGATCGCAAAGTGAACCTCGTGGCTGAAACCGAGTTGCAGATTGAGGCTCTTGCCTTGCACCGCCGCGCGATAGCCGACGCCGTTGATCTCGAGATTGACGGTGAACCCCTTGGAAACGCCATGGACCATGTTGTTGACGAGGGCGCGCGTCGTCCCCCACAGGGTGCGCGCACGCTTGGTATCGCTCTTCGGCTTTACCCAGACTTTGCCGTCCTCGAGAGTCGTGACGATCTCGTTGCTGACGACCAGCTTGAGCGTGCCGAGCTTGCCCTTGGCGGTCACCGTCTGACCGGCGATGTCGACGTTGACACCGCTCGGGACGGGAACCGGATTCTTGCCAATCCGTGACATCTCACACCCCAGTTACGCAAATTTTCGTTAGAACACGCGGCAGAGAATTTCGCCGCCGACATTGGCCGCACGCGCCTCGTTGTCCGACATGACGCCGCGCGGCGTCGACAGGATGGCGATGCCGAGGCCGTTGTAGATGCGCGGCAGATCGGTGACCTTGGAGTAGATCCGCCGGCCTGGTTTGGAGATCCGCGAGATCTCGCGGATCACCGGCTCGCCATCGACGTATTTGAGCTCGATCTTGAACTCCGTCACGCCGGGCCGAATATCCTCGCGCGTGAAGCCGCGGATATAGCCTTCGCGCTTCAGCACTTCGAGCACATTGGCGCGCGCCTTGGAAGCTGGCGCGGCAACGATCGGCTTGTGCGCCCGCTGTGCGTTGCGGATGCGGGTCAGCATATCCCCTAGGGGATCAGTCATCGACATCGTTGTCTCCTACCAGCTCGACTTGACCATGCCGGGTATCTGGCCGGCCGAGGCGAGTTCACGCAGAGCGATGCGCGACAGTTTGAATTTGCGATAGACGCCGCGCGGCCGCCCGGTGAGCTCGCAGCGGTTGCGGATGCGCGTCTTGGAGCTGTTGCGCGGCATCTCGGCAAGCTTGAGCTGCGCCGCGAAACGCTCCTCTTCGGGCGCGCCGCGATCCGACGCCACCGCCTTCAGGCGAGCGCGCTTGGGGCCCATCTGCTTGGCCATCTTCGTGCGCTTCGCATTCTTATTGATCGAGCTCTTCTTTGCCATGTTCTCGAACCCCGTGGGATCAGTTGGCGAACGGCATGTCGAAGCCGCGAAGCAGGGCCTTCGCCTCTGCGTCGGTCTTCGCCGTCGTGACGATGACGATGTCCATGCCCCGGACCTGGTCGATCTTGTCGTAGTCGACCTCAGGGAATACCAGCTGTTCCTTGAGACCGAGGGCGTAATTGCCGCGCCCGTCGAAACTCTTCGCCGAGACGCCGCGGAAATCGCGGACCCGCGGCAAGGCGATATTGACCAGCCGGTCGAGGAATTCGAACATGCGTTGGCGGCGCAGCGTCACCTTGCAGCCGATCGGCATGTTCTCGCGCAACTTGAAGGTGGCGATCGACTTCTTGGCCCGGGTGACGACCGGCTTCTGACCGGTGATCAGGGTCAGGTCGCCGACCGCGGCGTCGACTTTCTTGCTGTCCTGCACCGCCTCGCCGACGCCCATGTTGACGACGATCTTCTCGAGGCGCGGGCACTGCATCGCGTTTTTGTAGCCGAACTCCTTTATCAGAGCCGGGCGGACGATCTTCTCGTAGTGATCTTGGAGGCGCGTCATGATGGGGCTCTCATGCGTCGAGGACTTCGCCGGATCGCCTGGCGAAGCGGACCTTGCGGCCGTCGAGCGTCTTGAAGCCGACCCGTGTCGGCTTGTCGCTCTTCGGATCGATATGGGCGACGTTCGAGATGTGCAGCGTGGCTTCCTTCTCGATGATGCCGCCGGGCTGGCCCATGGCGGGGCGGGTATGGCGCTTCACCATGTTGACGCCCTGAACGAGGACGCGGCTGTCCTTCGGCAGGACGCGCAGGACCTCCCCGGTCTTGCCCTTGTCCTTGCCGGCGATGACGACCACCTTGTCGCCCTTCTTGATCTTCAGCTTGCTCATATCTCTCGATCCCGGCTCACAGCACTTCGGGCGCGAGCGAGACGATCTTCATGAACTTGCGGGCGCGCAATTCGCGCGTCACCGGTCCGAAGATGCGCGTGCCGATCGGCTCGCCCTGCTTGTTGATGAGCACCGCCGCGTTGCGGTCGAAGCGAATGGCGCTGCCGTCTGGCCGACGAATTTCCTTCGCCGTGCGCACGATCACCGCCTGATGAACGTCGCCCTTCTTGACGCGGCCGCGCGGGATCGCCTCCTTGACCGAGACGACAATAATGTCGCCGACCGTCGCCGTGCGTCGATGCGAGCCGCCCAGCACCTTGATGCACTGGACGCGGCGCGCGCCGGAATTGTCGGCGACATCGAGATTGGTCTGCATCTGGATCATGGCAGATCAACCTTTCGCGGCGGGAGCGGCGGCGTCGGCAGCAGCGAGCACGATCCAGCGCTTGCGCTTGGAGATCGGCTTGCTCTCCTCGATGCGGACGACATCGCCGGTCTTGTGGACGTTCTTCTCGTCATGCGCCGCGTATTTCTTCGAGCGCATGATGAACTTCTTGTAGACCGGGTGCATGACGCGGCGTTCGACGCGAACGACGATCGTCTTGTCGCAGGCATCGCTGACGACCACACCCTGCAGGACGCGTTTCGGCATGACTCTCTTCCTACTCCTACGAGGCGGCCGTGCGGGCGCGCTCGCCCAGGATGGTCTTGATCCGCGCGATGTCGCGACGTACCTGGCGCACCCGCGCGGTGTTCTCGAGCTGACCGCTGGCGCGCTGGAAGCGCAGGTTGAAGGCCTCCTTGCTGAGGTCCTCGATCTGCTGCTTCAGCTCGTCCTCGGTCTTCGGTCTGATGTCTGACGCCTTCATGCCGAGACCTCCTCGCCGAGTCGGGTGACGAAACGGGTACCGATCGGCAGCTTGGCGGCGGCGAGGTCGAACGCCTCGCGGGCCAGCGATGCCGGGACGCCGTCAAGCTCGAACATGATCCGCCCGGGCTTGACCCGGCAGACCCAGAACTCGGGCGTGCCCTTGCCGCTGCCCATGCGCACTTCGGCCGGCTTCTGCGACACCGGCACGTCGGGGAAGATGCGGATCCAGACGCGGCCGATGCGGCGAATGTGCCGGGTAATGGCGCGTCGAGCCGCCTCGATCTGACGGGCCGAGACACGGCCCGGCTCCGAGGCCTTGAGGCCGTACGAGCCGAAATTCAATGTCGTGCCGCCCTTGGCGAGGCCATGGATGCGCCCCTTGTGCCCCTTGCGGTATTTTGTACGCTTCGGACTAAGCATAGTGTTGCGACCTCTTTCCTAATCCGGCTCAGGCCGCGTCCGGCCGGCGCCCGCGGTGCTCGCCGGTCGGCTGCGCCTCGGCGGCGCGCTTGTCCTGCGCCATCGGATCGTGTGCCAGAATCTCGCCCTTGAAGACCCAGACCTTGACGCCGCAGGTGCCGTAGGTGGTGTTGGCGCGGCCATAGCCGAAATCGATGTCGGCACGCAGCGTGTGCAAGGGCACACGACCCTCGCGATACCACTCCATGCGGGCGATCTCGGCGCCACCGAGACGGCCGGAGCAGTTGATGCGGATGCCCTGGGCGCCGAGGCGCATTGCCGATTGCACGGCGCGCTTCATGGCGCGGCGAAAGGCGACGCGGCGCTCCAATTGCTGGGCGATGCCGTCGGCGATCAGCTTGGCATCGATCTCCGGCTTGCGGATCTCGACGATGTTGAGGCTGACCTCGCTCTTGGTCATCTTGGCGATGTCGGTGCGCAGCTTCTCGATGTCGGCGCCCTTCTTGCCGATCACCACGCCGGGCCGCGCCGAATGGATGGTGATGCGAGTCTTCTTGGCGGCCCGCTCGATGACGATGCGGCTGACCCCGGCCTGCACCAGTCGATCGATCAGGAATTTGCGCAGGCGCAGATCCTCATGCAGCAGCGTGCTGTAGTCGCGCCGTGCGAACCACCGCGAGTCCCAGGTGCGGTTGATGCCGAGGCGCAAGCCGGCCGGATGGACCTTTTGACCCATGTCTTTCTCCTACTCCGCCGTCGCTTCTTCGGCGCGCTCGCGCACGATGACCGTGAGATTGCTGAAATACTTCTCGACCCGCCCGGCGCGACCGCGGCCGCGCGCGTGGAAGCGTTTCATCGCAAAGGCGCGGCCGACCGTCGCCTCCTTGACGAACAGCCGATCGACGTCGAGCTGGTGATTGTTCTCGGCATTGGCGATCGCCGCCTGCAAGACCTTCTTGACGTCCTCGGCAACCCGGCGCGGCGAGAAGGTCAGCTCGGCGAGCGCGCTCGAAGCACTCTTGCCGCGGATGCTCTGGGCGACCAGGTTGAGCTTGCGCGCGCTGACGCTGACGACGCGCAGGAACGCCTTGGCTTCAGTCTCGTCGAGGCGGCGCGGTGCGCTTTTCTTGCTCATCGCCTTAAGCCCTCTTCGCCTTCTTATCGGCGGCATGGCCGTAGAAGGTCCGCGTCGGCGCGAATTCGCCGAGCTTGTGGCCGACCATGTTCTCGGTGACCAGCACCGGAATGAATTTGTGGCCGTTATAGACGCCGAACGTCAGGCCGACGAATTGCGGGAAGATCGTCGAGCGCCGCGACCACGTCTTGATGATCTCGTTGCGCCCGGAAGCGCGCGACTTCTCCGCCTTTTTCAAGAGGTAGCCGTCGACGAACGGCCCCTTCCATATCGAGCGTGCCACTTGCGGTCTCCGTTACTTCTTGTTGCGCCGGCGCACGATGTAGCGATCGGTCGCCTTGTTGTGGCGAGTCTTCTTGCCCTTGGTCGGCTTGCCCCACGGGGTCACCGGATGGCGACCGCCCGAGGTGCGGCCTTCGCCGCCGCCATGCGGGTGATCGATCGGGTTCATCGCGACGCCGCGCACCGAGGGACGGTGGCCAAGCCAACGATTGCGGCCCGCCTTGCCGATGACGATGTTCTGCTGGTCCGGGTTCGAGACCGCGCCGACCGTGGCGCGGCAATCGGCGCGCACCATGCGCACCTCGCCCGAAGACAGGCGGAGCAGCGCGTAGCCGGCGTCGCGGCCAACGAGCTGGGCATAGGTGCCGGCAGCGCGCGCCATCTGGCCGCCCTTGCCCGGCTTCATCTCGATATTATGGATGATCGTGCCGACCGGCATGTTCTTCATCGGCATCGCGTTGCCCGGCTTGACGTCGACCTTCTCGCCGGCCACCACCTTGTCGCCTGCCTTGAGGCGCTGCGGCGCCAGGATATAGGACTGCTCGCCATCATCATATTTGATGAGGGCGATGAAGGCCGTACGATTTGGGTCATATTCGAGGCGCTCGACCGTCGCGACCACGTCGCTCTTGCCGCGCTTGAAGTCGACGACGCGATAGCGCCGCTTGGCGCCGCCGCCGCGGTGGCGCAGGGTAATGCGGCCGGTGTTGTTGCGGCCGCCCTTCTTGCGCAACCCCTCGGTCAGCGCCTTGACCGGCTCGCCCTTCCACAGCTCGCTGCGGTCGACGATGACCAGCTGGCGCTGCGAAGGCGTCGTCGGCTTGAATGTCTTTAGAGCCATCGATCAGGATCCCAGCTGTCAAATACCGGTCGTGATGTCGATCTTTTCGCCCTCAACGAGGGTGACGATCGCTTTCTTGTAGTCCGAGCGTTGGCCGATCTTGCCCCGGAAGAGCTTGACCTTGCCCATCACCCGGATGGTGTTGACCGCGCTCACCTTTACCTTGAACAACCCTTCGACCGCCGCCTTGACCTCGCGCTTGGTGGCGGTCAGCGGCACGCGAAAGGTAACCTGGCCATGCTCCGACGCCGCCGTCGATTTCTCGGTGATCACCGGCGAGCGGACGAGCGCGTACATCTCTTCGCGCGAGAGCGTCGATTGCGCCGCTCGAATGACGCGGAACCTGCTCATTTCAGCCGAGCCTCCAGGTGTTGCACCGCATCGCGCGTCAGCACCAGCGTGTCACGGCGCAAGATGTCGTAGACGTTGGCGCCTTGCTGCGGCAGCACGTCGACCTTGGGAAGGTTGCGCGCGGCGCGGGCGAAATTCTCATCGACGACCGGACCGTCGATGATCAGCACCGACTCCCAGCCGAACTTGGCAAGGCGCGCACCGAGCAGCTTGGTCTTCGCCTCCTCGACATGCGCGGTCTCGAGGACGACGAGCTTGCCCTCGGCCTGCTTTGCCGACAGCGCTGTCTTCAAGGCGAGTCGACGCACCTTCTTCTGCAGACCGAATCCGTGGCTGCGCACGACGGGGCCGAAGATCACCGCGCCACCGCGAAACTGCGGCGAGCGCAGGCTACCCTGCCGAGCGCGCCCGCCGCCCTTTTGCTTGAACGGCTTTTTGGTCGTGCCCTGAATGTCGCTGATGCCCTTGGCCTTGTGCGTTCCGGCACGCCGCTTGGCGAGCTGCCAGTTGACCATGCGTGCGAGGATGTCGGGACGGACGGCGACGCCGAAGATGTCGTCGCTGAGCTCGATCTCGCCGGCATCCTGGTTATCCAGGTTCTTCATCGTCAGCTTCATGTTACTCCGCCCCTGCCTCGGTCGTCGGCGTCTCGGCGGCCGCCGATGCCGGCTCGGCCTGGCGTCTGATTGCCGCCGGGAACGGCAGATCTTTCGGCGCCTTG
>WNGL01008194.1_pt1 | contig 12245 bp, 10 predicted proteins | sample 5400591 | NCBI WGS metagenome assembly WNGL01 (sample SAMN13153377, study PRJNA577476) | soil metagenome | isolation source: 80 cm soil or saprolite under Garry oak tree replicate 1 | place: USA:California | collected 2016-06-15
GCAAACGCGGATAACGAGTGACTAACAGCGGGCGTATATCAGCGACGCTGGTTCGTTCATCCACCATCAATAATTCCTCATTTTGTCCCGTAATTTCACGCAATGAGGCAAAGTAACGAATGCGTATCTTCATATGAGTACCTGGTTGATAACATCAGAACACTCAAGAATGGCTTGGCGCTTCTTTTCGATAAGGTCGCATGAATGTATTTTACCTGAAAGGGGTTAATCAGTCAATGAAACAGTTCATACAGTGGCTTGCTACCAAGAATTTCATCCTGGTTGATTTGATGCTTATCGCTAGCATGGGAGTGCTGTTATACGCATCATGGCCGAGTCTTCAATCATACAGCCGTTGGACTGCCATAGCACTACTGGCGATCATGGTAGTGCTAGCCGTTATTGGTTTGGGAGCCCTGGTTATTCAAGTGGCCTTTATGACCAAGAGGAAGGCCATTGATTTGAGAGTGTATGAGCAACAGCACCTATCACTCCCCTTGCCGAGCTTACATACTACAAAAATTGCCGAAGAGGATGCAATTTCTGCATCCGTTCCACGAAAAAGTTTGCCGCGTAGTCGTCATGTTTTGCAACGTTTGCAAAAACCGCGATCTGCAAATTCACAGGTTTTGCAACCTGCAAAAAATTCTGCAACGCCCGCAAATCTGCAACGTGCAAATTTGCAAAAGCCTTTCGCAACAGGCTACAGGCCGCCTAGCAATGCCGTTGCAAATCCGCAATCCGCAAATTTGCAACCTGTTAATGATGGAATAATCAAGGACGAGGTTGACGCAAAAATTGCGGAAGCGGCCAGAAAATTGCGGCAGCAAAATATCAAGCCTACGGGAATTGCAATTGCAAATATGACTGGAATTGCGCAGCGTACCGTGTATGACCGAATGACGAAGATCACGGAGAGGGAGATAAAGCAATGAACCTAGAACAGAGAATTACAGCCCTTGAAAAGAGAGTCGCCGAGCTAGAGCGGCAGGTTGGTGTACAGCCACACGGAGGTATACGGCCAAGAGTTTCTAGATATTCTCAGCCGCTATTAGGTGGGACAGAGACAAAAAGTGAGAAGGCTATCAATCTGGAAGAATTGAAAAAGTTGATAGCGCAAGAAGACCGTTATTAAAGACTGCAATCCAAGAGCAGAGATACCGGAACAGTGAATAAGGAGCAGCGAATGAGGAACAGATAATAAACACTAGGATACTTCGTTAGCGAAAGAGGATTGTAAATTATGAATAGGTTTGTGGCGACTTCGACCCGCCACAAAGCCTATCTGCTAGAACACACGAGGTAGCAGACATGACACACTATAGCCCAGGTATTGAAGAATATGCAACGTTCACAGTGTACAGTATAGAAGACCCGCGCTATCACGAAGTGCGGCTTGTTGGCTATACATGTGACATTTATGAGGTGTGTAAGCGACTGTACAGCATCATTGATTTGGCTGACGATTTTTGTGATTGGATAAACGATCTGTATGATGCTGGATTTGCGCCTGCCCTGCACATCTTAGAAGTTGGGATTGAAGATGAAGCAACGGCCATCGAGGTAAAAAGGTACTGGACTCAGCATTACAAATATATTGCTCAACGCGACTCGCCGATAGTACCTATGCAGGATGATTTGAGAAAATCACGCCGTCAGCCACAGACTGAGAAGTTGCGGAGAATAAGGGAAAGAGTCCGGTAAGCGAAGCGGCCTTTGGCCTAAGTTGGCCGCCAACGGGATTTCATAGATTTTTCACGAGGTTTTATGTTATAATTGGAGTACAGGAATTGGGGCGCATTCATGAGGAAAATTATCATGGTCGCTTCAATGGACGAAATCATGCAACGCCTGAGCGCAAGCGTAGACTTGGAAAGACAGGCCCCTGCACAGTATCGCGTCACTGCCCCTACGCGATACGCACAAAGCGCACCAATCCCCAATGGTAGAGTAGTTCAAAACTTTCCCTCTGCACTCAAGGAAGCTGACGTTAATAAAAAGACCGGAGTCGTTACCGCCTATTTGACTGTCTACTGCAACGACGATGGAAGCCCGTTTGTTGACCCGTACAACGATATCATAGAGCCTGGGAGTTTCTCCAATACCATTCAAAAACTAGATACTTTCCGCAAGTCTACGAATAATCCGTGGTTGTGTCCTTCGCTGTGGCAGCATGATCGACATGAACTCATTGGCGGAATTGCCAGATTGGGAGAGGATAGTAAGGGCGTGATCTATGAAGCGCACCTTGCCACGGGCGTACAAAGAGCCAGGGAAGCCCTTGAGTTAGCCGATAGAAAAATGATAGGGTCGAGTTACGGATATGACCCTGTGCGGTTTAATATCCTGTCTGGCAACATACGAAGCCTCAAAGAAATTGCCCTTCACGAGCAGTCTTTTGTATCTTTTCCGGCCAATCCTTTAGCTCCTATTCTTGGAGTAAAGAATAGGCGTAACTTCGGTAGCAATTATTCTGGCGGTGAAGTTGATGCTACTTCGTTCATTAAAGAACTACAGAATTTGGCGGGAAGTATGAAAGCTGCCAGGAGTGAGAGCGCAGGCGAATACTCAGATGAATATGAGGACTACTTGTGGAGGCTTAAGCGCGCTGAGGCTTACTGTGCAAATCCCGCCGCTTTCATCGACAATTCGCGCTACAACAATTCTTGTGGGGGATAGGCATGGACGAGCGCTATATATCCCCCGTTGACAGAATACAAGATGAACAGCGAGCGCAAAAGAAGCAGCGCTTGCTTGAGGGTATGAGCCGTTCTAACATAATCACGGCATCATGCGAGAGCGCCGCAATATCACGGGATACGTTCTACCGATGGGTGGCAGATGGATTTATTACTCAGGTAGAACTAGACGAAGCACGGGGCAGGTTCCACGATCTTATTAGAGGTGAGTTAATCAAAAGGGGCTTCATTGGCATTCCGAAACTCGTTATTCAAAACGGAAAAGTGGTTACGGACGAAGACGGCAAGCCACTGCAACAGTATTTTCCTGATACCAGAGTACTGCTTGAGTTGGCGCGGAAAAATTTACCGGAATGGTCTGGCTTTAAATTTGAGGACGAACCGGAGCATTCAGAAGACGGGATACCTGATAGGTTTCGGTTAACCTTCGATATGCGTAAGTTAGATAAAGAACAGTTTCAAGCACTCAAACAAATTGCTCAAGATATTTACGATATGGAGCATGGCATTGTAGCATCTACTATGCACGAAGATAGATATAGAAACAATTGAAGTATTGTAGTACAGAACATGTAGTAGTATGCAAAGTAACGGCTGCGTCTCTCAAATCTTACAAAATGGTATATATAGGGATTGGCCTATGGACTGGACTTATGAAGATGCTCTTGCTGAGATGCATGAGCGAAGATATGGTAAGGAGATTAGGATAATGTATGAAGATGCGCTTAAAAAGGAAATAGTAAGGCGTCGAGAGGAACAGACAGTAGTCACGCCGGAAGAGGTGAGGACTGCTACTCGTAACGATGCTCTTATCAGGAAGGACATCCGCGAGCATGGTCTTAATGCTGATCTTCCTCCTTCGGTAGTGCGGATGTACGCTGAGTATCGAGAAAAGCAGGAGGAAAGGGATATCAAGGCATCTGAGGCAAGGCTTAGAGAGGAAGAAATTCTGAGGATGCGTTTGGATGCTGAGGATAGGCACATTCAATGGCTTCAACGTATGGGATTTAGTGTACAGAATTATCTTATGAATAAGCGATAAGGAGAAAACAATGAACCATATTGCGCCAACAGGCGAGGGAAGTGAAATCAGGCCAGAGGGAGAATATACGCCAGGGCCGCAAACACCTTACGATGACATCCATTATCGTGGAAGACCAGGGAATAATTGGTTAACGCAAGGCCAAGGCAAACCAGGAGGGGGAGCGCCACATCCTGCACAAAATAGCCCTGGGAATAGCGCCGCTGGCCCTGTTGGGGAAACGCCGACAAGACCTAATCCGTATAAGGTTCCTGGTGGCTCTGGTGCCGATGCTGCTCTATCCGATGCGAGTAACGTGGAAGTGAGACCGCCTTTGAGGCCCAATACATACATTGGTGACACCAGGGGCAAGTTAGCAATATTGCTGGAGGCAAGAAGACTACTTGACGTGAGTTGTCTCTTGCCCCAACTGTTTTCACTTGCTGTAGCAAGGAGGAGGCTGTGCTTTACACCGCATCAGCTCGTTCAATCGCTAGGCGCTCCGTCATGTTCAGTCGAATGAGTCCATACGGATTGACATTACTGTAGATGAGCGGCGTCAATCCGCGCAGGTCTTCTTTGGTCATCGTGTTCATCCACGCCGGTTCCGTTAAGACTTCTTGAATCATCAAGGTCTGGATGAAGACCAAAGCGATTTGGAGCAAGTGGAGTGCCAGCATTGCGAGTTCTTGATCTTCCCATTTGTTGGTGCTCAGTTCCCCATGGCGACCGTAATGAATAAAATTGGTCGCCGAGTTCCAGTTTTCGACCACGTTTAACCCCTCCTGAATCTCGCGTCTGAGTGCCTCTGATTGGAGATAGCTGCACAGGAAAATGGTTTTTTGGACCTTGCCGAGCTCCAGGAGTGCAGAGTAGGTCGGGTGCTGCACGCCACCACGTGTGAACCGACGCAGAATCTCCTCCGTTTCCGCGGTGCCCAGGCGCAGTGCTGTCGCAAATTTGATCATCTCGTCGTATTGCTGGCGAATCAGGTCCCACTTGATCGCACGGGTCAGGATGGGCTGCAGATTGGGATAGGCATCGGGATGGCCGGTTTCGGGGCGGTAGAGCTTTTGGGCATGGAGATTTTTCAGGCGTGGTAACAACTGGAAACCCAACAAGGAGCAGAAGGCAAATCCGATCTCGCTTTGTCCATGAGTATCGACGTAATTGCGATCAACCTGCATCTCGGAACAATGGCGCAGCAAGCCGGTGATCATCGCCGCCACTTCCGAGGAGGAACAGTGTTTGAGTTGCGAATAGATGCAGGTCGCTTTGCGTTCCACATGCCAGTAGATGAGCACCCCTGGGCCGCGATAACGAGCATGCCATTCGGTCATCAGATTCTGGTCCCAGGCCGAGAACTTCTTGGAGTCGGAGGCGCAGGCTGTAGTGCCTTCTCCCCAGATCTGGGGGAGCCGGATGCGGAAGATAGCGTTGGCCACCTCGGTAATGGCCGCCCGCATGGCATCTTTGGTGAGAAAGCGGTTGTGGGTGTAGAGGAGGTCACGGTAACTCTCCCCATGATCCCCTGCACTCGCCCGCTTGAGGCCGATGTTGGTCCCCAGTCCGTAGAGGCAGAGCAGCAGGCGTTTTTGGATCGTCGCCCGATCCAGATTCTCTCGCACGCTCAGACTCTTGAAGTGATTGGTAAACTGCGTGCGCAGGTCCGTTTCCTTGAGCAGATCCAGCAGCTCGACCATCGGCCAGCGGCTCCCGATCTCCGCCTTGAGCAGGCTGAGGTGTAGCGGCTCTGGCTGTGGGGGCAAGGGCGAGAGTGAAATCCAGCCGCCGCCTTTGGGGAGCAGTTGCACTTGGGGATTGTCAGGAAGCGTCCGGTTAAGCTGCTCTAAAGCTGCAGTCATCTCCCGTTGCAGCCTTTGGATGAAGGTGTCCACATCCAGGGGTTGGTGTAGGGCATCATAATAGGTACGGCGTTTGGCCTCGAAGTCCTTGGGCAGGTCCTCGTCAGGGTTGCGGAAACGGTTGGCGTGCTGGACCCACAACTCTTTGCTGCGGACTTTCTCGCGCAGGGTTTGCAGGACACAGAGTTCATAGTTGATGCGGTTGACCTGTTCACTCTTGCCTGTTTTGTCCTCTTTGACGACGGCTTTGCGCCAGCTGGCAGGCACAATGTCGTCGAGGGGGATCGTCTCAGCGCTGGCGAAATGAGCCTGGGAGAGCGGGACATCCACGTACTTCTTGAGCAGTTCCAGCGCCTGAATGATAGGTCGATGGACCTCGTTGTTGGAACAGAACTCCAGGTGCTTCAAGATGACCGGCAGCATGCGCCGGTAATGCTTGCTGTAGGGTCCGCGCATGGCCTTCTGCACCTGCTGCTGATAGGCCGGGCCGCTCGCCTTGTATTCTTTGACCAGGTCGCGCAAGGTTTGCTCACTCACCACGGGAAAGACGACATCGCGAATGGTGCCATCGGGTTTGTCGACTGCTGCCTCCGCCAGGCGAAACAACAGGTTCGTTTTCCCGGACACCTTTTTGATGTCGCTCAGCAGGGCTTTCTCGACGCGGCGCTCGGCCTTCGTGCTCAGGTGATGCACGATGTCCATGAGCAGCTCGACCAGGGTATCCACAATCTCCTGTCGCCGCAGCCAGCAGTAGGCGGAGAGCAACGTGAAGCGGATGGGATCAGGATGGCGGCGCACCTCTTGCAATTCTTCGACCGCAATGCGTTGACGATAGCTCGCCAGCGTCTTAGCAGAGACCTGCGCGAAGAGGTCAGCGGGCAAGCCAAGCTGGTGGATGCGCTCAAGTTTGGCAATTTCCAGCATGACACGCTCCAGTCCCACAGGGCCTGTATCCTCTTTCAAGTAGTGCAGAGCTGACTGGGGACGCGGCGGTGACGATTCCAGAGGTACTCCTTCCCTCTCTTCGGAAGCGTGTGCATCCTGTACAGTGGACAGGGGCTTATGTCGCTCTTCGGCGTCGGGGATCATCACGGTGAGGAGCGCATCCAGGTGCGTTCGAGTCTCCGCGGAGAGTCGCTGCAGAATGGAAGCACAGAGCCGCTCGTCAAACCGATGGATCGCTGTATGCACGAGACGGCGCACGCGGTCGGGCGTCGGTGGTTCGATACGACCTTCTTTACAGTGCGAATATACCGAGGCAATGAGGGCATCTTCTTGTCGCTGCTCTACAAGCATCTGTTGACAGAGCCATTCGACCACTGCCTCTTCATCCTGGACAGTGGCCTCGTGAACCTCGAGAAAGGTGCGGATGGCGGCACGGTGTGCTTTGATGGTGCGCCCTTCCCAGTCGTACGGAATGATCTTTTCCGGGACCACGCCTAATTGTTGGGCCAGATGGACGATCACGATGGGGGGAACATCCTGCTTTTGAGCAGGAAAGCATCCCTCATATTGGAAATACTTCAACAGACAGGCCGCGCCGAGTAGATTGTGATCGGTCTTGCTGTCGCCGATCAGGTCGAGTTCTTTGGACGAAAGCGTCCAATGTTCGGCCAACTCTTCGTTGGTCCAGTGTCGCTTCATGAGTCTTCTCCTTCTTGTTTTCATGGTGAGCACATGCTCATGCGGCGCATGACAACAAGTGCTCTGAAAAGCACAACGATGGGAACGGAACGATTCTCTGACAGAAGGCCAACATGCCGGAGAAGAGAACTTCTCCGGCACGTTTGGACTGAAACTACCCGGAACATGTCGGAGAAGGTGCAGCATCTGAGCCTGTCGCTGCTCGTTTTCACACGTCGCAGAATCTGCACGGCTGTGGTAGAATGGATGGGGACACTCGACAACACACGAGGAGTTGTTAGATGCACTCTTCTCTCGAACGGTATCTTGCGGTCTTACAGACGAAGCGACGCACCCCTGCTACGCTCAAGGTCATACGACACGACCTGACTCATTTTGTCGCGTGGTGGGAGCGCACACGGCGGCGCACCTTCGATCCGGCGTTACTGCGACATGAAGATCTGCGTGACTGGCGCGCGGCCCGCCAACGTGATGATGGAGCCGCTCCAGCCACGATCAACCGAGGATTGGCATCACTCCGCGGGTACTGCCGCTGGGCGCTGGCTTGTCATCTGTTGCTTGAAGACCCGGCGATAGAGATAAAGGATGTTCCGACGGAGCCGTTAGCTCCACGATCCCTTCCTGCTGAAGCCATTGATGCGCTGTTGCGTATGGCTCGCGCTGAGCAGAACGCTATTCTCCGTGCCCGTGATGAAGCCTTGTTAGCATTGCTCATCTATGCAGGATTGCGCGTGCAGGAGGTCTGTGACATACAACTTCGTGATCTTGACTTGGGCAGCGGGACAGTCACGATCCGGAGTGGCAAGGCGGGCAAGGCTCGCCGTCTCCCGCTCCATTCTGATGCTGAGCGTCTGCTGCATCGCTATCTCGATATCGTTCGTTGCCCAGCAGGATTGCCCGCCATCGGCAGTGAGCAGGAACGAGAGTTCCTCCTAGTCGGGATCGATGTCACCAGGAAGGGACAACCGACCAGGGTAGGAATCACCCAACGAGTCGTGCAGCGGATGGTGCGGCACTTAGGTCAGCGGGCTGCACAACAACTGCGATCTCTTGCGAAGCTGGAGCGGGATATCAAACGCAGCGAGGAACTCCAGTATCTGGCGCGACGCCTGGAACGGGTGACCCCGCACGTCCTGCGCCACAGCTTGGCACGCCGGATGCTGGAGCGTGGGGCGCAGCTGCCGGAAGTCCAGCGGGTCCTGGGCCATAGTCGGCTCTCGACCACGGGCATCTACCTCACGCCGAGCGAAGAGGACCTGCGCTCAGCACTCGGACGCGCTGGTTTGTAAGTCGAGGGATGGAGCAACAGCAGAATCCATTGGAGGAGAAGGGGAGGTTCCTTGTTGAGGAGAAGGTGTTCGGTGCATAATGACGAATTACCGAACATCCACCCTCCTGTTCGGTCGTGGAACGCGTCAGACGTACTGTGCAGTGAGAGAGCAACCATGGCGAAAATGACACCCATCGTACGTGGTGACAGGCTGATCTTCCAGCAGGGCGAGGATGAGCAGGGACTCCTGGTGGAGACACCCGCCTGGTATGCCTGGCTCGAGACCGCCTCCACCTTCGCGTTTAGCAGTGACACCGGCACCTTCACCGCTCGCAAAGAGCGCGCTGGCAATAAGCGGGGCGGCTGGTACTGGAAAGCCTACCGCACGCAGCAGGGCAAGCTCTCCTCTCTCTACCTCGGGAAGTCGGAGATTCTCTCGCTGGAACGTTTGAACACGGTGGCCCAGGCGCTCGCACATGCACCCATCGAGGACGCAGCGGGAGAGGTCGACGTGGACATGGCATCTCCTCCGACGGAAGAGGTGAAGCGGCACTTCACGACCACGACACACGGTGATCCACTGCTGGCCACGAAGCTCCGCATACCGCGTCCGCCTACGCACCTAGTGTCTCGCTCCCATTTGACCGAGCGACTCCAACGCGGGATGGAACGTCCACTTACGCTCATTGCCGCACCGGCTGGCTTTGGCAAGACCACCCTGCTCTCCGCCTGGCTCGCACATGCTCCCCTGCCAGTCGCCTGGGTCTCGTTGGACCACGGGGATGATGATCCCACCCGGTTTTGGGCCTACACGCTCACCGCACTGGAGCGCATCTTCCCAGGCAGTGGTGCCGCTGCCCTGGCACTGCTTCAGGCTCTGCAGCCTCCACCTCTTGAGACCATCCTGACGATCCTCATCAACCAGCTCACGGCGCTCTCAAAGGCGCTCGTGCTGGTCTGGGATGACTACCAGCTGATCAGCGCACCAGCCATCCACACGTCAGTTACATTTCTCGTGGACCACCTGCCGCCGTGCCTGCACCTGGTCCTCGCCACGCGGGCTGATCCACCCTTGCCCCTGGCACGTCTACGTGTACGGGGCCACCTGACCGAGCTGCGAGCGAGCGACTTGCGCTTCACCCCCGAGGAAGCAGCGGCCTTCCTCACACAGGGGATGGGACTGACGCTTTCGGCAGAGGAGATCAGCACACTCTCGACCCGCACTGAGGGCTGGATTGCCGGACTGCAGTTGGCTGCGCTCTCGCTGCAAGGCCGCACTGATATCCCTGGCTTCATCCAGGCCTTCACGGGCAGCCATCGCCACGTCGTCGATTACCTGGTCCAGGAGGTCCTTGCGCGTCAACCCGAACCCGTGCAGACCTTTCTGCTCGAGACCGCTGTCCTGGAGCGGATGACGAGCTCCCTCTGCGAAGCCGTGACGGGCAAGCCTGAGGGAGAGGCGATGTTAGAGCGCTTGGAACAGGCCAATCTGTTTCTCGTGCCACTGGATGACGAGCGACAGTGGTACCGCTATCACCACCTCTTCGCTGACGTCCTGCGGCAGCGCTTGCAGCACAGGCGGCCCGACCTCGTGCCTGAACTGCATCGGCGGGCGAGCGCCTGGTACGAGCGTCATGGACTGATGTACGAAGCCGTCCACCACGCCCTGGCGGCCGCCGATTTCGAGCGGGCCGCCCATCTGGTCGAGCAGATTGGCGGACCCATATTGAGACGCGGCGAAGTGGCCACGCTCGAAGGGTGGCTGGTGGCGTTGCCCGATGCACTGGTACGCACCCGACCACCGCTCTGTCTCTTGCATGCGGAGGTACTGGTGGCCGCTGGTCATCTGGACGCCAGCGAAGCACGGCTGCACGATGCGGAGCGTGGCCTTGGCACCGGCACGGAGGGCGGAACTCGGGCTTCAACGGGAAGCAGCGTCCACCCCCGTCAGACAGAAGAGCGTACCGAGAGGGAGGGCTTGCTGGGCGAGGTGGCCGCCATCCGCGCTCTCATCGCTGCTCTCCGCCGAGACATCCCCCGGATAATCGCACTGTCCCGTCAGGCGCTGCTCCTCTTGCCAAGTGACAATCTGGTTTTGCGTGGCCTCGCCGCTCATGCCCAGGGACACGGCCACCGGTGGAGCGGTGATCTCCAAGCAGCCAGTCATGCCTACGCCCAGGCCAGTACCCTGAGCCAGGAGGGGGGCAGTCTGTACGTCGCCCTGATTGCTCTCGGGAGCCTGGTCCGCATGCAGATCGCGCAAGGGTTCCTCCACGAGGCGGCAGAACTCTGCCGACAGAGGCTGCACAGTTTATCCGAACGAGGCTGGGGGCTATTACCGGCGACGGGCTACCTCCATGTGGCCATGGCCCAGGTGCTGGGTGAGTGGGACGAACTGGATGAGGCGGCCCGACAGGTGTCGGAAGGCCTGGAGTTGGGCAAGCAGGGTGGGCTCGCCGATCTGGTGTGGCATGCCTACCTCCGACTCGCAGGTATCAGGCAGGCGCGGGGGGATGCGGAGGGCGCTCTCGACGCGATCGAACAGGCAGAGCAGGTCGCACGAACCATCGGCGTGCCCCAGGTAATCGCTGGCACGGCAGCAGACAAGGCGTGGCTGTGGGTGAGGCAGGGCAACCTGGCTGCAGCAGTACATTGGGCGCAGCAATCCGGGCTGAGTGTGGAGGACGAACTCAGCCCCCTGCGCGAGTTCGAGCACATCACGCTGGCGCGGGTACTCCTCGCCCAAGGGAAGCTAGACGAGGCACTCGGTTTGTTGGATCGGCTCCTCCCGCTGGCTGAGGCGGCGGGGCGCATGGAAAGCGTGCTCGAACTCCTCGTGTCACAGGCAGTGGCGCTACAGGCGCAAGGTAAAACCGTCCAGACCTTGATGCCACTGGCACACGCCCTCTCCCTCGCCGAACCAGAAGGCTACGTGCGCCTCTTTGTGGACGAGGGAGAACCAATGGCTGTGTTACTGTCGCAAGTTTTCAAAGCACAGCAAAAAGGGCATCTGGCTGCATTGCAGAGCGTTTCGCCTGAGTATATACGTAAGCTGCTGGTAGCTTTTGTGCCACCCGCCGTTGACCGTGTCCCATCAGCTCGTGAGCGTGAACAACTCGCCGAACCGCTCAGCGAGCGCGAGCTGGAGGTACTTCGGCTTCTGGCTGCCGGTCGATCAAATCAGGAGATTGCGGAAGCACTGGTCGTGGCGGTAGGCACGGTGAAAACGCATATCCACCACATCTATGGCAAGCTCAACGCGAGTAGCCGTGTCCAGGCCGTCGCACGAGCCAGGGAACTGCAACTGTTGTCATAACAACAGTGGGATTGAAGATCCCACTGCTCTCTGCCTCCTTTTTTCCGTTTGAAGGTACACTGGACAGCCTTCCACAAAATATACCTCTTGCTCTATCCTTTGATAGATGACACCCCCTCTGGTTTACTGCTACACTGGATGACAGAGGGTGGTGATCTGACAGAGAACCTCACCCCTTGGCAAGAGGATAGGCACGAGAGGGTGGTTGACCCCCTCGTCTCTCAACAGTAGAGCAACTATGACTAGCAGAAAGGGAGCAACACATGGCAACCATCAGACAACCGCTCACGGCAGCAACAGCACCTGAATCACCAAAGACGCGTGTGCGATTTGATTGGATCATGGCCCTGGTCTCCATCTGGTGGATGGGCGGCCTCTTCGTAGATGCCTGGGCACACAGTAATGTCCCGCAGTTAGAAACCTTCTTCAC
>WNGL01009810.1_pt1 | contig 12245 bp, 11 predicted proteins | sample 5400591 | NCBI WGS metagenome assembly WNGL01 (sample SAMN13153377, study PRJNA577476) | soil metagenome | isolation source: 80 cm soil or saprolite under Garry oak tree replicate 1 | place: USA:California | collected 2016-06-15
ACCTCGCCAGTGCAGGGGTCGCCCGGAGCGTGAAAGACGCACGCCGGTAAATATGAAGAATCAACTTCATTGCGACAACGGGGAGGGAGTGGCCACGCGCCACTCCCTTACCCTCTTTTGCGCCGGAGGAACAAACACATACGGACTGGAAACCTGTGAAGCGGCAGGTTGGAAAGCTTGCTCTACAGACGCTAAACAGCTACGAGGTCTGCCCCACAACCTGATGCGGAACCCTTTCGGGGTTCAGCCTAATTCGTCCTCCGACCCAGGGTAGCTCGTTCCTCGCAACCCTGGGCTGGAGGACGCAATCCCTTTAGGATTGCAGTTCCGGCAAGGCCTGTTACTGGTTGGTCGCGTTAGAGTCGCCGCTGGGAGTCGGCGTTTGGAATTTCGCTGGAGGCTGGAGGGCGGCTGGCGATTTGGCGGGACTAGGGCTCGGAGCGTGGGAAGCGAGACCCTTCCTGGCCCGGACTTTGGCCAGGTAATCCGGCGCGAGTTTGTTTCGCGGATCCAGACGCATGACTTCCTCAAAATGCGGAATCGCGTCGTCCAGGAAGCCCTGGTTGACCAGGGCGACGCCGAGATTCAGATGGGCCATGGCGACGTTCGGTTTGAGGCGAAGGACTTCTTCAAATTCGTTGCGAGCCTCGGCGGTCTGGCCGTTGAAGGCCAGTTCCTCACCCAGCGCGTAATGGCCTTCCCAGTTGTTTTTGGGGCCGGCTTGGAGAGCGTGACGGAACATAGCAATGGCCTCGGCGCGCCGGCCCAATTTGGAGAGCGCTTTGCCCATCTGATAATAAACGTGGTAGTTCTCAGGCACCAGCCGTTGCGCGCGCTCGAATTCCTGCAACGCCAACTGCGCGTTGCCTTCGGCGGCGTGGACCTTGCCTAACTCGAACCAGCCGGCGCTCAAGTCCGGGCGCAGCGCCAGCGCCTGGTGGAGCCGCGGTTGCGCCTCCGCCAGTTTGCCCTGCGCCGACAGCAGGCGGCCAGCCTGAAAATATGCGGCGTGATGGTGCGGCAGCAACTCGCGGACCTTCTCCCACTCAGCAGCGGCGCGCGGCAGGTCGCCGGTCGCCTCGAGAAATTCTGCGAAAGTCTGGTGAAGCCAGTGGTCTTGGGGCCGTTTGCTGAGCGCCTCGTGATAGACAGACCGCGCTTGCCGATAAGCGCGCGGCTGCAACCGTTGCCGGATCTCCGCCAACTGGCCAGCCAGGTGTTCTTCACGAGCGGCGTGATGGATTTGATTGGTAAATGGCGCCTCCACAACGCGGTTCAGGACGTTCTTCACAACCTCGTATCGGTTCCAATCGGTCAGCCCCAACAGGCGTTCGCAACTCTCCTGCGACGCCCAATCGGTCGTGGCGCGGCTCTGGATCGACGCTTCGTAGAAAGACTCCCGGCCAGACACGCCGACGGGGCTGTTGCTGGCGACCATTGAAACGGCATCGAACAAGACCAGATCAGGAGCGGCGAACTCGTGGCTGAGCTCCGTAGTCACGCGATTGATCCTGGACGTGGCGCGGAAGGGGAGGGCGTCGCAATCGCGGGCCAACTCAAAATGCCGGCCAGCCTCGGCGTGGTTGGTCAGACGCAGCAGACAATCGGCCAATCGGAATTGCACCTCGGCAAAGTGTGGACCCTGGTTTGCGGCCAAGTCGTAATTGGCCACGGCATCCGCGAAGCGGCCTTGGTTTTCCGCCTGGGAACCGCTCAGACATAGCTCCTGACATTCCTTGCGCTTAGGCGCGGGGAGGCTGGCGTCCAGCATTGAGGCGAAAGGCGCACAGTCTTTGAGGTTCACCGCCACCGTGTTGAGAATGATTTTGGCGCCCGAACCCAGGCCAGTCCGCAAAATGTCCTGGAGGTTCCTGCGGAAATTTTGATACACGACCTCTCGGCGCGGATCTTCGGGCGGGACCGTGTTTTCCATAAACATTTTCATGCCGTGCCACGACGAAGCACGCGAGGAGTTGCCCTTGAGCCTTTGGCCTAGCGACAGGAGCAGTTGGCCTACGCGCGTTCTCTGAATGGCCAAGCTGAGTCGGACAATGCTCAGAGACGGCGCCTTCAGGCCGAAAATGGTGGCAGCGCCAAAGGGCCCGGTCATCTCATTGTTGCCCATGTAAATGATCCAGAGATCGCCTTCATGGCGGGCACATTCGCGCGCGATGGGTAGAATGCCGTGCGAATTGATCGCCGTCATCGCCACGCAAATCACTTCGAACTGCCGGTCCGGAAACCGCTCGTTCAACAACACTTCCAGGTAGCGGCCTGCGCCATAGGCTGGAGCCGGGTCCCCCATGGCCGCCGATTCGCCCAACAGAAAGATGCGATAGGTGTTGGTGGCCTTGGCCGCGCTCATGGCCACAGGGGGCGGACTGCGAGCCAGTTCCTGAGGGAAAAAACGCCAGCCGAACTTGTCATTTTCGACGTAAAAATCCCGGCCTCCGATGCTGGTTTTCTTGAAGAAATGAGTCGGATAACCGTAACCCGCCAGGCGCAGACCCGCTTCCAGGGCCGCCAGCAGCAAGGGCGCCAAGGCCAGCGCGGCGATTCTCCACAACCACTGGCGTCGAGGGTTGGTTAGTGCTGAAACCGCTGAAGCCGCAGACGTCCGATCGGAAACCGGGCGCTTAGCCGCCTGAACTGGGTCTGGTTTTGGAGAACTTGGCCGTTCCGGGCCAGGCGGGTTTGGCCCTGGCCGTCGCTTTCTTTTTTTCAACTTGCTGAGTATAGCGGCCGGTTCTGAGCGCACAACTGGTTTGAATGCGAGCGGGGTGTGAGTAAAGGCGTCGGTCACACCAGCCCCTGCCGGCTGAAGCCGGCGTTCCGTTCGCGGTGGAGGTACCGTCGACTGGCGCGTAGTTAACTGTTCCGCTTCCGCTTGACGCAGGCATCATGGCAGACATATAGTGTCAGCACTATGAAAAGAAAACAGGTTACAGGAAGGGATTTGCGACGCGGGACACCCGAGGAGAGCCTGGCGCCTGGCGAGTCCGTACTGATAAAAAAGAGACGCGGAAAGGTATTCGAGCTGACGCGGGTGGACTCGGGGAAGAAGAGCATGAATGCCAGCTTGGACGGGTTGCTGGCCGAGATGCCGCCAACTGGCGAGCGGGTGCGCACTGATTTGGCTCGCGTCATTATTGAGGAGCGCGAATGATAGTGTATTGCGACACCAGCTTTCTGGTCAGCTATTTGAACGAGGACGATTTAAACCACAAATCCGCCCGAAGCGCCGCAGGCAAATGGGATGCGCAGGATTTTGTCATATGCGAAGTTCACCTCCTGGAATTACCAGCGGCTGTTCGGGCGGCCACCCACCGGTCTGAAGGCCCTATCTCGGGTCACATTGCTCGCCGCGTCATCAACCGCTTTGACCGCGCGGTGAACAGCAAGATGTTTCTTCGCAAGCTTCTGGATATCGCTGACTCCGTAGCGATGGCGCGTTCCCTGGGTGATGCTCACGGGTGGAAGAAACGTCATACGACCTTCGACTTGTGGCATCTAGCGGCCGCATGGTCACTCTCCGCAGGGGTATTTCTGACGTTCGATGGGCGGCAGTCCGAGGTGGCCAAATTGCTCGGGATGTCTGTTTGATTCCTCGACCTTCACATCGCGCGCCGGTACTGACGTACGGATTCGGAAATAAACCTGGGCCTTACCCTTTCTGGACCCCAATTCCCTTGCATTTCCCTCCGGCCCGGGCCACTGGACCTACCGCTCCAGAGCGGCCGATTCTAAAAAATTTCGCGACCGCTGCGCGAGGCTTGTCTTTCCTCGTTCAGTCGATGCACGTTCTCATGATCGCTCCGCGGGACCCTCCGCGGGCAGGGCTCCGGTCGTCACTCCTTCCGCCAGCCTGCTCCGGGCAGCTCCGCCCGCCTTGCCGTTCAAAGCTGACCTGAGCGTTCGGTCCTGTATTAGCGAAGGTGAGCGAAGACTAGCGGTTATTCAGTTTGTAACCTCTTTTCGGAACCGCTAATCTGCGCTGATAAACGCTAATGGAAGAGATGGTTTGACCAGACTTGCGAATTGCCGCAGAACGAGAAAAACTGTCATGGAGATGTCCTGACCGTCTCCCTTCGTTCGTCGCAGGTATGGAACGAAACCAGGCGGTGGGCGCCGATTAACGCGGCCGAACCGGAGCGCGATACCTTCGGCGCGGCCCAAGACGGCATGCGGAAAGGCTGGACCGGGACCTTCGACCAGCTCGCCGAGTATCTGGCGAAAGTGAAAGTTTAGCGCAAAAAACTATGGAAAATAATAAGCATCCCACTTTTGCAAACGGCAAAGTGTGCTATATCGAGATCCCGGCTATTGACATCAATCGTTCATCATCTTTTTACAAAGACGTTTTCGGCTGGCAGATTAGACGGCGCGGCGACGGTTCGATTGCCTTCGACGACACCGTGGGCGAGGTGAGCGGCACATGGGTGGCGGGCCGGAAACCAGCGACGGAGCCCGGCCTGTTAGTCTATATCATGGTTGACAGTGTCGCCACGACGGTTGACGCGGTCATTGCCAAGGGAGGCAAGATCGTGCAACCGATCGGCATGGACGCACCTGAGGTGACGGCGCGATTCAGTGATCCGGCAGGAAATGTAATTGGCCTCTATCAGCAACCGACGGGGTAGAATTAGGGTAAAACGAAAGGCATCAGAATGAAAGACACCATCACACCGGACCCGAAGCTCCTTGCGGAGGAAACCACGGGACCCAAGTCGTTCGCTCGCTATGTTCCCTGCATCGCGCGAGTCCTGATGGGACTGATCTTCTTCGTCTTCGGCCTCAACGGCTTTCTGCACTTCATCCCGCCGCCCAAGACCCCCATGCCCGAAGCGGCCGTTGCGTTGTTCGGAGCGCTGATGAAGACAGGCTACATGCTCCCGCTAATCGCGGGGACGCAAGTGCTCGTCGGAGTATTGCTCTTGTCGAACCGCTTTGTGCCATTGGCTCTTGCCCTGATCGCGCCAGAGGTCGTGAACATCATCGCGTTCCACGCCTTCCTTGCGCCATCAGGCGCTGTTCTGGCTGTTGTCGTTCTGGCGTTGGAGATCTACCTGGCTTGGGCGTACCGAAGGGCTTACCTCCCCATGCTCGCCATGCGGGTAACGCCAGGTGCGCCGAACCATGGAACCGAAAAGCAATGACACGATGAAAACAAGAAACAGAAACATCATGGAAAGGAGCAGGCAATGAGCGGAGTACGATTATTGGTTGGCACGAAAAAGGGCGCGTTCGTCCTGACATCGGATGGCAAGCGCGAACGCTGGGACATCAGCGGCCCGCACTTTGCAGGGTGGGAGATTTATCACATCAAGGGGTCACCTGTTGACCCGAATCGGCTATACGCGTCCCAGTGCAGCGGCTGGTTCGGTCAGATCATTCAGCGCTCCAACGATGGCGGCAAGACCTGGGAGCAGCCCGGCACGCCCCCGGGCGAGCCGACCACCACCCCGGAAGGGATGCCCAAGGGCGAAAGCAACAAGTTCGTCTATGACACTTCTCCCGAAGCCGGCAAGCCTCTCACCACGCACCAGTGGTACGACGGCACGCCTCACCCCTGGGAGTTCAAGCGCGTTTGGCACCTCGAACCGTCGCTGACCGATCCGAACACTGTCTATGCCGGGGTGGAAGACGCTGCCTTGTTCCGGTCGAGCGACGGAGGCAAGACGTGGCAGGAGCTTGCCGGACTACGGGGTCACGGTTCAGGGGCCAAATGGCAGCCTGGCGCCGGTGGGTTGGGCCTGCACACCATCCTCCTCGATCCGAGCGATCCCGCCCGGATGTTCATCGCCATCTCGGCGGCGGGCGTGTTCCGGACTGACGACGCCGGAAAGACGTGGCGGCCCGCAAACCGCGGCCTGCGGTCGGAGTTCATGCCCGAGCCCACCGCTGAGGTCGGCCACTGCGTCCATCGGATCGCGCTGCACCCGTCGCGGCCGAATGTGCTGTTCATGCAGAAGCACTGGGACGTTATGCGCAGCGACGACGCCGGGGACTCCTGGCGTGAGGTGAGTGGTAACCTGCCCACCGATTTCGGGTTCCCGATTGATGTTCACGCGCACGAGCCGGACACCATCTACGTTGTCCCAATCAAAAGCGACTCCGAGCATTACCCGCTCGACGGAAAGCTGCGCGTGTACCGCAGCCGGACCGGCGGAAACGAGTGGGAAGCGCTGACGAAAGGTCTGCCGCAACGCGACTGTTACGTCAACGTGTTGCGTGACGCCATGGCCGTTGACTCGCTCGATTCCTGCGGCGTGTATTTCGGTACCACCGGCGGGCAGGTGTACATGTCTGCCAACGCCGGCGACAGTTGGGTGCCGATTGTCAGGGATCTTCCGGCTGTGCTCTCCCTCGAAGCCCAGACGCTGGCATGATCCGAGTCGTGCTGCCTCCACACCTTCGGACGCTGGCGCACGCCGGCGGCGAGGTAGAGCTCGAGGTTGAGGGGCCGGTGACGCAGCGCTCGGTCCTCGACGCGATCGAGGCCCGCTATCCGATGCTGCGCGGGACTATCCGTGACCACGTCACGCAACGGCGCCGGCCCTTTGTGCGTTTCTTCGCTTGCGAGCAGGATCTATCCCACGAACCGCCCGATGCCCCGCTGCCCGAGGCGGTCGCGGCGGGGGCGGAGCCCTTTCTGGTTGTGGGCGCCATTGCCGGTGGTTAGGTGATTCATGTACGAGTTAATCCTTCGGCGTTGCCGCTTTTACAGGGGGGCGAATCTTGTCAGTACCACCGGTCGGAGAAAACATGACCCCTCACCCCGACCCTCTCCCATCGGATGGGAGAGGGGGCAGAATCGGCGGGGCGCCGATTGTGACACGCGGGGGCGCGTGTGCTCCCCGAAAGGGGAGAGGGAGAAGAGGGATGGCGCGGCGACCGGCGGTACTGACAAGATGCGCCCACTTACAGGTGACGAAAAAAATTGCGCAAAATGTCCTAAATGCCTTGGATCATTCGTCGTATTCTTGACGGACCGAAAACAATCAACCACCAAGAGAAAGAAAATTATGAACGCACAAACAACAAAATCAGAATACATGCTGCTGTTCCGAGGCAACGACTGGCATAAAGGCCTGTCGCCGGAAGAAACGCAGAAAGTAGTCAGCCAATGGAAAAGCTGGTTCGACCGGTTGACCGCGCAGGGGAAAGCCATTGCCGGGAACCCGCTGGAACGTGAGGGCAGGGTAGTTTCAGGCAAGAATGGACGGGTGGTGGCAGATGGCCCATTTGCCGAGTCCAAGGAAGCCATTGGCGGTTATTTCCTGCTGCAAGTCAAGAGCCTCGACGAGGCGGTGGCCATCGCCAAAGAATGTCCAGGCTTGGCGTATGGCGCGGTGGTGGAAGTCCGGCCCGTCGCCCAGGAATGTCCGATGGCTGAAGACGCTCTGGCCGAAGCCCAGCTCGCGGAGGCACGCGCCTGAGCGTCTAACAGGAGAAAACGGAGATAACGGAGAACAGGGACCCGCGAAGGACGGATGCAATGTGAACGACCCGCGCCTTCCGCGTCGCTGAATCCGAAGAACCTGAAGGCTGATTCCATCCGGGTTGCATCTGTGTTTTCTCCGCTACTTCCTGTTCCACTGAACAGCCAGGCCCGGGAAGATCGCGTGAGCGAATCGGAACTCAACAGCAAAGAACCGCCACCTGGGGAAGTCACCCAGGTGGTGGAACATCTTTTTCGCCATGAGGCCGGCAAGTTAGTGGCCATCTTGACGGGGATTTTCGGGATCGAACACCTCAGCCTGGCCGAAGACGTGGTCCAGGAGGCCCTGGCCAGGGCGTTGCAGACGTGGCCGTTTCACGGCGTTCCGAAGAATCCTTCCGCGTGGATCATGCGGGTTTCCCGAAACCTGGCGCTGGACGTGGTCCGGCGCGAAAAAGTTTTCCGCGACAAGGAGACCGAAATCATTCGGGTGATGGAGTTGCAAAGTCCCGCGCCTGACGCTGTGGTTTTTTCTGAGCCGGAACTTGCGGACGACCGTTTGCGGATGATGTTCGTGTGCTGCCATCCGCTCATTCCCGCCGAGGCGCAAGTCGCGCTGGCATTGAAAACCCTTTGCGGCTTCAGTGTGGCGGAAATCAGCCGGGCATTTCTAACGACGGACGCGGCGATTGCCAAACGGTTGACGCGAGCGAAACAAAAAATCCGCGAGGAGCGGATTCCTTTCGAGATACCCGCGGCCGAGGAGCTGGCGCCGAGGTTGGACGGTGTTTTGCAATCGCTCTACCTGCTTTTCAACGAAGGCTACAAGGCTTCGAGCGGCGAAAAGCTGGTTCGCGAAGAAATCTGTGATGAGGCGATCCGGCTAACGGGTTTGCTGGCGGAACATGCGGCGGGCAATCGACCCAAGACTCATGCATTGCTGGCGCTGATGCTGTTGAACGGCGCGCGCCTCCCGAGTCGAGTGGATGGAGAGGGCAACCTGCTTCGCCTCAAAGAGCAGGACCGTACGCGATGGGATCAGCCGATGATCGCGCGAGGCATGTTTCACTTCGCGCAGTCGGCTGCGGGTGAAGAGCTCACCGAGTATCATCTTGAGGCAGGCATCGCCGCCTGCCACTGCGCGGCAAAGGACTATGAGTCCACGGACTGGCGGCAGATACTGGCGCTGTATGATCGGCTGGTAGAATTCGATGATTCGCCGGTCATCGCGCTCAATCGCGCGATTGTGGTTGCAAACATTCACGGGCCAGCCGCGGGCCGTGACGCAGTTGCGGCCATTCAAGGCCGGGAAAAGTTGGATTCTTATTACTTGCTTTATGCCGTGCTGGGCGAGTTCGAGGCGCAGTTGAATGATCCATTGGCGGCTGCCGGCTACTTCCGGAGATCGCTGCAACTGGCGGAAACCAAGTCGGAGCAACTGTTCCTGTCAAAAAGATTTCGGGCCTGCGAAGATCAAATCCCTGCCTGAAGGGAGGCTGAAGAACTGTCTGTTTCAAACTCCAGTCTTGTGGGCGTTTGCGCGCAGTTGCAGGAGTGAAACGCGCGACCCCGACTGGTTGTCGCATCACACGCGATTGAAGGCTGTTCAGTGGATCAATCTGAACCGACATAGCGTGGAGTTCACCACGCTGTCCAAAAGAGGAACCGTAGCCGTCCTTGCACGTCGCCCCTTCGTTGAGAATTAGGTTGATGCTATGATCTCGCGCCCCGGCGTCGTTCAGGACACTATTCCACTGCGCGCGAAGTTCGCTGATGCCATGAGCACGTTCTATAAGATCTGCACGCCGAACATCAGTTTCCGTGAGTATTGGTGGAGCGCCCGTTCGCCGGCGGTCCTCATCTGGTGGCTCATCAAACTGCTGCGCATCCCGGTGCCCGTCTCGCCCGACGACCCGAACGTGGATTCGCTGCAGCCGTTCGAGATTCCGGAAACTGGTCTGCCGGAAGAGGTGCGCGCGCGCTTTCAACCGCTCCTGGAACAACTGAGAGTGCTGGGCTTCCATTCGCCGGTGTTCCACGCGGTCGCAGAACCCATCCACTCCACGCAATTTTATTTCGCGACTATTTGCCACGATTCCGGACAGGCCCTGGGCCGAATTTACCATCGCATCTGGAGTTCGCCGCACCCGCCCAAGCAGTATTTGTTGCCGATGTACTTGACTGGCTTCACGGACGGCACGTTTCTGTGCTCTTCGGCGGGAAAGCCGGATATTTTGTGGCCCAAATCGTGTCACATCAATCGGATGGTCGGGGGAACCCCTGCGGAACTGTGGGCCTCGCACCAGCGTGAACTGGCGCGGGAACTGAGGGGCAAAGAACCCATCCCGATGCGCGGGCGCGGAGACTTGTTGGCCATGGTCGATCAGCATCACGCCGTGGTGCGGGATTTTCATCTGAGACGAAAAGTCTTTGTGCTGCCCTCAGAGGAGGAACTGAAACGCTCGGCCGCCCTGGCGGACATGACCAAGATCTCTCGCGAGCGCGGGCTGCAGCATGCCGAGGTATTGGCTGAACTCGATCAATTACAACGCAAGAAAACAAGCTGGGGCGGCGCCATCCTGGTTCTGGTCGTCTCGATGCTGCTGTTTTTCGGCGCGGGTGCGGCGCAATGGTCCTGGAATTTCGCGCTCATGCTCATTCCGGTGCTCTTGTTCCACGAGGCCGGGCATTATCTGGCGATGCGCGCCTTCGATTACCGCAATCTGCGCATGTTTTTCATTCCGTTTTTCGGCGCAGCGGTTTCGGGCCGCCACTACAACGTGCCCGGTTGGAAAAGGGTGATCGTATCGCTGATGGGGCCGGTTCCCGGCATCGTGCTGGGAGTGGTGTTGGGCGTGGCAGGAATGGTCCTGACCCAACCGCTGCTCACCAAAGCGGCGATCCTGACGCTGATTCTGAACGGGTTCAATCTGCTGCCCGTTCTGCCGCTGGATGGGGGTTGGGTGTTCCACACGATCTTGTTTTCACGTCATTACTTGCTGGACACCGCGTTCCGGTTGCTTGCAGCGATTTCGTTGATTGTCGGTGGAGCTTTCAGCAAGGACCGAGTCCTGGAGTATCTGGGCATCTTCATGCTCCTCGGATTGCCCGCCTCTTACAAAACGGCGCGCATCACTAGCGATCTGCGCAAACGCGGTATCGCCCCGGCTTCTCCGGACGATGACACCATTCCGCTCGAAACGGCCCAGGCAATCGTCAGCGAAGTCAAAAGGGCATTCCCCAGGGTCGTCACTAACAAGACCCTGGCGCAGTACACGCTGAATATTTTCGAGACGCTTAATACCCGGCCGCCCGGTTGGCTGGCGTCCATCGGCCTGCTCGGCGTCCACGTGGCCAGCGGCGTTATGGCCTTGCTGTTCGTGGTGCTGTTTGTTGTGGGGCAGCGTGGCGATCTGGGCGGGTTCGTTTCGGCAGCGGCAAGACTTCCAAAACACAAATTCGTTTGCGGTTCGGTTGCCTCCGGGCGCGGGCCAGGAGCCGCCCAGGCCTTGGCTGAGACGCAGAACACGATCATCGTCACGTTCTCGAAGCGGGCAGAAGCCGACAAGACATTCCAGGAAACGACCAATCGTTTGCCGGCCAGCGCGGCGGCCAGGGAGTTTGGCGAAACCATCCTAATGACTTTGCCTGTTGAAGACGACGCTGCGCGCAAGGACTGGGTAAATCGGCTCCAGCTTCAAAGCACAAATCTCTTCGTGGATAGCTCGAATCTGCTGGCGGCCTTTTCGCTAGCCTGCATTGCGCCCAACGAGCAGGTCGCCCGGGCCATTTCCGACGAGGTCAAAGAGTATGCCAATGCTGGAAGAATGTACCTGATCCCGCCGTGGTCCGAGTCGGACACGCGCTCATCGCAGCAACGCCAGCAGCATCGCCTGGCCAGGCAGACTTATGCCAGACTCCAAAGAGCCGGCGGTACAGGCTACCGGGACCCTGCAGCCCGCGCCGTGCAGAAGAAAATCGTTGAAGCCCAAAGGCAAGGCGACAAGGAGGAGTTGACGGAACTTCAGAAGGAGTACAAGAGATCGATTGAACAGGCTAACCAACGCGCCCTCCAAAAAGTAAAGCAGGAAAGCCAGGTGGACACCGAACTGGTTGAGCGCTACCTGGCGTTGTCTGCGGATGGCGTCCGGGCCACGAACCGGCTTGACCGCATTACGACCGAAATCGCGCCGCTGCTGGGCCAGCTTCCGCTGCGGGACGGCCGACCCCTGCCGGGCGAGGAGCGTTATTCCTCGCATTGGGGCTCGGTCGGGCGCAACGGTTTGCTGCTGACGTTCAACTGGTTCAGCTTTCACCACGTTTTCGACGGCGCACCCGCCCTGGCCGGCTGGTTATGCAAGAAGGGCTGCGTGGATTTCAAGTACGATTTCCACCCCGGCGGCAGCGTCGGAGATCTGGAGGAAGAGTAAAGGGGCGAACATTGTTTAACAGCTCCAAGGTCGCAAAATCAGCGTTCCCGTTGGCAGACGCCTAGTCTGCATGCACCGGAGGATAACGAGGCACGGAGTTCAAGCTTGCGCTCCCGCGATATATTTCTTAGAAGATACCGCCGTGCGGACGAATGAAAAGCAAACAGGCATGACGCGGTTTCTGGCCGCCCTTGTCGCGGCCGGCATTGGGTTGGCTGGCCTCTCCGCTTGGTCAGCCGAGGTGACTGTCTTCGCAGCCGCCAGTCTGTCGGACAGCCTAAAGCAAATCGGCTCTGACTATGGGAAGCAGACGGGCGACAGGATAAACTTTAACTTCGCCGCGTCGAGTTTCCTCGCCCGGCAGATTGAGGAAG
>WNGL01013281.1_pt1 | contig 12245 bp, 11 predicted proteins | sample 5400591 | NCBI WGS metagenome assembly WNGL01 (sample SAMN13153377, study PRJNA577476) | soil metagenome | isolation source: 80 cm soil or saprolite under Garry oak tree replicate 1 | place: USA:California | collected 2016-06-15
AGCGACGAGTCGACGACCGCGGTCGCCGATCGCATCGCACTGGTGAAGGAGCTCGCGCACCGCCAGGTGACGCCGAACGTGATGACCGTCACGCCGGCTGACGCGACGCAAAAGCTCCGGCCGCTGCTCGCGACGACGACGATCGTGTTCTTCGCGGGAACTCCGCGGACGTACCTCGAGGCCGCGCGGACCGCGACGGCGGGGACGACCCTGTACCTGTCATATCTCTGCGACTTCGCCGACATCGGCGATCTTCGCGACACGGCGCCGCTCGCGGTCTGGCCGGGCTCGCGCTGGGTCGCTACATCGGCGACCGGCACGAGCACTCTTGCGCGAGCCAGCTTCGTGCAGACCTATACCGATCGCGCCGGCTCACCGACAAGCGTCGCGGCCTCGGCCTACGACGCGCTCGCGCTGCTCGCGAGTGCGGCCGAGAAAAGCATCGACCCGGTCAGCGTTCGCGACCAGCTGCAGTCGGGGACGTTCACGGGGGTAGCGACGACCTATACGTTCAGCGAGTCGCAACACGCGGGGTTCAACACGGGGGACCTCGCGCTCCTGCGCTACGTCGCGCCGAGGGTGCCGCCGGCGGTCCGCTAGGACACTGGCGCGCTGAGGCACCATACGTCGCGTGGAGACCGAGCTCGACAAGCTGATCCATGACTGGAATCGCGATGGCCGCGCCGCACGCGCGGACTACCGCGCGGTCGAGCTCGACGACGAGACGCTCCGCGACGGCCTGCAGGGGCCATCGATCCGAAACCCGCCCCTCGAGATCAAGAAGCGCCTTCTCCGCCTCATGGATGAGCTCGGTATTGATAGCGCCGACATCGGCCTGCCCGGTGCGTCGCCGCAGGCACGGGCGACGATCGTCGCGCTCGCGAAGGAAACGACGAAGCTGAAGCGCCTCCGTCCCAACGTGGCCATCCGCACGCATCCCGACGACGTGCGCGCGGCGATCGAAGCATCGACCGAAGCGGGCATCGCGATCGAGAGCTGCGCGTTCATAGGTTCGTCACCGATACGCCGCTTCGCCGAGGACTGGAAGATCGACACGATGGTGAAGAGCGTCGAGACCAGCGTCGCGACGCTCGTGAAGGCCGGGTTGCCCGTCATGTTCGTCACCGAGGACACGACGCGCGCCGATCCCGAGACCCTCCAGACGCTGTACGAGACCGCGATCGGAGCCGGTGCGAAGCGCATCTGCGTGTCGGACACGGTCGGCCACGCGACGCCGGAGGGCGTGCGCAACCTCCTCACGTTCGTGCGTGTTGAGATCGTCCGCGACCGCGCCGTGAAGATCGACTATCACGGCCACAACGACCGCGGTCTCGGCACGATCAACGCGCTGGCCGCGACCGCGCTCGCCGATCGCGTGCATGGCTGCGCGCTCGGCATCGGCGAGCGAGTGGGCAACTCGTCGATGGACCAGCTCCTCGTGAACCTGCAGCTCTGGGGGCTCATCGACCGCGACCTCAAGCCGCTCGTCGAGTACACCGCGCTCGTCGCCGAGCACTGCGGCATTCCGATCCCGCCGAACTACCCCGCGATGGGCGCGGACGCGTTCCGCACCGGCACCGGCGTGCACGCCGCCGCGGTTATCAAGGCGCTCCGTAAAGGCGATCGCGCGCTCGCCGATCGCGTGTACAGCGCGGTACCGGCATCGGTGCTCGGCCGCGAGCAGCGGATCGAGGTGGGTCCGATGAGCGGCGAGTCGAACGTCGTCTACTGGCTCGAGTCGCGCGGAATCGAGGCGACACGTGAACGGATCGATCGCATCTTCGCGGCCGCGAAGGCCGCGGACCAGTTACTGAGCGAGGCCGAGATTCGCAAGCTTGCGGGTGGTTAGTCCGCGGCTTCGGCGGCGGGCGCGACGCGATCGCGATCGGCGAGTCGTGCGGCGTTCTGCCGGAAGATGATGAACGCCACCGCGACGACGATGATCGCGGCCCCGATCACGATCGTCGCCGTGATCGGCTCGGCGAGGACGAGCGTTCCCAGCACGACCGCGACGACCGGATTCACGAACGCGTAGGTCGACACGAGCGACACCGACGCGTTCTGCAAAAGCCAGGTGTACGCGCTGAAAGCAACGAGAGAGCCGAACACGACCAGGTAGGCGAACGCGATAAGCGATCGCACCGAGAAGGCTCCGGGATGGAGGTGCGCGAGCTCGCCCTCGCCGAGGCCCACGACGAGCAGGGCGACGCCTCCGGCGACCATCTGGTAGGCCGTCGAGACGAGGGCGTTGCGCGGCGTCTCCAGGCGCGGCGACAGGAACGTCCCGAGCGCCCAAGAGAGCGTCGCGCCGAACAGCATCAGCGTCCCAACCGGATCGATCGTTCCGTTGAGGCCACCCGGCACGACGAGGATCGCGACGCCGACGAGCCCCAGCAACACGCCGGCGAGCAGGTCGCGCCCGACGCGCTCTCCAGCGATCATCCGGTAGATCACGATCCAGAGCGGGATCGACGCGACGATGAGCGCGGCCAACCCCGAGGGAACGGTGCGTTCGGCTAGGACCACCAAACCGTTGGCGATAGAGAGCAAGAGGATCCCCACCACCGCGGCACCGGCGAGCTCTCGCCGCGAGATACGGAGATCGACACCTCGGAAAGCCAGCCACGCGGAGAGCAGGACCCCGGCGAGCAAGAAGCGGAGGCCCGCATAGAGCAGGGGCGGCAGCGTCTCGACGGCGATCGCAATCGCGAGGTACGTTGAGCCCCAGACGACGTAAACGATGCCGAGGGCAAACCAGACGTTGAGCGTGCGACTACGCCGAGATGAGGGCATGTCGGTAGAACGTAACGTCTGAGCACCCTGTGAGATGCCCGCCGGGCGGTCTTTCAAGGCCTTCTGTAGCGAAAGAGGCACGATGGAGGCGATGACACCCGACGACGTCATCCCTCTCCATCTCGCGGATGTCACCTATCCCGCGTCCCACCCGCTCGCCGGGCAGGACGGACCCGTTCTCGCGTTCGCCATCCGGCACCCGGATGGGATCGTCCTCGTCGATACGGGGATCGGCGAGGGCAACGAGTGGATCGAGGCCAACTACCGTCGCCCTCGGCGGCGCGAAGCTCGACCCGGACGGCGTGCGGGCCATCGTCAACAGTCATCTGCACTTCGATCACTGCGGCCAGAACCGAGCGTTCCCGGGCGTGCCAATTCACGTCCAGCAGGCCGAGCTCGACCTCGCCCTACGCGAAGGCCACACGATCGTCGAGTGGGTCGACTTCCCCGACGCGCGCTACGAAGCCGTCGAAGGCGATCGCGAGATCGTGGATGGCATCAGCGTTCTCGCGACGCCGGGCCATACGCCCGGGCATCAGTCGGTGACGGTCCGCACCGGCGACGGTCTCGTGCTCATCGTGGGTCAGGCGGCGGAGGACGCGCGCTCGTTCGCCACGGGTCCCGCCGACCCCAGCATTGAGCGCCTGCGCGAGCTGAACGCCGACCGAATCCACTTCTCGCATGATCGGGCGGTGCTGCGCCGGCGCAAATAGTTGACGGAGTCAACTATCCTTTCGCCGTGGGGAGCACGCTGGCACGGCGCGTCGCCGCGGTGCGCGAGTTCAACCGTTTCTACACGAGCCGCATCGGAGTGCTCGACGAGGGCTATCTGTCGAGCCGCTTCTCGGTGACCGAGGTACGGGTCCTCTACGAGCTGGCGCACCGAGGATCGGTGACGGCCAGCGAGCTGGGTCGCGATCTCGGGATCGACGCCGGATACCTCTCGCGGATCCTCCGCGGCTTCGCGCGACGGGGCGTCCTTGCGCGGACGGCGGCAAGGGACGACGCCCGCAAGTCGATCCTCCGCCTGACCACGCGCGGCAAGGCCACCGTCGCGCTACTCGAGGCGAGGGCGCGCGACCAGATCGGCTTGATGCTCGAAAAAGTCCCTGCGGCCGAGCAGGAAAGACTCGTCGCGTCGATGCGCGCGATCGAGCGAGGGCTGAAGCCGGGACCGCGCGCGACGCCGAAGGTCACTCTCCGCTCGCACCGCCCCGGTGAGATGGGTTGGGTCGTCGAGCGGCACGGCGCGCTCTACTGGCAGGAATACGGGTGGGACGAAACGTTCGAGGCGCTCGTCGCGGACATCGTCGCGAAGTTCATCACCCACCTCGACCGCAAGCGCGAGCGATGTTGGATCGCCGAAGTCGACGGGGAGCGTGTCGGCTGCGTGTTCTGCGTCAACAAGTCGAAGACCGTGGCGAAGCTGCGCCTCCTGCTCGTCGAGCCAGGGGCACGTGGCCTGGGCGTCGGGTCGCGACTCGTCGCCGAATGCATCCGTTTCGCGCGCGCAGCGGGATATCGCGAGCTCACCCTTTGGACGAACGACGTCCTCGTCGCGGCGCGTCGCATCTACGAGCGCGCGGGGTTTGAGCTCGTCGAAAGCGAGCGCCATCGTTCATTCGGAAAGGCCCTGGTCGGCCAGAACTGGGTGCTTCGGCTTTAGCGGCGCCCTCGGGCTCCCCCACCGAGCACTCCGATGTCCGCGAGGAGGCCGAGCACGATGACGAGTAGACCGATGCCGTTCGTTCCGCCGAGCTCGTTTTGTGCGATCGCCCAGGCGATCGTCGTCCACGGCAGGAACAGGAAGCCAAGTAACGGAAGCAGCAATCCGTCGAACGCGCGGCTGAGGTAGGTCGTGAAGAGCCACAACAGGAAGATGACGAGGCGCGGGCCGAGGAACGCGAGGAGCGCCAGTACGCAGCACATCGGTGCTGCATGGTGTCACAAACGGGCGTGACACCATTGAGGCATGCAGGCGATCGAGGGAGCGCGCATCATCCCGGGCGCCCACGTCGACGAGTCACCGGCCGAGGGACCGCGGAACGCCGCCGAACGCAAGGTCATCCGCGGCAAGGCGCTCATCTTCTGGGATCCCAAAGTCCCGGGAAAGAAGCTCGACGCCATCGACACGGATCAGATCACACCGGCGGATGACTGCGTGTCGGAAAGTCTCGACACCCTCGACGCGCGCTGGAAAGCGGGCTCCTTCCGCTATCTCATGCCGAACTTCCGCGAGCGCGTGCATCGAGGCGAGACGTTCGTCATCGCGGGCGACCGCTTCGCCATCGGAAGCTCGCGCGAGATGAGTCCCGCCGGCCTCAAGGGTGTCGCCGACGAAGCCGGACTCGAGATGGTCATCGTCTGCGGGGCGGCGATGGGCGACATCTTCCGACGCAATGCGTTGAACCTCGGCCTCACCGTGATCCAGAGCCGCCAGGCCGTCGAGGACGCGCAGGAAGGCGACACGTTCTCGTTCGACCCCGAGACACGGACGCTGAAGAACGAGACGCGCGGCAAGAGCTATGAACCTGCCGAGCTCTCGCCGCAGGAAGAGGAGATCCGCCGCTCGGGCGGGATCATCAAGATCGGACGGCGCGAGTTCCCCGATTCCGTTCGTCGTGCGCCCGATGTGAAGTGGCCGGACACCGCGGCAGCGCGACGCCTCACCTCCACCGAGCAAATCCTCTGGGCGCACCGCGTCGACAAAGACGCCGAGGTCCGGCCGGGCGCGACGCTTCGCGTCTACGCCGATCTTCTGCCCGCCTCCGATGGGACCGCGCCGTTCTCGATCCATACCTTCAACGAGATCACCAGCGGCGACACGATCCGGCCGCGCCAGATCGCGATCGCGAACGACCACTTCGTCTTCAACCATCGCGATGCCGACGACAAGCAGACCGGTATTGGCCGCGAGTTCGCGGAGCGGCACGGCATCGGGAAGCCGCACTACGCCACCCCGGGCGACGGGATCTTCCACTTCTACTTCCCCGAGCAGAAGCTCGTCCTTCCCGGCGCGCTCATACCCGGCGCCGATTCGCACAGCCGCGCGTACGGCGCGTACGGCGCGCTCGGGTACGGCGTGGGCTCGACCACGCTTGGCTTCGGCTGGGCGACGGGCTACGTCTACTTCACCGTCGCGAAGCAGCGCCGCGTGGTGTTCACGGGAAAGCTCCAGCCCTGGGTGAGCGGCAAGGACGTCGTGCTCGCGCTGCTCGCGCGCTGGGGCCAAAAGCAGGCGCAGGGCATGAGCGTCGAGTTCGTCGATGCCCACATGCAGCTCCCCATGAGCTACCGCAACACGATCGCGAACATGATGGCCGAGGGCGAGGCGCTTAACGGGATCTTCGCGCCCGACGACCTCACGTATGCGTGGTACCGCGAGAAAGGCGCGACCGAGTTTCCCTACCCGCGATTCGCGCCGGGCGGGAACGCGGTCTACGAGATCGACGAAACGCTCGATCTCTCCGAGGTCGTGCCGCTCATCGCCAAGCCGTTCAGTCCCGCGAACGCATTCCCGGCGACGGAGATCGCGCGCGAGCGGATCACCTTTGACAAGGCGTTCATCGGATCGTGCACGAACGGCGGATACAGCGATCTCCTGGAGGCGGCGCTCGTCATCCGCGCGGCGCGCGCGAAGGGAACGACGCGCGCCGCCAAAGAGTTCGTCGTCTTCCCGGGATCTGGCGCCGTGAAACGCGACATCGAGAAGACGGATCCGCGCCTCGACGGCGAGTCGATCGCCGACGTCTTCCGTGCCGCCGGCGCCGATATCCGCGAGTCGTGGTGCGGGCCGTGCTTCGGCCAGGGACCCGACGCGCTAAAGAAAGGCGAGAGCGCGATCACCTCGTTCAACCGCAACTGGACCAACCGCATGGGCGTCGGTGGCCTCGGCTACCTCGCGAGCCCCGCGGTCGTCGCATCATCCGCGCTGCTCGGCTACATGGGTCCGCCGAGCGAGCTCGGCATCGAGTGGCGCGCGGAGCGCTTTGTTTAGGTCGTGACGTTCATCGCGATCGTCCTCGTCGTCGGTCTCGCCGTCTTGGGGAACCAGCTCGTGAACGTCCTGCATCACTCGTAGCGGCCGACCTGTCGAGCGTCCGACCGTTCGGCACGGCTCGTGCGGTCGCGCTGCCGCATGCAGGAAAAACCGCCGGTCGATCCCGACGCGACGGCACAGCTGGAACGGCCCCCCGCGGGCGCGAACGTCGCGCCACCGCCGTCCGGCCCTAAGCCGGCGCGACGGCCCGCGGACCGCTGGTCCACCGTGTTCACCGTCTTCGCGGCGGTCGCGCTGGTCGCGCTGCTCCTCCTCGGTGCCGCGGTGATCTCGTCTCAGCAGGTCGTGGCACCGTCGGCGAGCCCGTCGTCGTCCGCATCGTCGTCGCCGAGCTCGTCGCCGTCGGCGTCAGCCACGCCGGTCCCGCGGACGGCCACGCCGACCGAAGCTTCACCGAGCCCGACGCCCGCGCCGACGGCAACGCTCCCGCCGGTCACGCCGGTGCCGACGATCCTCCCCTCCGTGCCCGTCAGCTCTCCGCCGCTGCCGACGAAGTCGCCTTAGCTACCGGCGGCTGTCGTTGGGCGGATCGGGCGCGACGTGGTCGCCGCCCTTCTTGCTGGTGAGATGAAGTCGGTCGGTGTGCTCCTCTAGCTCGGCCGGCGTTTTGAAGCTCTGGCCGCATTCGCGGCACTTCAGATCCAACATGACTCCGATCGCTGCAGAGCGGATGCCGCGCCATCTCACTTCCCTCGCAGAGCGGCAACGACGGGCCCAAACGCGCGCATCGCTCGGCCCGGGAGCGCGATATAGCTGATCCCCAGGCGCTCCCGCCGGGCGAGAAGATCCTCGACGAGCGAGGCGCGCGAGCCGTACATGAAGAACGGCGTCTCGACCACCGCGGTGAGCGCCGCCTTGAGGCGCGCGGTGAGCGCGTCGACGATCGACCGCGCCGCATCGGTGACCTGCGCATCGAAGACAATGACGTTGAGTTCAAGCTCCGAGAAGCGTGACGAGCGGCGGACTGTCGCGATCCGTTGCGCGACCGATCCGACGGTGATCGATCGCAACTTCGGACCGCCGCTGGAGTTGAGAGTCGGCGCGATGGCGACGATCTGCGCCTCGCGCGCCGCGATCCGAAGCATGCGCGGACCGCCGCCCCCGATCATGATCGGCGGGTGAGGGCGTTGCGTCGGTCGCGGCAAGACCGACGCGTCTCGCACGCGGTAGTACGGTCCCTCGTGCGTCACCTTCTCTTCGGTCCAGAGACGTTTGATCAGCGTGACCGCCTCTTCCATGCGATCGACGCGCACTTTCGGCGTGTCGTACGGAATGCCGAGCTGCCGGTAGTCGCGCGTGTTCCACCCGGCTCCGATCCCGAACTCGAGCCGTCCGCCGGAAAGCAGGTCGAGCGTCGTCGCCTCTTTCGCGAGCATCACCGGATTGCGGTAGTCGTTGTCGAACACGAAGCTTCCGACGCGCAGCGTCGTCGTCGCGTCGGCGATCGCGGTGAGCGCCGCCACCGGCGCGAGCTGATCGGTGATGTGGTCCGGCATGAGAAGGGTGTCGTAGCCGAGCCCCTCGGCGCGCTGCGCGACCTCGCGCCAGTGCTTAGCGCTCCGGCCTCGTTCGGCCATGGCTGCGAAACGAAACGGGCGCACGGCAGGACGCTATCGCAGTACCGCTATCGGACGCGCGGCAGCCACTCCGGTCGCTTCGCCTCGAACGCGCCGATATCGCGCTCGTGGCGCAGCGTGACCGCGATGTCGTCGAGCCCTTCGAGGAGCCGCGTGCGCGAGAACTCGTCGAGGGCGAATGTCGCCCGAAGACCAGGGGCTTCAACGGTCGAGCGCTCGACGTCGATCGCGATGCTCGTCGTTGGATCGCGGCGCACCGTGTCGACGAGCTTCGCGACCGTGTCCGCGTCGGTCTCGACCGGCACGAGCCCGTTGCGGAGTGCGTTGCTCCGGAAGATATCCGCGAGCCGCGGGGCGATGACGGCGCGAAAGCCCGCGTCGAGAAGCGCCCACACCGCGTGCTCGCGCGACGAGCCGCAGCCGAAGTTCGCCCCGGCGAGCAGAACGACCGCACCGTCATAGCGCGGATCGTTCAGCACGAACGCGGGATCCTTGCGCCACGCCTCGAAGAGCCCCGGGCCGTACCCGGTGCGCTCGAGACGCTTGAGCCACTGGCTCGGGATGATCTGGTCGGTGTCGACGTCGGCGCGCACCAGGGGCAGCGCTCGTCCGACGATGCGGCGGACCGGTTCCATCAGCGGAGATCCGACGGAAGGGCGAAGTGTCCCGCGATCGCGGTGGCCGCGGCGACGGCGGGCGAGACCAGATGCGTGCGGCCGCCGGGGCCTTGCCGGCCCTCGAAGTTGCGGTTCGATGTGGAGGCGCACCGCTCGCCCGGCCGCAGGATGTCGGGATTCATGCCGAGACACATCGAGCAGCCCGCGTCGCGCCACTCGAATCCCGCGTCCGTGAAGATGCGGTCGAGCCCCTCTCGTTCGGCGTCGGCCTTCACACCCATCGATCCAGGCACGACGAGTCCGCGGATGCCCGAGCGCACGTGCCGGCCGCGAACGACCTCCGCGGCCGACCGCAGATCCTCGAGACGTGCGTTCGAGCACGACCCGATGAACACGGCGTCGACCGAGATCTCACGCATCGGGGTCCCTGGCGTGAGGTCCTGGTAGCGAAGCGCGCGGCGGGCGCTCTCTCGGGTCGCCGCGGGGAGCGCGTCGGGATCGGGGACGTCTCCGTCGATCGTCACCGACTGCGCCGGGTTCGTGCCCCAGGTGACGTACGGGCGGAGCAGGCTCGCGTCGATCGCGACTTCGCTGTCGAACCTCGCGTCGGCGTCGGTGGCGAGGGCGCGCCAATCGTCGAGAGCCTGCTGCCACCGCACGCCCTTCGGCGCGAACGGCCGGCCCTCGAGCCACGCGAACGTCACCTCGTCCGGCGCGACCATGCCCGCGCGAGCGCCAGCCTCGATCGACATGTTGCAAATCGTCAGGCGGCCTTCCATCGAGAGCGCGCGGATCGCCGCACCCCGGTACTCGATCACTTTGCCGGTCCCGCCCGCCGTGCCGATGCGCGCGATGATGCCGAGGATCACGTCCTTCGCCCCGCAGTCCGCCCCAAGGACGCCCTCGACGATGACGGCCATCGTGCCTGGCTTCGTCTGCGCGATGGTCTGCGTCGCGAGCACGTGCTCGATCTCGCTCGTGCCGATCCCCCATGCGAGCGCGCCGAGAGCGCCGTGCGTTGAGGTGTGGCTGTCGCCGCACACGATCGTCATGCCGGGCTGCGTGAGCCCGAGCTGCGGCGAGATGACATGGACGATGCCCTGGTTGGGATCGCCCGTCGGGTAGCAGCGGATGCCGAACTCGCGTGCGTTGCGCGCCATCGCTTCGATTTGGCGCGCGGAGATCTCCTCCGCCGGCTGGTCGTTCGTCGGGACGTTGTGGTCCATCGTCGCGAGGGTGAGCTCGGGCCTGCGAACGCGCCGTTTCGCGAGGCGCAGGCCTTCGAAGGCCTGCGGGCTCGTCACCTCATGGACGAGGTGGAGATCCACGTAAAGCAGGTCCGGCTCGCCCGGGGCACGCCGGACGACGTGCCGCTCCCAGACCTTTTCGCTGAGAGTGCTCCCCACGCGAAAAGTATGGAGCTACGCGAGCCGGTCGAAGGCGCGACGTAGCCGCCGCACGCCTTCGTCGATGCGATCTGGGGTCGGCGCGCTGATCGAGAACCGGAGCGCGCTTCTGTGATCGGCGTCGATCGCGAAGGCGTCGCCGGGAACGAACGCGACGCCTTCCTCCAGCGCGACGTCGAGCAGGGCTCGCGCGCTCACCCTTCGGGGCAGGCGCACCCAGAAATAGAAGCCGCCCTCGGGATCGTTCCACGTGATTCCGGACCCGGCGAGCTCTCGCGCGAGGGCGGCGCGCGCTCGGTCCTGCTTCTCGCGATAGAGCTCGCGCAGCCGTCCGATGTGCGCGTCCGCACCGCCGCGCCGGTGGAACTCCAGGACGATCCGCTGGGCGAGCGTGCCGGTGCTCGAGTCCATCGTCTGCTTGGCACGGGCCATCCGCGCGATGACCTCTGAGTGAGCGATGACCCAGCCGACGCGCAGGCCCGGTAGAAAGGTCTTCGAGAACGTGCCGATGGACACCACCTCGGCGCCGCCGAGCGCGGCGAGCGACGGCACGTCGTCACCGCGATAGCGCAGCGCTCCGTACGGATCGTCCTCGACCACCACCGCGTCATGGCTCTCGGCGAGCGCGAGGAGCGCCTCGCGGCGCGCGAGCGAGAGCGTCTCGCCGGTGGGGTTCTGAAAGTTCGGGACGACGAAGAACATCCGTGGCCGCACCCCAAGCTTCCGGATGCGACGCGCCGCTTCCGCCACGTCGAGGCCTTCGCTGTCGACAGGGACCTCGAGCACGCGAGCGCCGTGGTTGCGGAACGCGGAGAGCGCGTTCGCGAAAGCTGGCGACTCCGCGACAACGACGTCTCCGGCTCGCAGGTAGACACGGCACGCGAGGTCGATGGCCTGGAGCGCGCCGGCGCTCACGAGCACCACGCTCGCGTCGGCCGCGACACCGCGGTCGCGCGCGGCCGAGGCGATGACGTCGCGGAGCTCGGGTTCCCCTTCGGTGATGCCGTAGCCGAGTGCCTTCGCACCCTCGCGGCGGATCACGGTGGCGACGAGATCGTCCGCGCCGACGAGATCGAGCGCCTCACGCGACGGCGACCCGACCGCGAATGACACCGTGTCGCGCGTCTGCCGCGCGACGATGCCGATGGTCTCGTCGATGAACGAGCCGAATACCTCGTGATCTTCCCGGCGCGCGCGTTCCGGCAGCGGCGCGACCGCGCCCCCGCTCATCGCGGGCAGGATCTCGATCGTGCGCTTGCCCTGCAGGTCGGTCTGGGCGAGGAAGCGCGCATCTTCGCCGTCGACGAAGACGTTCACGAAGCGGCCGAACTCGCCGTCGCGCAAGACCCGTGCAGCGAGCTCGGGATAGCGTTCCGCGATCTCGCGCGCAAGCTGTCCCAGATCGACGACATCGAAATTGAGCGTCGTGTTGCCGCCGGCGGCGGCGCGGAGAGGCGCGGCGAGACGGACGGTGACGCTCATGCGAGCGCCTCCGCGTATTTCGTGCGGAACTCGTCGGCATCGGCCGCGATGACCGGGCCGAGCGCGGACCGCTCGATCGTTCCCTTGTAGGCGTTGCCGGTGATGTAGAGGACGACCGACTCGTCGTCCGCAAAGGCGCCGCGCGCAGCGAGAGCCTTCGCGGTCGCGACGACGACGCCGCCGGCAGGCTCCGCCAGCACTCCCTCGGTCCGCGCGAGGAGCGCGCACGCGTCGACGACCTCGGCGTCGCTGACCGATCCGGCGGATCCGCCCGACGCGCGGATGATCTCGACCGAGCCGTCCCCGTCCG
>WNGL01008198.1_pt1 | contig 12242 bp, 8 predicted proteins | sample 5400591 | NCBI WGS metagenome assembly WNGL01 (sample SAMN13153377, study PRJNA577476) | soil metagenome | isolation source: 80 cm soil or saprolite under Garry oak tree replicate 1 | place: USA:California | collected 2016-06-15
TGATTTCCGCGATGCTATAAAGATTTCGGTCCTACGGACCTGATTCATCCACGCTTAGAGAACGATGAGGCGGATTCGATCATATTGTCTTATAGTGATGCTCTCGGTAGTCGCCTTGGCCCATGCTCAATCACCGACAGGAACGATTGCCGGAGTTGTCACAGACCGGAACGGCGCGCGTGTCGCTGGGGCCCGCGTCACCATAAACAATCGCGACACAGGGTTAGTTCGTAAGGTAACAACTTCAGCGGAAGGCGACTTCGGCGCCGCGGCGTTGCCTTCAGGCGTTTACACTGTCGCAGCAGAAGCCAACGGCTTCCGGCGATTGGAACGCATAGCGACAGTCGAGGCCGGCACTACCACTACGGTAAATCTGACGTTGGAGATCGGCCAGGTAATCGAACAAGTGACGGTCGATGACGCCACTCCGTTAATCAACTACGAAAGCCATCAAGTAGGCGGCGTCGTCAGCCGCCAGCAGATCGAAAACCTCCCGCTTAACGGACGGAACTTTCTTGATCTTGCCAAGCTGGAACCGGGCGTGGCAAATCCGGTCCGTGGCACGAACAACCGCATCTTTGTGCCGCTGCTTGGTGCTGGGGTGCAAACCACACCGCGCATTGGATTCACCCGCGTGACCGTAGACGGCGGGAGCATCAATCTCGGTGGCACGATTGGAGCTGCCCTTCAAGTATCCCAGGAAGCCGTGCAAGAGTTCCAGCTCTCGACGGTCAACTTCGACCTCGCGACGAGCGTGACCAGCGATGGCGCGATCAATATCGTGACGCGCTCTGGTGGCAAGGACTTTCACGGCAGCGGATTCTTTTTCTATCGGGACCACAACCTGTCTGCTTATCCTAGTCTCAGTCGTGACGCGAACAATCCGGATCCATTCTTTCAGCGGAAACAGTTCGGTTTTCAGGTTGGCGGACCGATTCGCAAAGACCGAGCTTTCTTTTTTACCAGTTACGAACGCAACGATCAGCGAGGAGTACTCTCGATTCAACCACTCACGCCCGACTTCGTCCCACTCGGAGGAATCTTTCCCAGCCCTTATCTCGGCAATCAGTTCAACCTGCGCTTGGACGTGCGCCTCAATTCCAACAACAACGCGTTCGTCCGCTACACGCACGATGGCAACAGCCTCTTCGGTCCATTCGATGGACGCAATAACTCTTTGCCTTCCGGGTGGTCACGAATTAACAACTGGGTCGATCAAAGCATGTTTGCACTTACCAGCGTCTTATCTACGAACGTCGTCAACGATCTGCGCTGGTCATACTTTTTCCTTAGCTCGCCGGAAATACCTGCCACCAGCGAAAATTGCCCTGGCTGCTTAGGCGCCGGCGCTCCCCGTATCAACATTCCCGACGCAGGGCTGGTGTTAGGAACCGCGCGCAGACTTTCTGTAATCGGACGTCGCTATCAGTTGACTGAGAGTCTGGTGTGGCAGAGAAGCAATCACCGTCTCCGCTTCGGGTTCGATTGGGAGCATGCTATGAATTCCGCCTCCAATGTCAATCAGGAGCCGGCGGCCCTGAATCTCTGGTCCCCGAGCGAAGTTCGAAACTTCAATGCTACTGCGCCGCCTGCGGCTCGAATTCTGCTGCCGTCATCGTTTCTGACGCTGAATGACATTCTCCAGCTTCCGCTGCGGAGCTTTCAAACCGGCGTCGGTCCGGGCCAGATTCTTCAGCGAGACTTTCGCAAGAACCGCATTATCGATCTGTACCGGCTTTATGCAGCAGACACGTGGCGCATCAGCCCACGCCTGACCGTCAACTACGGTCTGGCCTGGTCTTACGAGCCTAATAGCCTCAATACGGACCTGACTAAGCCGAAACTGTTGACAGCTATTCTGGGTCCAAATGGTCTGAACCCGCCCGCGACGCAGACCACCAACTTCTCGCCTACGTTCGGATTCGCCTGGACGGTAACCCGCGACGGCAAGACTGTAATTCGCGGCGGCGCGGGCCGCTACTATGATCCAATCAGCTTCAACTCGCTCGATTTGGCGAATGAGCGTCAAGCGCTGTTTCCGGTGGGAATGGGCCGGAGGACAGTTCCAGGTTCGGCGATCTCTTTTCAGGGCCGCGCGCTCCAGTTCACCCAGAAGCCAACCACTTTCACGGCTGCGGATCTGTTGACGATCCTGCCCGGCATTCGCGCAGACTTGCTACGACAACTCAATCCGGACAACCGCGATTTTACTTTCCGTAATATCAACTTGGACAAGATCGGTCAGAATTTGTCTGATCGGTTCTATGAGACCCCATACGCCTTGCACTTCAACATGGGCATGCAGCGGGAACTGGCCCGCGATCTGGTCCTGACAACCGACTTCGTTTGGCGGCGGTTCGTGCACACGCTCATTTCGGACATTGACTATAACCGCTTCAACAGCGCCCAGGGACCAGTGATTCCTGCCTGCACGCAGACTCAGAAAAACGATTTGACCGCAGTTTGTTCCTTAGGGCCGATCACATTTGATAACACTACCGGCATTGACGAATACAAAGGGGTGCTCGTGCGACTCGAAAAGCGGTTCTCGCGTCGGACACAGTTCCTCGCCTCCTACGCGTTGGGCAGTTATAAAGGAACTAATGGTGCCGCTGGCCCTGGTGTTGTCGCTACCGGATTCAACAACAACAATTGGTTTGATAATTACGGTCCGCTGCCGACCGACCTGCGCCACATTCTGAATCTTTCCGGCATCGTCGACTTGCCTCGGCGGTTTCAACTTTCCTTCAGTGTATCCGCTTACAGCCGGCCGCCGTTCTCAGCTTACGTGAGCAACGTGGATTTCAACGGCGACGGAACCTCGAACGATCTCCTGCCGGGAACGAAAGTGAATCAGTTCAATCGCGGACTAGGCAAAGATGACTTGGCTCGGTTAGTAGCGCTGTACAACCAGCAGTTTGCCGGCAAGCCGACGATCGGCGGGCAGATCGCGCCTACTCTGATGCTGCCCGCTAACTATTCTTTCAACGACAACTTCTTCACTCAGGACTTACGCCTAAGCCGCACGTTCTCGCTCGGCAGCGAGCGTGTGCGCCTCGTGCTGTTAGGCGAAGTCTTTAATCTCTTCAATGCAGCCAACCTTGTTCAGTACAGCGGCAACCTCAACGATCCATCGTCCTTCGGCCAACCCAGCGCGCGCTCCAACCAAGTCTTCGGCTCGGGCGGTCCACGAGCTTTTCAATTCGGTGTGCGGCTCAGTTTTTGAAATATTTCGGATCGCAGGGAAGGTTTGTTTGACCCCTTCACTAATCGCGCATAGAAATAAAACAAGGGACGGCCATTGCGACCGCCACGGGAACTCACTTCGGCAACGTCGGGCGTAACGTCTTGCGTGGACCAGCACAGAGCAACGTCGACTTCTCGATCATCAAGCGCTTCCCGATCAGCGAATCAAAGAACATCGAGTTCCGCGCCAAGTTCTTCAATCTGTTCAATCACATGAATTTTGCCAATCCGATTAGCAACCTCAATGCCGTTTCGTCATCCGGCGGCAGCCTCGATCCGAACACCGGCCGGATCATCAGTCCGGCGATTTCGGCCGCATTATCTCGACGAGCAACAATCCGCGCCTGATTCAGTTCGCGGTAAAGTTAAATTTCTGAGCGTAGTGAATTGAGAATTCTAGTCGGACGCCTGGACGCTCTTCAGGATTGGCGAATGGCTCGAGAGCCACGATCCCCTGACGACCTACATTCGTTACATATTGAATTTTCTCGTGTCGTCGACTTGCCGCGTTCAAGTCTCGTTCAGTGCCTCCGCCTACAGCCAGCCTCTCTTCTCGGTCCACGTGAGCGGAATTGATTTCAACGGCGACGGCACTCAGAATGATCTGTTACCGGGAACGAGAGTAAATCAGTTCAATCGCGGTCTCAACAAAGACGATTTGGTGCGGATGTGGAACGTTATAACCAGCAATTTACCGGGAAGCTGACTGCTAGCGGCCAGATCGTTCCGCGTTTGACGCGGCCCGCCAACTATTCATTCAACGATATCTTCTTCACCCAGTATCTGCGGCTGAGCCGCACGTTCTCTCTTCACGGCGAAGGGGAGCGACTCGTCCTGATAGGCGAAGTCTTCAATCTTTTCAACACCGCCAATCTGATCCAGTACAGCGGCAACATAGCCGACACGGCCGCGTTCGGTCAGCCCGGCGCGCGCTTCAGTCAGGTCTTCGGCTCAGGCGGTCCACGGGCATTTCAATTCGGCGCGCGAATCAGTTTGTCTGTTTTTTGGCTGCCACCGAGAGTTTGAGTGACCGACGCCAGTAGCAATAGCACCGATAGTAACCAGAATATTTTCTTCATAGTTCTCTCGGCGAATTCCGATTGCAATGACCGGCCACAGACAAGTGCGTAATGAGTCTCAATAGAGAAACAAGTCTTTGCGGTCTGACTATGCGGCATCGGATGACCGAGCAAAAATATCTTGGGCGTTCTCCAACGCGTTTGTGAAGATGTTCGGTGCAGTCGCCGTCCGACAGTTGCAAGGTTCTGATCGGGTGGAGAGTATTCACTGAACGAGTGGTTCGCCAAAACTTTGCGGCAGTCATCAAGGCCAAGTCGCCGTCTTCCAAAATGCCCTCTCCCTTTGGGAGAGGGTTGGGCTGCGGGATTAGCGAGCAGAGCGAACAACCCTCCACCTTTTTTCTTTTTTTCGCTACGCTTCGCGCCCTCACCCTGACCCTCTCCCAGAGGGAGAGGGAACAGGAAACCTGCTTACCGACAATTTCTTGGCGCACTGTTGAGCCAGATTTTCGAAAGGGCCGCACGGTCACTACCGTTCAATTGGCCCCTACAGAGCCGCGGGGTTACAATCGACGCGAATCCAAATCATTCAAAGGAGAAACGAGCATGGCGAAACGTACAGCGAACGCAGTTTGGGAAGGTACTCTCAGAGAAGGGAAAGGCAGAGTCAAATTAGGCAGCGGCGCTTTTGAAGGACAGTATTCATTCGCGTCGCGGTTTGAAGACGGCACGGGGACGAATCCGGAGGAGTTGATTGGCGCGGCGCATGCCGGATGTTTTTCGATGGCGCTGGCGGCGGGATTGACGAAGGCCGGTCACAATCCGACGCGAATTAGCACGAAGGCCAGCGTCAGTCTCGAGAAGGTTGGCGAAGGCTTCAAGATCACTACGATTGAACTAAACACCGAAGGCGAAGTGCCCGGCATCGATGAGAAAACTTTTCTCGAACAGGCGGAGACGGCGAAGAAGAATTGTCCCGTGTCGCAGGCTTTGGCGGGAACGGACATCAAGTTGAATGCGACGTTGGTTAAGACGGCAGGAGCGGCGTAAGAAATCAATTTCTGTGGAAAAAGCGTAATGATCTAACCGCAGCGTCCGACATGTGGCTGAATAGTGCTTCATCGGCGATCGATGTGGCATGAGGAGTGCACTTGAATGTCGAGAATTAGGAATTTCGTCCTGAAAAAGCGGGGGCAATGTGCATTGCGCTCCGAATTAGAACGGAGGTGAGTATGAAAAGAGTTCTATCAGTTGTCTTGGCAAGCTTACTGATAATGCTAACGCTGGCTTTCGCAGGCGGGCCGATTGCATCGGCGCAAACGACAAACACTGCGACTGTCACGAGACATCGTTATCAACGTCACAAACGGACTTTCTGGCAGAAGCATCGTGACAAGCTAACGGTGGCTGGGACCGGACTCGCCGGCGCGGGTATCGGCGGGCTCACCGGTGGGAGAAAGGGCGCCGCGATTGGAACCGCAGTGGGCGCGGGCAGCGGGGCCGTTTACACGTATGGCATCCGCAAGCGACATCGCCGGCATTATCGCCGCTACTGAAAATTGGGCCTAGTGTAGTTTGGAGTAGTAGACGAGCATGAGAGTCGCGGCTGACGGCGTTAGAGTACCAACTTTAATTGGACTTTAGTCTCGGAAAAGGACCCAACTGAAATTGGTACTCTAACGCCGTTCGGTCTCGGGTAGTTCAAACTTCACTTCTAACTACACCCGTCCACGCTCAGTCGACATCTTTTCGCAATCGGATCGCAAAACGAATTACTTCCAGGAAGCTGGCTTTGGAAACTTTGGAGAAGTTTACCGATCAGGCTTCGTGCGTGGATACGCTGACGGCTTTCGATCATAGCTGATTCCAAAAGCCCAAGCGGGCAATTACTTATATGAAACGGTCGGGCAGTAGCTCGACGCTAAACAGAGGGAGATGCCGCGAGGAAACTTGCGGCATTTTCTTTTTGCTCATTTCCCAGAACAACTCGACGCCTGAAAGCGTAGTTAATCTCGGTTTTACTCCGGGCTGAGATCGACTAATAATAACGCGAGAGGTGCCTGTTATGTTCTGTCCCCAATGCGGCGTTGAATCTTCGACGGACTTGAAATTCTGCCGATCGTGCGGCGCTAATCTCAAAGTGATTGGCAAGGCGGTCTCGCTCAGCGAAGCTATCGCGCGCAGCGATAGTGTTCCGGCAAAAATCAAGGACATGGTGAAGAACCTGAAAATCGAAAAAGTCACCGACGAAGTCGCGCGCGCGATGGAAAAGATGAATCAGGAAATCGCCCGCAGCTCAGATCAGCGCCGAAAGAAATTTAGCTGGCGAAAAGAAAAGACTCCCGAGCAGCGCCGCGAACGTCATTTGACGACCGGATTGATAAAATTATTCTGGGGGAGTGGTCTGTCGATCTTCCTGTACTTTCTCACGCATGCGCTGGTGCTAAAGTTGCCGCCGCATATCATCGCGGGTATTCCTTTTGAAATCGATCCGGTGGTGCGTGTCTTTTGGCTGATTGGTTTGCTGCCTATGCTCTCGGGCCTGGGCCATATCATCGCCGGACTCACGATTCGCCCGAAGCCGATCAAGCAGATTGAATTTCCTGAACAATCGCCTTTGAGAATCGATAGTGAATTCGCGCGCAAAGATTATCCGGACGCAACGACGGTCGTTACACCTCGCGAGCAGCCCGCGAGCATTACCGATCGCACGACGAACATCCTCGAACACAATATTGGTCGTTAAGAGCATTTCTTCCAGGACGCGGGTTTTGGTAACTTCGCGGAATCTTACCGTGATGGATTTACCCGAGGCTATGCTGATGGGTTCAGGGCGTAAGAAGTAATCGCCTTAACAGGTAGGCGACTGCTTACCTTCGAGAAGCAATGCCGCGGGGTAACTCGCGGCATTTTTATTATTTACCCAGCACCGCGCCGTCTTTTACGTACTTGCCATTGATGAAATCGCGTGCGCTCATGCGCCGTCCGCCTTCAGGCTGCAGTTCTGCAATGCGCAAGAGGGTTGAATGACCACAACTTACGACGAGTCTATCGCTGCGAGCCTCGACGACTTGCCCATGCGTGATCGAAAGCTCGATCTGCTCAGGCGTTGCTCGCCAGATTATCAGGCGCCTCGAATCAAGCTTAGTGTAAGCGTTGGGCCACGGTTGAAAGCCGCGCACGCGACGCTCGATCGCGGACGCATCCATCGACCAATCGATCAAACCATTCTCACGTTTCAGGATTGGAGCGAAAGTCGCATCGCCATCGAGTTGGGCCCTGGGCTCGATAGCGTCAAGGTTGCGAAGCGTCTCGCTAATCAGTGCTGCGCCCATTTCAGCTAGCCGCAACAGGAGTTCCGGTGCGGTTTCATGCTTGCCGATTGTGGCGCCGCTTTGGAGCAGAATCGGACCCGCATCCAACGCTTCGACGATTCGCATCGTGGTCACGCCGGTCTCAGTTTCACCGTTAACTATGGCCCAATTGACCGGCGCGGCGCCCCGGTACTTGGGCAGTAAAGAAAAATGGACATTGATGCAACCGTGCTGGTACGCGCTGAGAAATTCCGTCGGCAGAATTTTCCCGTAAGCTACGACGACTGCGGCATCTGCCTTATCGGAAGCGAACAAATCTTTAGCTTCCTGCGTCTTGATCTTCGCCGGCTGATGAATTGTTAAGTCGTGCTGAAGGGCAAACACCTTAACGGGCGATTGATGTAGTTGCTTGCCTCGTCCCGCTGGCTTGTCGGGCTGTGTCCACACCGCAACGATCTCGTGACCATCATCAAGCAATCGCTGCAAAGACGGTACAGCGGATTCGGGTGTGCCCATGAAAACGATGCGCATAATGCTTTGGTGACCAATTATGAGCGCCTCTCATTCACATCCGGTTTCAACCCCATGGGCGGACGAGCATCGTGGTCCTCGTGAACCGTTTCAACGGTTTTCGTTACTGGTAGTGGAAACCGTTGAAACGGTTGGAAGAATCAAGGCCGACTACGGCCACCCGGTTAAAACCGGGTGAGAATGAGAGATCTTTCTACACTTCTCATCGTGCTGTGCACGGTTCGGCGGCAGAGTGGTGTGAATCTAGAAGGGTTAAATCGCCGTGCCAGCCTCGGCCCGTTTCTGCGTTGCTCCAACTTTAGCTGACGAAACCTTGGCCTGCATGAACAGCAAGAGATAATCGCGGCCGCCGGCTTTGGAATCTGTTCCTGACATATTGAAGCCGCCGAACGGATGCACGCCGACCATCGCGCCGGTACATTTGCGATTCAGGTAGAGATTGCCGACGTGAAACTCATTTCGCGCCCGTTCAAGTTTCGCTTCGTCAGTCGAGTAAACCGCGCCGGTCAAACCAAACTGCGTATCGTTGGCAATGCGCAAAGCGTCGTCGTAGTCATCCGCTTTGATCACCGCGAGCACGGGTCCGAAAATTTCTTCCTGCTCGATTGTCGAACCCGGTTTCACGTCGGCGATCACAGTTGGCTCGATGAAAAATCCCTGTTCGCCATCCGAACCACCGCCGGTAATGACACGGCCGCCTTCCTGCTTTCCTTTCTCGATGTAGCCATTGATCGATTTGAATGCCTTTTCGTTGATCACGGCGCTCATCGTGGTGTTCGCATCGAACGAATCACCAAGTTTGATTTTCGCGGCGCGTTCCGAAATCTTTTCAATCATTGGATCGTAAATTCGCGCATCGATAATTGCCCGCGAACATGCCGAACATTTTTGTCCCTGGAATCCAAAGGCCGATTGCACGACGCCGGTCGCGGCCTCGTCGAGGTCGGCATCATCAGCGACGATGATTGCGTCTTTGCCGCCCATCTCTGCAACGACTCGTTTGATCCAGAGTTGGCCATCATGAACCTTCGCCCCACGTTCGTTGATGCGCAGACCTATTTCTTTCGACCCAGTGAAGGCGATAAAGCGCGTCTGCGGATGATCGACGATCACATCGCCGACTTCCGCACCCGAGCCGGTCATGAAGTTGACGACACCTGGAGGCATGCCGGCCTCTTCCAGCAGCTCAAAAAACTTGTAGGCAATCGTGGGCGCATCGGACGACGGTTTCAAAACGACTGTGTTCCCCGTAACGACCGCGGCTGCGGTCATTCCCGCCATGATGGCGCAAGGAAAATTCCATGGGGGAATCACTGCGCCCACACCTAGCGGAATGTATTCAAGATGATTTTCTTCGCCGGTTATTTTGGTAAGCGGTTGCGGCGACGCGTAGCGCAGCATCTCATGCGCGTAAAACTCGCAGAAGTCGATTGCCTCAGCCGTATCGCCATCGGCTTCCGGCCAGGTCTTCGCAACTTCATAAATCATCCATGCAGATAATTCATGCTTGCGTTGCCGCATCAACTCAGCCACGCGAAACAGCCACTGCGCGCGCTCTTCTGCGGGAACATTGCGCCAAGTCTGGAAAGCTTCATAAGCCGCTTCGACCGCGCGATTGGCGAGTTCTTTGGTGGCCTTCTGAAACTTGCCGACGACCTGCGTGCGATTTGCCGGATTGATGCTATCGAACTTGCTCTCCGCTTTCATACGCTCACCGCCGATGATTAGCGGATATTCGCGGCCGAGTTCGCTTTTAACTCTTTCGATCGCCGCGCGCATCGCGGCAGCATTTTCTTCTTTGCTGAAGTCTGTTAACGGTTCGTTACGAAATTCCGTAGCCATGAATTGTTCCTCTCTTAGTTAGAACAACCTGTTAGAACAACCTGAAGGTTGAACTCTAAACCGTGATCACCAGTGTTCAGAGTTCAAGCTTCAGCTTGCAGTCTCGGCACCACGAACGCTAAAACTTTCACGAGGGCCATTCGCCAGCGCGCTGCAATTTCTTGATTTTGCGTTTGACGATCTCGCGTTTGAGCGGAGACATGCGATTGAGAAAGACGATACCGTCGCAGTGATCCGTCTCGTGCAACATGCAGCGCGCCGTCAATTCAGTTCCGTCCAATTCAAATTGTTTTCCGTTAATATCGTGCGCCCGCACAATTGCTCGCAGGTTCCGTTCGACGCCAAAGAAGATGCCGGGAAACGAAAGACAGCCTTCGTCGCCGTCCTGCTTGCCTTCCTGGGCTACGACTTCCGGATTGATCATGACGATGCGCTGCGCCGGATCTTTGCCGCCGGAACAATCCATCACGAACAGGCGCTTCGGCACGCCGACCTGGACAGCCGCGAGTCCGACGCCCGGCGCCGAGTACATAGTTTCGAACATGTCATTGACGAGCTTTTTCAAGTCGCCATTAAATTTGGTGACGGGATCCGCCGGGGCCTCGAGAATCGGATTCGGCCAGGTAACAAGCTTTAATAAAGACATTTCTTAACTCGAAATCCTAATAATGATCAGCAGTTTGATTCTACGATCAACGTTTTGGTTTCGCCAGTTTGCCGTGCGTAGGCTGGTAAATCACCAGAGGTTTTCAGTAGCCGCGCAACTGTTCACGATAACCATCGAAGTTACGCCGCATTTCACCCAGGCTATCGCCGCCAAATTTCTCACGCGTGGCGGCCGCGAGCACGAGCGCAACCATTGCTTCACCAATCACGCCAGCGGCCGGGACGACAGTTATATCTGAACGTTCGAAGGCGGCGCGTTCCTCTTGCTTTGTATCGATATCGACGGATCGCAACGCGCGACGCAAAGTTGAGATTGGTTTCAGGTGACCGCGGACGCGAAGCTCTTCGCCGTTCGTGACGCCGCCTTCCAGCCCACCGGCGCGATTCGTGGCCCGAATGAATTCTTTCGTCTCTTCGTTGTAAGCAATTTCGTCGTGAACTTCTGAGCCGGGAAGGGAACTGGCTTCCACGCCCGCGCCGATCGCCACCGCCTTCACGGCATGAATCGACATGATTGCCTGGGCCAAACGGCCATCCAGTTTCGAATCCCAGGAAGTGTGGGAACCGAGACCGGGTATGACGCCGCGCGCCACAACTTCGAAGATGCCACCGAGTGTGTCGCCTTCGCGTTTCGTTTGGTCGATGCGATCGATCATCCGTTGCTGGATTTCTGGATCAGCACAACGCAGGGGCGCATCCTCGGGGATCGCGGCAATCTGATCGAAGGTCAACTCCAAAGGCTTTTCAGGAATCCCACCCAGTTGAATCACGTGGCTTCGAATCTCAAGGCCAAAGTTTCCGAGCAGTTGTTTCGCCAACGCGCCGCACGCCACACGCGCTGTAGTTTCGCGCGCAGACGCCCGCTCCAGCACGTTGCGCAGATCGCGCACGTCGTATTTCAATCCGCCGGCAAGATCGGCGTGGCCCGGCCGCGGCCGTTTCACGCGACGCGCTTTCTCGGGCGCGAGCTCCGTTGGCCCAATCGCCATCACTTCATTCCAGTTGGCCCAATCCTTGTTTTCAATCATCAAGGCCAGCGGCGAACCAAGGGTCAGACCGTGGCGAACGCCGCTAAGAATCTCAACTCGGTCCTGCTCGATCTTCATCCGCCCGCCGCGGCCATAGCCCTGCTGCCTCCGCCACAATTCATGATTGATTCGATCTAAATCGACAGGCAGACCGGCAGGCAGACCTTCAACAATCGCGACGAGTGCGCGACCGTGTGATTCTCCGGCGGTGGTGAAACGGAACATTACTTCGTGAATCGTAAATCGTAAATCGTGAATAGTAAAAGCGCGCTAGAAATAACCCGCTGATTCAGACTCTCATTCACACCTCGCTTCAGCGAGGTGAAAAGGCCGAAGTTAGAACCTGGAAACCGTTTCAAACGGTTTACCTTGAAGCCGTTGAAACGGCTAGTCGGATAGAATGGGCGGCTTGAACCACCTCGCTGAAGCGCGGTGTGAATGAGACTGAAGCCAAGCTTAGCGGTCAAGAAATTCTTCCGCGAACATGTTCCCTCGCCCCAGAATCCCAGCCGGATCAAAGGCTCGCTTTAAATCAGCCATCTCGCGCAGATGATCTTCACCGTAAAGCTCGCGCAAATATTCACGCTTTAGTTTTC
>WNGL01026151.1_pt1 | contig 12242 bp, 12 predicted proteins | sample 5400591 | NCBI WGS metagenome assembly WNGL01 (sample SAMN13153377, study PRJNA577476) | soil metagenome | isolation source: 80 cm soil or saprolite under Garry oak tree replicate 1 | place: USA:California | collected 2016-06-15
TGCGGTTGCTCTGCAGATGCTGCACGTTATAAAGTTCTGTAAATTTGCGCCCATCGTCGGGGGTGACGTACTGCTGGAATTCTTTGAGCGTCTGCCGTCCCAGGTCGGCGCGGTCTACCAGGAACACAACGCGCCGCGCCCCCGCGAATTTAATCAAGCGGTATACGCTGCTGACGGCGGTAAAGGTTTTGCCGCTGCCGGTCGCCATCTGGATCAGGGAGCGGGAGTGGTTCTGGGCGAAAGAGCGTTCCAGGTTGGTGATGGCCTCCACCTGGCAATCGCGCAGGTTTGCACGCGGCAGCGCTGGCAGGCGACGTAAACGGGCGCGCAGGGTATCATTCTGCTCGTTGGGCACTCCTGGAGGAGCCTGCTCAAGCCACTCCGCCAGCGTTTTCGGCTGGTGAAAGGCGAATACCTGCCTGCTGCGCGGCTCGGGGTCGAGATGGTTGGTGAAGCGGGTCTCGATGCCCGTGGTTTCATAGCTGAAGGGCAGCGTCGAGCGGGCGGTGGAAAGGATATCAGGCAGGTTCGTAAGGTACTTGGAGCTCTGCTCCTCGACGCCGATGAGCGTCTGCCCGGCTTTCTTGGCCTCGATGATACCCACGGGTTCATAATCGATAAAGAGGAGGTAGTCAGCGGTGCCGGAGGGTAAGGAGAACTCGCGCACGGCAACACCGTGTGACGCGCCCAGGTTCGTGCGCTCAAAGTCCTGCACGAGCCAGCCAGCTTGCTCGAGCAACGAGTCTATCCGCTCACGTGCGCGCTCTTCGGGCTTCATCTAGTCTAGCCGCTTCCTTGCTTCACCTGCGCGATAACATCTATGTGACAGGGCGATAGGTGGTACGAAGTGCAATTGTTCATCGAAATGTAGCGTTAGTATAGCGCACCATACAGGGCGACCGCAAGGGTCGCCCCTACATTTATCGACGCTCTATGATGGGGGTGAAATGTAGGGGCGGGGCTTGCCCCCGCCCTGGCGGCTTTGCATATTGCCCCAATTTGAGCTTCTTTTTTGGATGGGTTTTTGTGGAAATGTACTACACCTCTTGCTCCAATTCTTCGATCTTGCCTGTCACTAGCTGCACCATATCTTGCAAGAGAGGCACGTCGAAGGCAAACTTTGCGCCAGCGGCCGTGTAGAGTTCGGGCAGTGAGCGCGTTGCACCTGAGGAGAGGGCCTGACGATACTGCTGGATCGTGCCTTGCGGATCGCGCAGATAGTTGCGCCAGACCTGGAGCGCGCCAATGAGGGCGAAAGCGTATTCAATATAGTATAAGCCTCGGCAGGGACAGAAGCGTTCCTTCCAGAAGCTGAAGGCGTAAGCGCCGCGCTTCTTCCTTTGAGCATAGCCCGCAAGAGAGCAGATTCATACTTCCGATAAATTCCATGCTCGTCGAGGCGACCTCCGCGAACTCCATGGGCAGCATGCTTTCCTTGCGCTGGTGAATATAGGGCAGCCCACGCGCCTCGAAGGTATGGAAGGCGTGGCCTGCTTCGTGGAAAATCAGCCACACGGCATCCTGGATGGTCATCACGTGACCGAAGATGAAGGGTAATTGCTTGACTTCCAGTGTCAGATTATACCCTCCCGGCGCTTTATTGGCCCGCTCCTCCAGATCGAAGCACTGCTCTTTGATCATGGTGTCAAAGTAGCCGCCGAGGGCTGGATCAATCTGATTGAACATGCCGGCCGACTTTCGCAGCAGTGCATCGATATCTTCAATAGGGCGTGGCGCTTCGCTGGATCGTGGATCAACAGCGATATCCCAAGGGCCAACAATGGTATCCCAAGGGCGCAGCCTCTCCACTCCTAACAGCTTGCGCCGTTTCTCGGCAAGCTGGCTGGCTACCGGCACGATCACCTGCTCAACCGCCTCATGAAACGCTTTACAGTCATCGGGCGTGTAATCAAAGCGATAAAGCTGCTGCCAGCGATACTCACGGTAGTTGTCATAGCCTGCGTTACGCGCAATCTGCTGGCGCACCTGCAAACCTTGTATCCAGACCTCACCCAGGGCCTCACGATCCTCAAGCTTACCCTGGTTGAAGGTACGCCAGGCCTGTTCGCGCCGCTCGCGATCCGGGTCTGGCATCTGTAGGTAGAGCGAAAAAATGGGGATCTCTTTGCCTTCCCACAGTACCGTCTGTGCTCCATTGATGCTCAAATACTCTTCGGCGAGTTTCTTTTCCTCATTCAAGAGAGGGACATTTTCCGGGCGGAAAAGCTCAGCATCTACCCGCAGCTTGCGCAGAGGAAGCGCAAAGCCTTCCGGCTCCAGACCACTGGCTAACAACTGCTGCTTGATCTGCTGATCGAAATGTTGCACGTGCGTAAAAATCTCATCCAGAAAACGCTTCCTGCGTCGTGATAACGTCTCGTCGGCTGTATTGCGCGTGGTGGCGATCTCCAGCCATGTATTTGTTTCATCGACCAGCGCGCTCAACTGCGACCATTGCCGCAGCCATGGCTCCAGGGTATCAGGGGCGAGCGTTGTCTCAGCCAGTTCGCGATACCATGGCTCAATCTCTGCCCAGCTTAAAATTTCAAATGCTTCGCTAGTCTGGGGAAGTGATGTGAACATAGATAAAACCTTCCTTGTCGAGTCTTTCACAGGCTCTAGAGCTGTATCCGCGCTCATACGTCAGGCTCCTTTTCGCATCTCAAACATTCGTTCAGTTGCCCTCAGTTTAACATACAAAGCGGTGAAAATCCTTCCGCATTTCTCGGGTACTACCCATTTGATTACGTCTGGGAGGTCTACAAGCCCGAACCACAGCGCCGCTGGAGCTATTATGTGCTGCCGGTTTTCTCTGGGGATCGCTTTCTCCAATTTCGGCCCACAGAAGAAAATGAGTGACAGGCAGCACACTCGTGATCAGCGCTTACTGTAATTTGACACATATCTTGGATCTTACGCAACCTCGATACTGCTGGCGAATCCTTCTCAGCTGTGTCAGGATGGCATTGAAAAGAGCGCATTTGGATCTCAATCACTCTGAAGGCGACTATACCTACAGTGTGATGCAGCTTCTCTCAACAATCGTGTCTTTTGCCGGGCTCGTGCTTGGTCAATGTGGATTAGCCAATCCGAGAATACTCACCATGCACCTGCAGTTTGGCTATCTTACCGCTCTCTCCGAGGTTCGCCAGCACTATCAGGGTTGCGTAAGAACCAATTTATGGTCTTTTTGACGCTTACTCCCCGCCCTCATCGGCTTTCGCCCGGCTGACCCAATCAGAGGCTCCTTCAATGGCGTTCTGTCCGAGAAACAGGTTCAACTGGGCCGCATGTTCCTGCACGTGGCGCAGGGTGTACAAGAGGAGCTCTAAAAAGCTCATCGGCTTTTCCCCGATCCAGGGGAAAGCGACCTGTTGGTGCGCTTTCTCGTCTGACAACCCGGCAATCGTTGTCTGGCACTTCTTGCGCAGATGCACCAGATAGGCGTGTAACTCATCCCTGCTATAGGGCTGTTCGGGAAGGACACCTGCTGGGTCAAGCTCATCCAGGGTGAAGGGCGTAGGGGGAGCGAATCCTTCAAGTGAGCCTGTGAGATACAAGTCGAGCCAGAAGAGGGTGTGATGGGTGATAGACCAGAATGCTGCGTATTCCGAGGGCTGTGGGTGGTCTGAATGGTCGCTCCACAGGCGTCCATTCCAATGCGTGCTGGGACAGGCGAGCAGGGCGTTTTCGAGCATGTCGATCGTCGCGCCGAACTGCTGCCAGAGGGCGGTTCTCCACAAGGGATCCATCTGTATGCCTCCCGCGTGTAATAATGATTGACAGATTGACACTCCCGCTGATTCACGCGCGTCGCTCCCGATATGGGTGAACTGATGAAGATCGTGGACAACGGATCAGGCATGGGCGCTGCGCTCCGACACAGCGAGAGCACTTAATCAAGCCGCTCGTGCAAGAACGCAATGGTCCGCTCCCAGGCAAGGCGAGCAGCCTGGGCGTCATACTCCGGGCGATTCTCCTCGAAGAACCAATGTGTGGTCCCTGGATACCTATAGACGGTGACCGGCCTGCCCGCAGCCTGGAGCGCCTGCTCCATCTGCGCGACCGACTCAGCCGGTATGAAGGAGTCATCCTCCGCGAAGTGGCAGAGGTAGGCGGCCGAAGCTCTGCTATAGTCCAGTCCGGGGTAGGAGTCGTAAAAGGTCACGACGGCGGCGATCTCCTCGGCCAGGGTGACGGACAGGTCCAGCGCGTAGGCGCCTCCCAGCGTGCGCTTCCTCGACGGAGGCGGTCGTCTTGCCGCGGTAGAGGTCGGGGGCGAGCGCCACGAAGCCCGCTTCCGCGAGTCGATCGCAAACCTGCCGAAACGGCTCCGTCAGTCCCCACCACGCATGCAGGACCAACACACCTGGTCCGCTGCCATGCTCGGGAACGGCCAGATAGGCGCTGATCGTTCTCCCATCAGCCTGAAATTCTCTCATACTACTCTCCTTAAACACGCAAGAAATACTGTGCTTCAAGAAGCAGAGAACACCTGTTCTGTACGCCGTTGTCCGAGGTACCCGTTTCTGGATGGAAGCCCTTGAACAGTGTTCGGTACCTGCATCTCTCGACACCTGCGAGGCGACAGCCCCGTCTTACATCGTCTCCACAGACGTCAATTCTGGCGCAACCCGCCATACAAGCCATTCTTTCGGGCAAAGACAAAAACGGTAACGGGAAGAGAAGATTGGAGATGCGTACGAGATGGGGACGAAATGAGAAACAAATTTCTACCCCAACATTCTTCCCGTCACAACCCCACTCGTGTGACAAAACCATCTTCGAGAGGTTCTTCTGGAAAGGGCTCTCTCATGACATGTCAACTTGCTGCTCTCTGCAAGCGAGTATTGAGCCGCCTCTCGTGGACAAAGGCCGTTTCGTTATCGACAGCAACATAGGAATCACTGCTGACCGAGCCTGTAGAGTCTGTAGCCTACAAACAAGACCCAGACTGTGGTGAGAACGGAAGTGATGATTATGGTTACACTCAAAGTACTTACAAAAAAAGGGCCCGCTACCGAAACGATCCCAAGGATGCCCGTGACCAAGCCCAAATAAGCCGTACTCTTCCTGAAGATTCCCTTTAGCATGACGAGACCGATCATGAGAATCCCGAAGGAGAGGACCATTATGCTGTAGACAGCCTCCAGGCTGGATGCTAGCACTGCAGACGGATAACTTGCAGCCGCGACGTAGGCCGCCCGCTGGGCGTCGTTCGTGGCTGCGGCGTAGTTACCGCTGAGAGTGATGAGCGAGGCATAATTTGACCAGGTAACTGCCAGGTCTAAGACAATGAACAACCCCACGAATGCGGTTGCTACCAGCATCGCGTTTCTGTTGACCCCTTTCAACGCGAGGTAGAGCGATAACGCGACAGGTACGAAGAGAAAGTCCGTTAGGACGGAGAGACCAAGGATAGCCCACCACACCGTCGTATTAAGAGCGAGATACTTGAGCCGCGCCTCTCCACCACTGGGCGGAGCTCCCACGTAAACATACAACGGAATGGTGATGATATACGCTATAGCTAAGATAAGTGCGGAGATACCGCCCACTCGATACAACCATTTCCCATCTGGGTCAACCGCATGAACCATCATCTTCTGCGCGCTCATTGACTCTACTCCTTCAGATGGCATTACCTCCCTGCGCGAGCACCATCATGTAATTGTGGAGGTCTTATCCACGATCTGGACAACGTCCGGAGGTCCGTATCTGGTAGAGACGGCGGCTCTCATGCGCGGACCCCCGCTGCGCTGGCCTGCTCCTTCCACCGCTCTGCGTTCACCCCCATCACGAAAAGCCATAGGGCCAGCAATATCTCCACCACGCCAGGGATCAGGATGTAGGGGACCAGATGGGCCGCGAACTCAGGGGAAAGGAAGTTCGCGAAACTATTGGTCAGGTAGCACACACCCGCGATCGCCATCAGCACGCCCAGAATGCGAGGCAGGAAGGTCGACCTGAAAATGAGGTAGCCGATCAGGATGACATGGAATCCGAAAGCTATCATCACAATGTTGGACCCCTGAGCATGCAAATTGAGAAACATGAGCGCCTGCGCCTGCAATTGATCTGCCGTGACCGCAGTCACGGAGTGCGCGCCTCCCAAGACGACCAAGGGGGCGAGAAAAAAGAAGTCGTTAAGAGCCCACATGGTGGATCCCGCGAGGCCGAAGAACGCTGCGATGAGAGCGAGGCTCCTGTTCACCGGCTTAAACAAGGTATAGAAGAGAGCCGTCACAGCGATATAGCACGGGACCGTGATGAGGTCGGCTGTGAAAGCCAGCCGATATAACGTCTCGTGCGCCAGGATGTTGTGCGCCGTAGCCGCGGCATCGCCATTTACAATCAGGTTGCCGAGAACGGCCCCGGCGAAGAGGTTCGCAACACCGCTCAAATACAAGCCGCCAGCGATTCTGGCCTTGAAACGCGGCGACGCTACTGCCATCCGTTCCGTCACTTGAGAATCTCCTGTACGGGGCTCAAGGTCGCGTGGCTCGATCCTAGCCCCAGGTTGTGCTTTCATGCGTTTCCTCCAAGTTTGCTGAACAGTTTCAAGTTCGCTTTGATTGGGTCGTTCCTTTCCTGTTTGACATGACCCTGTCCCTGTTGTGGCCGGTCATCTCCGTCTGTCCCACGTGCTCGATCTACCAGGAGCATAGCTCCATGACGGTATTCACGTATAGACACGAAAGTGTTGTTTGGGGTGTTGTTTTGTGAGAGCGTGTCTGATTTCCATCACGACCGCTTGCTCGCGCCTGCGGCGCTCGCCTAATACACACTCCATTAGGCGAGCGGCGAGAGAGGGCGAAGACTCTGAGAATCAGACACGTTCTGAGGGTGTTGAGTAATGAGATGTGAGACTTCGCTTCGTGGAGAAATATTCGTGGTTTTGTGTGTGCGACTTTTTCGGGCAGGTTTATGGGTCGATTGCGAGTTTAGGCGAGTTTATGGTCTTTCCCACAGCCTCAACAGTGAAAGATCCATTTCATAAATTGAGGCTGCTTTCTTTTTTCCCTTTCATTCTCACCGCTATCGAACAATGCGATATATCGTTAATTGTCAAGGGCGCAAAGAAGTGAGATTCTGGAAAGATAAACCTCATCTTTCACCGAAGTCAAGAAAAATAGGATGATCACGTGCTTCCTTCATCTTGATGGGAGTATAGCGCATGCGCCGTTGCTAAACCGTTCCTTCCAAGCGTTCCCTGAGGCATAAGAATCGAGAGAGGAGCGTTCGCTTTCGGACAAGGGAGCGTATAAAATAGTTGAAAGCAGATGAAAGTCTAGCGGCGCGTTTGAATGATTGCCCGCCATCATATACATGTGTGATAATTCTAGCAAGATAGCTTCCGCTGTCAAAATAGCCACAACCGACAGAGCCAGACGAAGAGAACATGGCTGGAAAGACAGGCAACATCGCAGCGCTTGAACATCTTTATTCTACCGCGAGGAGGCGGAATATGAACAGATCGACCATCCCTTTTCTGGGGGAACAGAACGCTCCCACCATTGCGGAGCGCCGCGCTGCTGGCAAGGCCCTGCGCACCAGAGCGCCCCGCGCCAGCCATGCAACGTGGTCGCCAGCTCCCGACCGGCCCGACCCGATCAGCCTGTTGGAGGAATCGAACCGCTCCCGCATCGCAGCGCTCGTACCGCTGCGCTATGGGCGGATGATCACTTCGCCCTTCGCCTTTCTGCGGGGGTCGGCAGTCGTCATGGCAGGCGACCTGGCGATGACCCCAAACACTGGCATTCAGGTGCAGGCCTGCGGCGATGCTCACCTGAGCAACTTCGGAACCTACGCAACGCCGGAGCGCAATCAGGTCTTCGATGTGAATGATTTTGATGAGACCCTGCCGGGTCCCTGGGAGTGGGATGTGAAGCGACTGGCCGCCAGTATCGTGGTCGCCGGGCGGCAAAATGGCTTCCCCGCCGCAAGTACCAGGCAGGCGTCATTGAACTGCCTCCGGATGTATCGTGAGCATATGTGGGAGTTTGGGGAGATGCGCCATCTCGACCTCTGGTACTCCTGCATCGATGCACAGAGCATCCTCAAACGGGTTGGACGCTCCAATCGCTCTTTCATCGATCGCGAGCTTGAGAAGGCTCATCATCACACGGGTTTGCAGGTATTTCCCCGGCTCACCAGGGAAATCAATGGCCGCTACTCCATCAAGGACGACCCTCCCTTGATCACGCACCTGGCTGACGACGAACGCACCCGCTGGCTGCAGGCATTGCTGGAGGGATACGAGGCATCGCTGCCCGACGATCGTCGTGTGCTGCTGAACCGTTACCGCGTCGTGGATCTCGCCCAGAAAGTCGTCGGGGTGGGCAGCGTGGGGACGCATTGCTATATCGCGCTGCTGCTGGGCAGTGAGGACAACGATCCACTCTTCCTGCAGATCAAGGAAGCACAGGCCGCGGCGCTCGAGCGTCACCTCGCCAGGAGCGCCTATCCCAACCATGCCCAGCGGGTCGTCTACGGGCAACATCTGATGCAGGCGGCCAGCGACATCTTTCTCGGGTGGACGAGCAGCGAGTCCATCGACTGCTACATCCGCCAACTGCGTGACATGAAGGAGACGCCGAGTGTGGAGCACCTGCTTGAAGGTGACTTCATCCAGTATGCTGGACTCTGCGGTTGGACGCTGGCTCGTGCCCACGCGCGCTCTGGTGATCCCGCGCAAATCAGCGGCTATCTGGGCACAAATGATCAGTTTGACCGCGCAGTCGCTGCTTTCGCACAGGCGTACGCGGACCAAACCGAACGCGACCACGCCGAACTTGTCGCCTCTGCCCGCGCTGGCCGGGTGCCCGTTGAGGCGGTCGGGTAATAAGAAAGCCCATGTCCTGATTAAACTGCCTGCCACACTCGTACCGTCTTATCCTGGCTTGCAGAGGCGAGACGCTGTCCATCAGGGAATCTCTCTGCTCTCCATGCTGACATTTCCTTGGATGAGTACCATTCTGATTTGCTTGATCGTGTAAGCTAGTGAAGTTCGAGAGGAGGAAGAGGAGCAAGTACAGCATGGAAAGACGATTATGTCAGAAATAAACAGCATTACGGATAGAAACATAAACGACGGTCTTATCCACTATCCGCTGCTTGAAATGGTTATTCATGTAATGGGTAACGGGCTTGCCGCTATTTCGGGTTACACGCAACTCTTACAGAGAGCGATCTCCACACAGGCACAAGAGGCTTTCTCTCCTGAACGGGCTGTATGGCAACAACACCATGAGCGGTGGTTACGCTATGTACAGACCATGCGACAGAGCGAAACGCTCCTGAATGACTTTCTTGCCCAACTGCGCGAGTTCTCGCAGGAGGCGACAAAAGAGCGGTTCAGTCAGTGTGTGATGCGAACCGATCTGGTGCTCTTACTCAAGCGAATCATCGAGCGGCTTGCTCCCCTCCACCAGGATCGTACCATGCAAACCCACCTGCCAGTTCAGTCCCTTTACATCATGTGCGATCCTCTCTGGATGGAGGTGGTGCTGGAACATATCATCAACCATACTGTAGATGCTCATGCGCTTTCCACTCCTGTGGACATAGGGATCAAGCACGACGGAGATCCTTGCAACATGCTTCATGAAGCGAGAATAGAGATTCGCATCAACAGAGGTCTTCTCAGGCAAAACTCAGGAACAGAAGAGCGATTTGAAACAAGGTCACGAACGCTTGATACAAGAGAGCTGGATGTCTGTGCAACAGTGTGCCGTGAGGTTCTTCGAGAATATGGAGGACGGATCTGGAGTGAGCAGGAAGCAGAGCAAGAAGAAATCGTGTGTGTTGCCTTGCCACTGGTGGAATAGAGAAAAAGCACTTCCACGATTTGCTTCACGAGTTTTGCCATAAAGTGCCTCAAATCGCACAACCCCTTGCCTGTTTACCTGCTACAATGATAGTGGGATAAAATGATATAGTACCTCTGATGGATACCGGTAAAAGATGAAAGAGAAATACCATGGCAGAGCAGCTGCAGAAAGGCTTCGCAGAAGTCAATGGCACCAGCCTGTATTATGAAGTCGCGGGCGAAGGACACCCGCTTGTGCTCAATCACGGAGGGCTGGTAGACCACCACCTGTGGGACGGTCAATTCGACGCATTCGCACAACATTTCAAAGTGATACGCTACGACATTCGCGGCTTTGGGGCATCGGGCATGCTCAGTAAGGGCATGGAGCCCTATTCGATGGAACGCGACCTGCACAGTCTCCTGCAATTCCTGGGGATCGAGAAAACCTATGTACTGGGTTTGTCGTTGGGCGGGACGCTTCGGTCGAGATCTCGCTCCAGCTATGGACGGATGGGCCATATCGCACGCCGCAGCAGGTCGATCCGCAGGTGCGCGAACGCGTGCGCGCTATGACGACACACAACTACGAGCGCGGCGACGATGAAGACGTGCAGCCGCAGGAAATGGAGCCGCCTGCCGCCGGTCGCCTCTCCGAGATACGCGTGCCGGTGCTCATCATTGCCGGTGGCCAGGACGCTGAGGCTATCCTGAAGATCGCGGATACGCTCGAAAAGAGTATCGCGGGCGCAAAGAAGGTGGTGATCCCAGGCACAGCACACCACCCGAACATGGAGAAGCCGCAGGAGTTCAACCGCGCGGTGATCGAGTTTTTGGAGCAACTCAGGTAATCAAAGACGGGGTGTTCCCCTTTGACGTCAACTTCACGATTGTTGAGCAGGATTGCAAAGGGCTGCCGCCCTTTGCCGGAGCGCGAGGTGTCCTCGCTCACTCTCTCCTCCCCCAAGCGGGCCGCAGGCCCGCCAGAAACATGACGAGTGGATGTCAGAGGCTGGCCCTTGTCACAATTACAAGGAGAGTGGTATGATCAGTTACGAAGACGAATGAAAAGAAAGGACAGGTAAGAACAGTCTCACGTCTCTTCTTTCCTGGGTGTGTGCCCCATGGATTCACCACGCCAGAAAGCACAAGAACTTCGCGCCAGAGGCCGCGCTGAACGCAAGAAGCAAGCGCGGTTTCCTTTTAGTTTGAGCCGCTCTTCACCCATATTCAAACTCTTCGCCATCCTGGGGCCCGGGTTGATTGCTGCCAATGCCGGCAATGATGCGGGTGGCATCGCCACGTTTGCCACGTCGGGGGCCAGTTATGGGTATAACCTGCTGTGGGCGCTTGCCATTACCGGCTTCTGCCTGGCGATTGTGCAGGAGATGTGCGCTCGCATGGGTGTGGTGACGGGCAAGGGATTGTCTGACCTGATTCGCGAGCAATTCGGGGTGCGCTGGGCCGCGCTGGCTATGCTCGCGCTGCTGATTGCCAACACTGGCGTGACGATAACCGAGTTTCTCGGTATCGCCGCCAGCGTGCAGGTGCTGGCTAATGATATACACACTCCTCTGATCTATTTTGTCGTACCCCTGGCGGGCCTGATACTGTGGTTGCTGGTCACTAGAGGTTCATACCGGCGCGTCGAGAAGGTCTTCCTGGTGATGTCGCTGGGGTTCCTGGCGTACATCCCGGCGGCCTTCGCGGCCCACCCCAACTGGGGACAGGTTGCCCACCAGTTCGTGTCCCCCAGAGTAACGGATGCAGGTTACCTGTTCGCGGTTGTAACGTTGATCGGGACGACGATCAGTCCATACATGCAGTTTTTTGTGCAATCCTCCGTTGCCGATAAGGGTATCCGCACCGGAGAGTATGTCTACGAAAAAATTGAACTCTACAGCGGCACGATTTTCTCGATTCTTATCGCTGCCTTTGTGATCATCGCCACCGGCGCCGCGCTCTATCCGCACACGATCAATAACGTACTCGAGGCGGCTATGGCGCTGCGGGCCTTTGCGGGACAATACGCCTCATTGCTCTTCGGTATAGGGCTATTTGGAGCTTCACTGCTGGCAGCGGCGGTTTTACCCCTCTCCACCGCTTATGGTATCTGCGAGGCCTTCGGCTTCGAGCGGGGAGTCTCGCGCAGTTTCAGAGAGGCGCCAGTTTTCCAGAGCATCTTTACTGGCCTGATTATCCTGGGCGTGCTGGTGACTCTCATTCCAGGTCTGCCTGACCATCTCGTGCAGGTGTTGCTGATCCTGCAAGATGTGAATGCCGCCATGTCGCCTATCTTGCTCACCTTCATTGTGTTACTGGTCAATAACCGCCGCCTGATGGGGCGACACGTGAACGGCCCTGTACGCAACGTGATTGCATGGGGAACTGTAGCGGTGATCGCGGTGCTCGTGGTGTTGCTGGTAAGTTC
>WNGL01008199.1_pt1 | contig 12240 bp, 10 predicted proteins | sample 5400591 | NCBI WGS metagenome assembly WNGL01 (sample SAMN13153377, study PRJNA577476) | soil metagenome | isolation source: 80 cm soil or saprolite under Garry oak tree replicate 1 | place: USA:California | collected 2016-06-15
TAGAGGAACGAATAGCGGTTGCCCCCCGCGCCCGCGAAGCTGTTCCCCTCGGCGACCTCCACGAACATCCCGATGTGCGTCTTGAAGCTCGGCGACCACGCCTTGCTGTACGTGGCCGATCCAATGATGCGGTGCCTCTGCCCGAACTCGGAGGGGGCCAGCTCCGGGTTGTTGGGATCGCCCTTCACAGGCTCGTTCTGCCACAGCACGCTCGCGATCTCCGTGGACTTCAGGCTGTTGCGAGCGTCGGTGAAGCTGTACCCGAGGCTCGCCGACACGCCGGAGGCGAAGTTCTTGCGCAGCTGGGCCGTGACGTTGATGGAATGCCCTTTGCTCGTGTTGTCGAGCACGTAGATGCCCGCGCCATCGGGGGTGAGCTCGCTGCTGCTGGGACCGCCGCTGAATGGACAATCGCCCGCGGTGGTAAACACACAGCCGCCGAAGAACGGCCGACCGTCGGGCGCCGCCAGCGTCCCCTGGAGCGGCTTGAGATCGGCGTTCCGCATGACGATCGCGTGGAGGTCCTTGGCATATACGAGCTCGAGGGTCCCGAGCAGGCCCCACGGGAGCTGATGGTCGATAGCGAGGTCACTGGTCCAGACCTGCGGCCACTTGAAGTTCTGGGCCATGGCGTTGACGTCGAACGACTGCTGCAGGGTGGACGAGTCCGAGCTGGAGCCTGTGGGCCGCTGCGGACCCGTGGGATAGAGGTTGGGATTGGCGCCCGGGTTGGAGATCACGTTGCCGTACCACACGAACGGGATGCGGCCCGTGAAGATCCCGCTGCCGCCCCGCACCTGGGTGCGGCGGTCGCCTGAGACGTTCCAGTTGAAGCCGATGCGCGGCGACCACAGGGGAGTTGCCCCCGGCAGCTTGCTCTGATCGACCGTTTCCGGATCGCCGAATTGGTCCAGCGCCGGTAGGCCGCGCGAGTACGGGTTGTCCACGGGACTGGTGAAGTAGAGCGGGAAATCAACGCGCAGGCCGTACGTCAGGTTCAGCCGCTCCGACGCCGGATACTCGTCCTGGAGGTAGACGCCCAGCTGCCCGATGGAAATGTCCTCGCCCTTGTACGGAGTCCCCAGCGCCGGGGTGACGTAGCTGTTGAAGTCGAGAGGAGTGTAGCCGGGGTTCGTCGGGTCGATTCGGGACATGAAGTCGCCCAGCGACGAGAACGTCGTCCCGATGCTCGCAGGAGGAGCCGGGAGGAAGAACACGCCGTAGCGGAAGATGTTGAACGAGTTGAAGAACGAGAACGCCTCGAAGTTCGCGCCGACCGTGACGACGTGCTTCCCTCGGAATAGGCTGAAGTTGTTCGTGAGCTGCCACACGTCCTGATCCAGGATGTTGTGAATCGAGAACGGCTCGTGCCCGATCGTGGTGTACGTCACGCCCTCACCGACCTCGATCGTCGGGAAGGGCTTGCTGAAGGGCTGGCGGAAGTCCCGGAACCGGTTATAGCTCGCGAAGAAGCGGTTCGCGAAGCCGCGCGAGCGGCTGTTCAGCTCCAGCGCGAACGAGTTCAAATGGTTGTTGATCGCGTAGCCCGAGTTGTAGAACGGCAGGCTGGTCGCGTTCGGCCCCCGGCCCGTGTTGTTGTAGCTCAGCACGAAGGGGTGCGGCGGCAGATCGCGCTTCGCCTTGAGGTAGTCCCAGCGCAGCGTCAGGGTGTTGCTCGGGTTGACGTTCCAGTCGAGCTTGGCGATGAGCTTGTCGTTATCGGTGTGGTGGAGGTATCCCTGGTACGGCCCGGGGTCGTAGCCGTAGTCGGCGATCATCAGATTGCGGATCTTGTCCATGGTGTCGGCGCTCACGCGCGAAACCCCGAGCGGCAATGTCCCGGTGCACGTCGTGCAGGCCACGAAGTCCGATCCGGGGTTGTCGGTCCGCTCGATCTCCCCGTTCACGAAGAAGAACAGCTTGTCGCGGGAGATTGGACCGCTGAACGACGCGCCCGCCTGCAGGAAGCTCAGGTCGGGCCGGGCGACGACCTGGGAGCCGCGCACCGTGTTGCCGAGCAGGTTCTCGTTGCGGCCGAACGTGTAGGCCGAGCCGTGGAACTCGTTGGTGCCACTCTTGGTCACCGAATTGACGTTCGCACCCGTAAACCCGCCCTGGCGCACGTCGAACGGCGCCACCGAGACCTGCACCTGCTCGATTGCATCGTACGGCACCGGCTCGGCGGCGGTCTGCCCGCCTGGCGCCGGATCGTCCAGGCCGAACGGGTTGTTGAAGTACGACCCGTCGAGCGAGATGTTGTTGTACAGCCAGTTTCTCCCCGCGAAGCTGTAGTTACCGTCGTTCCGCGGATCGAGCCGGATCAGGTCGCGCGTGCTGCGCTTGACCGACGGCAGCAGCGCCACCTTCTGGGGATCGATGAACGTGGCGGCACCGGTGCGCCCCGCGTTGAGCACCTCATCCTTCTGTGCCGCCGCCTCGATGGCCTCCAGCTGGATCGCCTGGCCCTGAAGGCGGAAATCGACCTTGAGATCCTGCCCCAGACTGAGGAACAGATTCTCCTCGGTGTGGGCCTTGTAGCCGATGCGGCTGGCGGTGACCCGATACGGGCCGCCGACTCTCATGTTGGGGATGTTGTACGCCCCGCCCGCCCGGGCGACGGCCCGGTACGCGGTGCTGCTCGGAACGTGCACGGCAACGACGTTCGCTTCGGGCAATGGGGCTCCGTCCTGGTCGCTGACGGTGCCGCTCACCGCCGCGGTGGTCACTCCTTGCCCCAACAGCATCCCCGGCACGCACAGGAACGCGCACAGCACGAGACTGGTCGCCTTCACACGATCCTCCCTCGCTTGCGAGTGACGGAAGAGGTCCTGCACCGCGCTACGGGTCTCGACACCGGCAGGGGGTTACAAGGGCGTGCCAGAATTAGCACCCGAACGGGAGAGGCGCAAGCAGGCGGTAACCTTCGGGGAAAAGCGCGGGAACGGCCGGTAACGGGCGGGCCTGGACACCGTACCGCTCGTTACCGCCTATTACCGCCCATTACCGCCTATGCAAAATCCCGACATCGCCCGCCTGTTCGACGAGGTCGCCGATCTCCTGGAGATCCAGGGTGCCAACCCGTTCCGCGTGCGGGCCTATCGCAACGCGGCGCGGATCGTGCGGGACTACCCGGAGCCCCTGGCCGAGGTCGTGCGCTCGGGCAAGCACGACCTCACGGAGATATCGGGCATCGGGGACGACCTGGCCGAGAAGATCACGGCCATCGTGACCACGGGAGAGCTGCCACTCCGCAAGGAGCTCGCCGCCCAGCTGCCCCCCGGCCTGCTCGACCTGCTGCGCATCCCGGGCCTCGGCCCCAAGCGGGTCAAAGAGCTGCATGACAAACTGCACGTGACTTCTGCCGCCGATCTGGCGGAGGCGGTCGAGGCTGGCAAGGTCGAAGAGCTGAAGGGCTTCGGTCCCAAGATGGTGGAAAAGATCCGCGCCGGGCTCGCTCAGGCCGAGCGGGTCGAGCGGCGGCTGCTGCTCGACGAAGCGGAGGCCCAGGCCACGGGGCTCGTGGCTTATCTGAAGGCGGGCGGCGGCATCCGCGACCTCGAAGTCGCGGGGAGCTACCGGCGGCGCCGCGAGACGGTCGGCGATCTGGACGTCCTGGCCACGTGCGCGGATGGCACGGCCGTAATGAGCCGCTTCGCCGCCTACCCGGACGTCGCCGCGGTGCTGGCGCAGGGCCCGACGCGCGCGACGGTCCGGCTGCGCGGCGGGCTCCAGGTGGACCTGCGGGCAGTGGAGCCGGACGCCTACGGCGCCGCCTTGTTGTACTTCACCGGCTCGAAGGCGCACAACGTCGCGTTGCGGCAGCTGGCACAGGAGAAGGGGCTCAAGCTCAACGAATACGGGCTGTACCGCGGCGAGCGCCGGGTGGCGGCGGCGACCGAGGCGGAGATCTACCGCGCGCTCGGCCTCGACTGGATCCCCCCGGAGCTGCGCGAGGCGCGCGGCGAGATCGCCCTGGCGCGCGAGCACCGGCTCCCCGCACTGGTGTCAGCGGACGCGATTCGCGGCGATCTCCAGATGCACACGACCGCGAGCGACGGCCAGGCGACGTTTCAGGTCATGGCGGAGGCGGCGCGCGGGCGCGGCTACACCTACATCGCCATCACGGACCACTCCAAGCGCGTCACGATGGCGCGTGGCCTCGATCCCAGCCGGCTGCGCGAGCAGTGGAAGGAGATAGATGAATGGAACGCCGCGAACCGCGGGCTCACGATCCTGAAGAGCGTGGAGCTCGACATCCTCGAGGACGGAACGCTCGACCTCCCCGACGACGTGCTCGCCGAAGCGGACTACGTGGTGGCAACGATGCATTACGGGTTGAACCAGTCGGAGCGGCAGCTGACCGAGCGGCTGGTGGGCGCCGCGGAGCACCGCTGGGTGGATGCGATCGGCCACCCCACGGGGCGGCTGCTCGGGAAGCGGGAGCCTTACCCGCTCGACTTCGACGCCCTGTGCCGCGCCGCGGCGGGGGCCGGGTGCCTGCTCGAGCTGAACGGCAACCCGGAGCGCATGGATCTGCCGGACACGCTCGCCGCCGCGGCGAAGGGGCACGGGGTGCGCTTCGCCCTCTCCACCGACAGCCACCAGCCCGGACATCTCGCGTTCATGCGCTACGCCGTGGACCTGGCGCGGCGGGCGGGACTCGAGGCGGGGGACGTCCTCAACACTCGCCCCCTGGATGAGTTTCGGCGGGGGTTGAAAAGGGCGGTAGAGGACGGCAGAGGGCGGTAGAGGACTACCGTCCTCTACCGTCCTATCAGCTCCAGTTGAACCACCGGACTGAAGCTGCGGCGGTGATGCGCCGTGAAGCCGAGCGCGGCGAGGGCCGCGAGATGCTCCGGGGTGCCGTAGCCCTTGTTGCTGGCCCAGGCGTAGGCGGGGTACCGGCCTCCGAGCAGGCCCATCAGGCGGTCGCGCACCGTCTTCGCGATCACCGAGGCGGCGGCGATCGAGTGGCAGCGGGCGTCGCCGTCCACGATCGCCTGGTGGGGGCAGCCGAGCTCCGGACAGGGCAGGCCGTCCACCAGGACCACGTCGGGGCGGACGGCGAGGCGGGCGAGGGCGCGGCGCATCGCGAGCACGGCGGCGCGGCGGATGTTGAAGCGGTCGATTTCGCGCACGCTCGCGGCACCCACGGCGACCGCGAGGGCGCGCACGCGCACCAGGGCGGCGAGCCGCTCGCGCGCGGCGGATGACAGGAGCTTCGAGTCCCGCAGGCCGCGGATCGGCTTGGCGAACGCCGGAAACACGACGGCCGCGGCCACCACCGGACCAGCCAGGGGACCGCGGCCTGCCTCGTCGACGCCGGCGACGAGTCCCCGCCCCTCGCGCCAGAGCGCGGCTTCGCGCTCGAGCGAGGGGCGGCGGGGACTCACGCTTCCGGCTGCCCCGTCTCGGGGACCACTGCGGCGCGCTTTTCGCGAATGCGCGCCGATTTGCCCGCGAGGCGCCGCAGGAAGTAAAGCTTGGCGCGCCGCACGCGCCCTTTGCGCATCAGCTCGATCCCCGCAATCGACGGCGCGTGCAGCGGGAAGATGCGCTCCACCCCGACGCCCGCCGAGATCTTGCGCACGGTGAAGGTCGCGTTGATGCCGGCGCCGCGGCGGGCGATGCAGACGCCCTCGAATGCCTGCAGCCGCTCCTTGTCCCCCTCGCGCACGCGCACCATGACCCGCACCGTGTCGCCCGGGTCGAACGCCGGAAGGTCCGTCCGCAGCCCTTCCCGCTCGACCGCCCTCAATCGATCCATAACCTGTTCCCTCAGTCCGTCCGTGCGTCCGTGGGTCGCGTTCTGCGCGCTATTCTTCCAGCCGCTTCGCCCACAGATCGGGCCGCCGCTCGCGCGTGATCCGCTCGACTTCCGCCGCGCGCCACTCCGCAATCTTGTCGTGATCGCCGCTCAACAATACCGCCGGGACATCCAATCCGCGATAGCTGGGCGGCCGGGTGTAGCTCGGCGGCGACAGCACCCCGTCGTAATGTGAGTCCGTCGCGGCCGACTCGTGGTCGCCCAGGGCCCCCGGAAGCAGCCGCACCACCGCGTCGATGACGCACAGCGCCGCCGGCTCTCCGCCCGAGAGCACGAAGTCGCCGAGCGACAGCTCCTCCGCCCCCAGCCCGTCCGCCACCCGCTGATCCACGTCCTTGTAATGGCCGCATAAGAGCGTGAGCTCCGTGCCCACCGAGAACCGCACCGCGTCCTGGTGCGTGAACGCGCGGCCGCGCGCCGAGAGCAGCACGATGGGCGGCCCGGCGCGCAGGTCGTCCACCGCCTCGAAGAACGGCTCCGGCTTGAGGACCATCCCCGCCCCGCCGCCGTAAGGGGAGTCGTCCACGGTGCGGTGCCTGTCGTGCGTGTAGTCGCGCAGCTGCACGACCCGGTAGCGCGCGTGCCCCAGCTGCGCCGCTCGCCCGAGGATGCTCGCGCCGAGCGCCCCGCCGAACATCTCCGGAAACAGCGTCACGACGTTAATCGTCAGCATCGCCGCCTTCCACGGCCACCCACAGGCCGCGCCAGGCCTCCGCCGCCTCCCGCGTCACTCCTGCAAGCCCGAGCAGCCACTCACGGTGATAGGACCGCCGCCGCGCCACGGTGAGCGGCCCCGCGATCACGCGCCGGTCCTCGTCCACCACGTACAGGCGGGCCTGCGGGGCGAACACGGCGCCCGGATTCTGGACGAGGGGCTGCACCGCCACCTCCCCTTGCTCGCCGTGCGGCTTGCGCAACCGCCCGACTATGCGGGGCGTTTGCCGAGCACTCCGACCTGCTTCAGCAGGGAGCGGACGGTATCGGTGGGCATCGCCCCCTTCGCCATCCACGCCAGCGCCTTGTCGCGATCCACCTGGATCAGCGCCGGCTTGGCGCGTGGATTGTAGTGACCGAGGGTCGCGACAAAGCGCCCGTCCCGGGGCGAGCGCGAGTCCGCCACCACGATCCGGAAATAGGCCTGTCCCTTGCGTCCCACGCGCCGCAGTCTGATGCGAGTCGCCATGCGTCGTGTCCTTACAGCCGTTGGAAGAAGCCCGTGCACGTGCCGAGCGCGCCGCCAAAGATAAGCCCACAAAAGTAGTTAGCGAGTCGCCCGAATCACAGTGGGGGTTACATTGCCTGTATGGGACAGCAAACCAGCGCGCCACCGGCTCACCCCACTTCCTCTCCGGCGACGGCCGGCGGGGGTGGGGTCGCCGCAGTGAGTCCTGCCTGGTCGCGGCCCGACGACGCCTCGCGGCAAGCCCAGCTCGACGCCATGAAGCGGCGGGCGACGGGTCTCCTGGCGCTCGCGGTCGTCGTGTTCGTGGCCGCCCGCGTCTTCGAGGCGCAGTATCCCTGGCTCGGCTGGGTGCGGGCGACGGCCGAGGCGTCTCTCGTGGGGGGGCTCGCCGACTGGTTCGCCGTCACGGCGCTGTTCCGGCACCCCCTCGGCCTGCCGATCCCGCACACCGCGATCGTCGCCACGCGGAAGGAGCGGATCGGCCGCATTCTCGGCAACTTCGTCCAGAATCACTTCCTGTCTCGCGACGTGATCGCCGCGAATCTCCGCGCCGTCCACCCCGCCGAGCGCGCCGCCCGCTGGCTCGCCGATCCCGAAAACAGCCGCCGCATCGCGCGGCAGGTCGCGAGCGGGCTCGCGAAGACGCTCGAAACGCTGCCCGACGAAGAGGTGCAGGCGCTCGTGCGCCAAGTGGTGAGCGCCCGGCTCCGCGCCACGCGAGTGGCGCCAGCGCTCGGCAAGACTCTCGCGGTGGTGCTCGCCGGCAACCGTCAGGAGGAGCTGCTGAACGTGGCCGCGCGGTTCGCCGCCGAGGCCGTCCTCGACAACCGCGAGCTGATCCGGGAGCGGGTACGGGCGGAGAGCCCCTGGTGGGTGCCGGGCGTCGTGGACGACGAGATCTACCGGCGCATCATCGATGCCGTCGAGCGCCTGCTGCGCGACATGGGCGCGGATCCCACGCACCCACTGCGCGCCGCGTTCGACGACGCCATCCGCGATTTCATCGAGCGCCTGCAGCACTCGCCGGAGGTCATCGCCCGGGCGGAGGCGATGAAAGAGGAATGGCTGGCCGACGCTTCGGTCACCGAGCTGTCGGCGCGGCTGTGGGAAACCATCCGGCACGCCATCGTGAGCTACGCGACGCGGGCGGACGCCGCCGCGCCCGGGCCGCTCGAGCGCGGTCTCAGCGAGTTCGGCAAGGCGCTGGTCGCCAACCCCGGCCTGCTCGCCGAGATGGACGACCTCGTCATCGACCTCACGGCGTCGGTGGTGGAGAAGTACCGACACGAGATCGGCGATTTGATCGCGCACACGGTGGCCGGCTGGGACCCCGAGGCGACGTCGCGCCGCTTCGAGCTGGCGGTGGGACGGGACCTGCAGTTCGTGCGGATCAACGGGACGATCGTGGGCGGCCTCGTCGGCCTGGCGATCCACGCGATCACTCGCTTCTGGCCGTAACCGCCACCTGCGGCAGGCTGTTCCACCCGCGCCACCCCGCCGGCGCATCCACCAGGCGCACCGCCGGCCGGCCGTCGATCACCAGCCGCTTGATTTCCGACCGCCTGCCGTCGGGGAGTCCTTTGGGGGCCGTCCGCCTGCGCCACGCCCGCTCTAGCCCCTTCGCGAACCGGTCGGCCGCGACCCGGTCATCCCACACCGTGTACCACACCAGGACGTCGGCCGCGCGCCCGAGCACCTGATAGCGGTCTCCACCCCAGCCGCTGGCCAGCAGCCCCGCCTCCGTCTCGTCCCCCAGGAACTGGGTCAAGAGCAGCCGAGTCTCGAACTCGCCGAGGTCGTCCTCGTAGCGCACCGTGTCGGACGGCGGCCTCGCGAACGTCAGCTCGGTGGGTGCGTCCCCCTTCGCGTATCGGGACGGGTGCAGGATTTGCTCGGTCGATACCGGCATGCGCCTGCCGTAGGGCTGCTCGCCCGGGTGCTCCCGCTCGAACCACCGCACGAACTCGGCTCCGCCGAGATAGGGGAAGAGCAGGCTCTCGCGCAGCCACAGCGGCGCCTGCGCGAAGATCTTCATCTGCTCCTGCTGTTGGCCGAGCGCGCGCCGTAGCTGCCAGAAATCCGGGAGGCTCTCGAGCTTCTGCTCCGGCATCAAGACGAGGATCTGCGACAGCGTCGCCTGACCCTCGAGCACCGACTGCGCCGCCGTGCGGCGGTCGTTCTGCCGCTTGAGCTGGATGAGGGAGTCGAGGTCGAGGTACTGGTCCTGGAGCGCGTGCACCAGCTCGTGCGAGATGATCAACCGGACCTGCACGGGATCGATGTCGGCGGGGAGATAGAGCGCGTTCGAATCGGGATCGAAATAACCGGCGATCTGCTCGGTCAAGAGGTCCACCATCGTGCGCCGCAGGTCGAGCGTATCCGGGATGAGGCCGAACAGCCGGTAGGCGGCCTGGACGCCGGCGAGCTCGGCGGGCGGGAGGTCGCTGTCGAACTTGTGGATGACGTAGTCGCGCACCTGGGTGCGGGTGCGGCGCAACACGAGCGGATGGCGCCGGAACTTGAGCCCGGTGGCCCGCTCGACCGCCGGCATCATCTGATCCACTGCCTGCTTGAGCTCCGCCTCGCTCCGGACTTCCCGCGCCCGCTCCTGGCAGGCCGCGCCCGCGGCGAGGAGCGCCACGAGGCGCCACCCGGTCATCCCGCCCACTCCAGTCCCTTCCCGACGGCGGTGCTGACGACCCGGGCGATGTCCTTGCCGGTGACGACGATGCCCTGCCGCTCGAGTTCCTCGCGCAGCAGGCGGTCGAGCTCGTTTCTACGGTCGGACAGGGACGGACTGGGGCGGACAGAGGCGGACTGGGGCTGGCCGGCGGCTACGGCCGCATGCTCACCCTGTCCGCCCCTGTCCGTCTCGGCCCGTCGCGGTCCGCCCAGCATCTTCTCAATCTCTTCACCGATGCGCTCGAGGATGGGGAACACCTCGACCAGCAGGTCCTCGGGCGGCGTCGGGGCCGCCGCCTCGTGCGTGAGGCCGCGCCGGATCATCGCGTCCACCTTGCGGCGCTCCCGGATCAGGCGGTCGAGCTCGGGCGACACCCGGGCCGTCGCCTGCGCGTGGGCGCACGCTTCGTCCAGGACGTCGATCGCCTTGTCCGGCCGCGCCCGCTCCGGCACGAAGCGGTCCGTCAGCACGATCGCCGCCTTGAGGGCATCGTCGGTGATGGCCACGGCGTGATGGCGCTCGAGGCGCGGCCGCCGGGCGACGAGCACCTCCCACGTCTGGATCTCGTCCAGCTCCTCGACCGTGACGGGCTGGAAGCGACGCTCCAGCGCCGGGTCACCCCGAATCCACTTGTCGTACTCGCCGCCCGTCGTGGCCCCGATCACCCGGATGTCCCCCCGCACCAGCGCCGGCTTGAGCATGTTGGCCGCATCCATCGCCGCGCCGAGGGCGGTGCCCTGCCCGATGAGGTTGTGCAGCTCGTCCACGAACAGGATCACGTCCGGGTCGGCCGCCAGCTCGCGCACCAGGCGCCGGATGCGCTCCTCGTATTGCCCGCGGAACGCCGTGCCGGCGAGCAGCGCCACATGGTCGAGCGCGACGACGCGAGTGTCCTTGAGCGCGGGCGGGACATCGCTGGCCGCGATCCGCTGGGCCAGGCCTTCCACGATCGCCGTCTTGCCGACGCCCGCCTTGCCGATGAGGGCGGGGTTGTTCTTGTTGTGTCGCAGCAGGATGTCGACCACGCGGGCGATCTCGGCGTCGCGGCAGCGGACCGGCTCGAGGTCGCCCCGCCGCGCCTGGGCCGTGAGCTCCACGCCCATGCGCTCGAGCACGCGCCCCGAGTCGAATAGTCCCTCAAAAGGGTCGCCCATCCGGTCAACCGCCCCGCACGAACTGCAGGTACCAGGAGATGAGACCGTCGCCGGCCACGAAGGTGATCGCGGCTCCCACCGCCAGGAATACCCCGAACGGTAGCTCATGTCTCCGCATCCGCCGCAGGTCAGCGACCAGAAGCGGTAGATAGAACACGGTCCCCACGATCGCACCGAGGAACACGGTGAGCAGCACGTTCCGCCATCCCACGAAGGCCCCGACCATGGCCATCATCTTGATGTCTCCCCAACCCATCGCTTCCTGCTTGAGGACCCATGCCCCCACGACCCGCACGACCCACAACACGCCCCACCCCACCGCCGCCCCGAGCACGGCTCCTATCAAGCCGCCGTGCCCCCCCGCGAGCGACAACGCGAGGCCGAGCACGAGCCCACCGTAATTCAACTCGTCGGGAATCACCTTGTGCCGAAGATCGATGATCGCGATCCCGAGCAGGACCGTGCCGAGGACACCGGCCCGCACGGCCTGCGCACCCGGTCCGTAGGCCAGCACGGCGGCGATCCACAGGAGGGCCACGACCGCTTCCACGATCGGATATTGCCGCGAAATAGCCGTCCCACACGAGCGACACGTGCCACGAAGCACCAGCCAGGAGACCAGGGGGATGTTGTCCCGCCATGCGATGCGGTGCTTGCACTTCGGGCAGGACGACGGGGGGCGGAACAGCGATCGGGCCTTGGGAGACTCGTTCGGCAGCCGTACGATGCACACATTGAGGAAGCTGCCAAGACACAGTCCCAGGACTCCAGCGGCGAACAGCAGGATCGGGTCAGCGGCCACGCAGCACCTCGTACAGGAGGATCCCCGCCGCGACGGCGACGTTGAGCGACTCCGCGCCGTGCGCGAGCGGAATCGCCACCCGCTTCGCGGCGACGGCGTTGAGCTGCGGGCGGATGCCCGCCCCTTCATTACCCACGATCACCGCGATCGGGCCCTCATCCGCCCTTCCCCCTTCCCCCTTCCCGGCCCCCGCGAGCGGTAGGGCACGGTGCAGGGGAATGCCGTCCGCCGCGGCCGCCCACAGCGTGACGCCGTGCTGGCGCGTCCAGGCGATGAACCGGGGGTCGTCGAGCGCGACGACCGGGTGGCGGAAGGTCGCCCCCATCGCGGCCCGCAGCGCCTTGGGGCTCAACGGGTCGGCCGTGCCGCGCAGCGCGATCGTGCCGGCGGCGCCCAAAGCGTGCGCCGTGCGGATCAACGTGCCCACATTCCCCGGGTCCTGCACCGCGTCGATCACCAGCGCTGCCCCGGCGCCGCCCCCGCCCCCCCCGCTCCAGGCGATGTCGGCGAGCGTCCACGCCCGCGGCTCGACCACCGCGATGATCCCCTGCGGCGTCTCGGTGTCGGCGAGCGACGCGAACACGCGCGCCG
>WNGL01010432.1_pt1 | contig 12240 bp, 21 predicted proteins | sample 5400591 | NCBI WGS metagenome assembly WNGL01 (sample SAMN13153377, study PRJNA577476) | soil metagenome | isolation source: 80 cm soil or saprolite under Garry oak tree replicate 1 | place: USA:California | collected 2016-06-15
TAATAGTGAAAAGTGCATATATGCCTGTATTGCTTACTCGTAACCGCGCTTAACAACTAGAATACAGGTACATGGATAGCCACTGGAAGCAGTGCATTGCTGACTACCTCAGAAGCTTACGCAGTAGCGCCACACGAGAAAGCTACTTCACGGTATTGTCTCGTTTCTTCTCTCTCCATCCTGAACCTCAGAAGATCACGAAGCGCGATATCGAGGCGTTTATGCGTGTGCACTTCCCGGACCCGCACCGCACGACACAAGGAGAGCTGGCAATAGCGACACAGAACCAACGGGTAGGTGCTATCGGGAGTCTGTATCGGTTCGCTTCTAGTTATATTCCAGAGAACGAGACGGAGCCGCTCTGGAATAAGGCCAATCCCACAAGTGGCATTGTGAGAGGGAGGGCGGAGAAGTCGCCCAAGGGGCTCACACTTGATGAATTGTCGAGGTTATTTGAACAGATTGATGTGACTACTTTGCAAGGGATCAGGGATAAGGCAGTTCTGAGCCTAGCTTTTTGGACGGCGCGGCGTAGATCAGAAATATCTAATATCTTATACAAAGATATTATAGAGACTTCGTTTCCTGACGGAAATGGAGGAACACGTAAAGCGTATGCGCTGGCTTTTCGTGGAAAAGGTCACCGTGAAACACGCGATTTACAGGAAATTCCTAGTCATGCACTCGATGCCGTGACGTGGTATCTTGTAGCATCTGGTAGAGACCAGGATATCAAGCCTGAAGACCCATTGTTTACTACCCTCAATGGAAAGCGACCGTTTACCTCATCTGCCTTGGCAAAAAGAATGAGCTTTTACGCGAAGAAAGCAGGGCTTAAAGCTTCCCTACATAGCTTGCGCCATACGGCTGCTCGCGCTCGGTTTGAAAGTGGCGCTAGCGTGCGAGACGTGCAACAATTATTGAGACATTCCTCCATCGCAACAACTGACATTTATCTTAGAACACTTACTGGGGTAGAGGATAAAACGGCAAAGCTTCTTGAGTCACGATTAGATGATCTGTAGCCTCTTCACACCATCTTCACACCACAAAATTTACAATAGATTGTTTATGGCGTCTAATTAATTAGACAGAAGATGCACGTAAACAGGACATTTAGGGCACATTGGTAGGGCAGTCTTGTACCGCGACGGTGTAGCGTGATACAGTAGAAGTCCAGACACAACGCCCTTTTCTTTTGAGTCTCCATCTCTGAGAAGAGGCAAACACAAGTCGCCAGTGAAATGGAAGTAACTGGCGGCTTGTGCGTTAGAACACATGTCTTTCCACCACAAAGCCCGAAACTCTACTCTGCCTCAACCATTCCTCAACTGCATTGTGATGCGATAGATGCAAATATTATCCCTGTTGTATTTTTGTTCTTTACGGCACTAGAAGGGGGATTTCAATGTACCAGCAACCACCACCAGATCAGCCACCAAACACCTACTATCCACCGCAATCGCAACCGACGCTACAGCCACCAAAGAGACGCCGCCGCCTCTGGCCCATGCTCGCTATCATCGTGGGTATACTCGCGCTCCTGGCCAAAGAGACGCCGCCGCCTCTGGCCCATGCTCGCTATCATCGTGGGTATACTCGCGCTCCTGGCTAGTGCTGTCGGCTACTTCTATAGTACACCGCCTCCAACACTCACCTTTGAACAGTTCAGAGCCACTGCTCAGGAAACGACCGTAGAGAACTTGGATAAGGATGGGAATGCGGCCAAAGGCGCGAACGTCTTTTTCACGTGTAAGATTTCCTCATTCGTGAAGGATGATAGTGGGAATACAGCGGGAGCCAATGTGAACGGGACGGACACCACGACGTTTGCTGTCGTCCAGGTGGGCTTCCCTGCTGGTACAGACATCGGCAAGATCAACGCGGGAGACACGTTAGAGGTGTGGGGAACCGATCAGGGGGTCTTCAGCGGTCAAAATGCGCTTGGGGGCACCGTGCAAGAAGTGGGGGTAAGCGCGGCCTATCTGGTTGATGTGACAACAGGCTACGGCGTGCCATAGTGACGTTTTGACACGCTCACACCTATCTGTTATACTCTCCACAGGGAACATGGCGAGGGAACCGAAAGACACTCCGTTCTACTTATCCCGACTAGGCACGTCTATCCAAGCATACGCTATGTTCCCTTCCCCCTTTATCGCCTCTATCCGTTACACAGGTAGAACTACATTTCTATTGTGTGGAGGAAATACCCTATGCCCAAAACCCCGATGAATACCCCTGTTGTTGTGCTGTTGGTAGTGTTGGAGGTGCAACGTGGCAAGAAGGAAGGTGGAGATGAGTAGCGAGCAGATCTTAGCAGCCACAACACGACTCCGGCGCATCTTGCGTCGTTGTGGCTGGACCATCCACCTGAACCGCAAGCCATCGGGCGTGTATGCGGGAGCCGTGAAGCGCGATGAGACCGGCAAGCCCAACTGGAAGTACATCGCTCCGCTTTACGCGATACCCGAGTGGGACACGGCAAAGATTGTTGCGGTGCTGCCAACAGTGGCATAGCTGTACCAAACGAGTTTTCCCCAATTGGGAAAATTGATACCAATTTGGTATCTTTTCCTCTTGACATTCTGGTATCACGGTGGTATCATATAGATATCAAGTGAAGTACTTGAGAGAAGATGATGAAAGACCTGAATACAGGAAAGGACATCAAGATGAAACTCTTAATTGAAACCGGCTCTGAGAGCCACACTACCTCCTGGCAGTCCATGCAAGCCAAGTTTGTCGGTGGCGCGAATGACGGGAAGTTCCTCTATCAAAACAAACCTGCTATTGTGTCTCAGGAATGGCTGACACCAAAAACGAATGCAAAGGTTGTCAAGACCGTCTTTGAACTTCCGCAAGGAACCAAAATCCTGATCGACTACAAGGGCTATGAAGGGCCTGAGAAGTTTATCATCCAGCTCGATGAGAGTCAGGAAGTTCAGGAGATTGAAGTCGGAACAAGCCGACTTCGTACCTACACCATGAAGGGCCGCTGGGTGCTTGTGCGTGATCTGGTGAAGTCAGCAGAAGATAGTTTGAAGAAGTCTCAGGAAGAAGGATTCTAGTTGAAAAGAATGGGAGCTCTACATAGAGTTCCCAGGAAGGACACAAAGGCAATGGCAAATTGGATTGACAAGCAGTATCCAGTAGGACAAGAAGTAGAAGTGTTGGGAGATGGCTCCGGTGTGATCTCAAATCATACTGAGGAAGCCAATTATGACAAGCCAGGGATGCATACCGCCGGTATCATTGTTCAGCTAGATGCGGGTGGTTGGACGGAAGTCGAAGCCTCGTTCTTGAATGAGGATGGCAGTTCTGGGCCGTATGTTGTCAAAAAGTAGGTGTTGAGATGGCAAACAGTTTTAATGTTCGTATCAATGCAGACGATGAAATTGACCTGGCAGCCTTTGATGAGGCTGCCAGGGAACGCCAAACAAACCGTGAAGAGTTAGTGCGTCAGCTTATGCGGTCATTCCTTCAGCGCTTAGAGGCTGAAGAGAACTACTATACCATCAAGGGGTATAGTGATGATCACGCTAAGTACGCTGATATCCATAACATGGACGGGCTCGTCAACTACCATGAGGATGGATTTGAGTACAAGTCTCATGATTATCAGGTGCTTGTACACGCTGTTGATCTTGTAGAGCGTAACCAGACAGGAGACAAAGAGGAAGCGATCAAGCTTTTCCAAGCTTTGTTTGGTGAACGTAACGTATTCGTAAAGGATGAGTAAAGCACAGTGCTGCCCCAGCGGCAGGCCCGCGAGGCGCGAGAAAGGTGAAGACAATGGCAATGACGACAAGAACCCCAAAATTTGGGGAGCCAGGTTACGATGATAATGGTCTTGAGCGTCCTGCTCAGGAATTTCGGTTTTGCATGACGTGCGGGGAACCGCTCCCGCAGCACTACTTGGAGCAAGCCGCAACTCCCAGGAGCCGATTTTCCCCGCCCACGGGCTATCCGATCTGCGATAAACCTACATGCTGGGGAATCGACCGGGAGTTTAGTGCCCAGGTACGCCAGAGGGGGATTATAGGCAATACATTTGCTATTGCACGGCAATGGCACGCTTACAATCCGGTAAGCGGAGCACACCTCATCTACGGGGAAAATGAGGTGTTTGAAGAGTAGCCCCTCACATCAGCCCTCCCTATTGCTAGGGAGGCACATGAAAGGAAGAGATAATGACACATGTGTATGGTGCCTCTGGAATGGTATTCCAGAGAAACGAATTTATGAAAGGGTATTCCGACTACGAGAGAAGTTGGTCTTTCAGCCATGAGAGATATATGGCCGGGTCTCTCGGAGAGGCTACACAGAAAGTAGCCTTTGAGCATGGCGTCCACGAAGACCAGTATGGTCTTGTAGAGATACAAGACCTCCGAATTGAGGAGTTGGGAGAACTTGTATCTGAGGGCTCTATCAGCCTTCAGACGGGAGAGTCGTACAATTGTACGACTCTCATCGAAGTTCCGGCCAGAAATATCCGTAGTGCAGAAGACGAGGGATTTATCCCTATGCGCGGGGCCATGCGTTGTGAAGTCACCTATCGAGGTGAAACGTGGCACGCCAAGAAGCATGACGAATCAGCCGAATGGTATCTTGATTGTAAAGTAGGCTCTGAGCCTGAAGTGCGGAAAAGAGGGCGTATTGCCCTCGAAGCAGATCAGACACCTGATCTGGCATTGTATAAGTAGTCCCCTCGCAAGTAAGCCTCCCTTTACGGGGAGGCACACGAAAGGAAAGTATCATGTTTCCACAGTTTGGTGATCCTAAAGGCGATCTCAGTAGGGAGGTTGCCAAGTACAAGCGGCTTCATCATATGGGACATATGAGTATGGGGCAGGCAAAAAAAGAAACGCTCGAAAAGGCGCAACAGTGCCTTGATGACCTCAATCAGCTTTGCTCCGAAAGGGGCGAGACTGATTACACACAGGCAAAGCGGGCTTACTACAAAGCTTTTCTGGCAGCGGGAAGAGCATAGCCTCTCAAGCCCTCGCCTTTCCAATCAGGCGAGGGCGTTTTCACGCATTTTCTCCAACTAATTTTTCACCTCAACCATAATTCCATTGACACATCCACACTCGTAACCCTATCCTGTAGACAAGCTATCTGATGGCGTGTGGAAATGTAGCTAGTGACGTTGCAACCGGGTGCCAGGCTATCAGGTAGCGAGACCCGAACCTTCCACACAATCCCCCGGTGCTACCTTGTGAGGTCATGGTGATAGACGGGAAAGCCCCAACACAGATACAGGCCCGACACCAGTTCTGGATAAGTCGCAAGATTGGCTATGGTACCAGGCTCAACTGCTGGTGCGGGTCAAGCATCCCTGTGGACTACAGTCGTGGCTATGTCCGGCAGACCCAGGCAGTCAACACTTTTGCCGAGAACCATGCTGAGTGTAAGCCCAAAGAACAGGAGCAGTCAGCATGATACGACTCACCTCCGGCACTGGCCCTGTCCAGGTGGCGGGCAACGACGAGACCATTGTGGTGACGTGCCATGACCTCGTGCGCTTGTTCTGCGTGCACTGTGGTGGCCTCAAGAATGGCATCCTCATCTATACGCCTGGTGTCCAGATGCAGGAGTACGACATCAAGAGGGCGCTGCTGGAGCAGGAGAAGCGGTGTACGTGTGGGCAGGAGGCTAAGCCGTGAGACGCTTTACGTTTGTGTGGACACCAGATGATATATATCACGAAGGTGTCTTTCCAGTCACAGTAAAATGCGTGCTCTTTGTCGAGTCTGGAGAAGTGGCGACAGACTACCAATCGGAAGGGCTCAATATCGGTATCACCTCATGGCGTAGCATCGACTCAATGTACTACGAACTCAACGAGTTTGGCACCTGTAGCGATATCCAGTGGATTGACGGGGAGGCGAAGCCGTGAGCGAGCGATTAACGCACATCACAGTGATTACCGATATGAGGAAGTTGTTACGGTACCAGCCTGGAGATGTGGGCAAGCCTTGGGGACATCCCGATTGCAATTGGCACATTGCTTGTCCTCAGTGCGGTAGACGGTCTGAACTTCTTCATGCTTGCACTGTGAATGATGATAATACACTCACCTTCTCACCCTCTCTAGTCTGTCCACATGATGATTGCAAAGCACACTACTTTATTGTCAACAATGAAATAAGGTGGTGCTAACGTGACGCAATTCCTGCTCGTCATCCTCCTCACCGTCTGTATCCTGCTCAGTGCCTTCCTTGCGGGCCTGCTCGTTGTGCGTAGTCGCCCACGCTACCGGCACTACGCTTCACCTGAGTCGATATCCACGCCGCTGGGCTACTACTCGGCACAACAGGACAGGCGTGTTACACAAGGCGCACCAGGGAAGCGAGCGTATCAGCCAGGGGATGAGAGCGTGGATACGGTGAAGGTGGAGGTGCCGCGTGATTAGTGCAAAGGCGAAATTGCGGATAGAGCGCGTCCCACTCTCACATTTGCAAGTTTTGGAGTTGGGCGAACCGTGGACGTGCTATCCTGATAAGTTCAATCTCTACCTGGAGTTGCTACAGAATAATCCTGACCTGGACACAGACCCGTTGATCACGAGACCATCTCCGACACATCAGGGAATGCTCGGCATCAGGAACGGTCGACATCGCTTCCTGGCTAATATTATGGCTGGCCGTTCAGATACGCCGTGTGTGATCGAGGAGAACCAATGAGCGGTAGGAAAAATAAGCAGGGAGTAATAAAGAGCCCCCAGAAGACGATCAACCGTGATGCCAACGCCGCGACCCGTGCCGCTCTCGCCGTGCAACTCCGTGCCCAACGTCTGACCTTCGATGAGATAGCCCATCGCGCTGGTTACGCTTCCCCTGGTGCCTGTCGTAACGCCATCCAAAGAGAATTACAACGCACTATTGTCGAGAATACCGACGAGCTACGCCGTGAAGAATTGGATATGCTCAACCGCTTACACTCAGCGGTATGGCCCCTGGCCGTTCCTGAAGGTGATGTACGCATTAAACAAGATGACGATGAAGAGACCAAGAAGCGCAAGCGCTCACATCTCTTTGCGGTAGATCGCATCATCGCTATCTCAGATAGGCGCTGCAAGTTGATGGGACTCGATATCAAGCCTGATGATGCGCTTATGGCAAATATGGTAGTGGTGAGAGAAATACCAAACCAGTATCTTGGCGAGGTGAAGAGTGAGTAAACTTGCGCTACAAGCGCGTTTATGCTATAATTCAGCTATAAATATTGTTGGGTCTGGAGACGTTAGTAGCATCTCCAGACTTGTGAATAACCTGTTATGGAGGCTAATCACTATGGATACCTTACCACCTCATGCCGACAATGGCAATACCCCGCTAAAACGTTGCCCTACTTGTCCAGACCTCGAAGAAAACAAATGGCATCCTGCTACACTTGAGTACTTCTCTCAACAGAAATCTAACAAAGACAGTCTTAGAGGACAGTGTAAAAAGTGTCAATCAGAATACCGCGCCGCTTATTATGCAGCACATCGCGAAGAGGAAAGGCAGCGCAATGCAAGTTACGGCATTGCCCATCGTGAGGATCTCAGGCTATATTCTGCAAGGTATCGAGAAGAGCACCCTGAAGAAGTAAAGCAGAGCAATGCGCGATACAACGAAGAGCATAAAGAAGAAAGAAGACTTTCTAAGGCTCGCTATAATGCTCAGCATCAAGAGGAACGTAGGGAATATCGAGCAGAATGGCATAGAGAGCACCGCGAACATGAGAGAGAATACAGCGCAAGATATAATGCTGAGCATCATGAAGAGCGTATAAATTATGGTATCCGCCGTCGCGTAGAACGTCGCGAAGAAATGAATGAGCAATATAGACGATATAGGCGTACAGATCGTGGACGTATGATGCATTGTCTCCAAGAGAATAAGCGACACGCACGTAAGCGTCAAGTTGGAGGAACCCTCACAGTTGAGCAGATACAAGAGAAATTGAGATTACAGCATTATCGATGCTACTACACCGCTTGCGGTCACATGCCATTTGAGAAGCGCAACGGCCGGTACATCTTCCACCTTGAGCACACTATCCCAGTAAGCCGTACTGAACACAACCCAAGGCACGATATTAACTATGTCGTGCTGGCCTGCCCTTCGTGTAACCTGAAGAAGAATAACAAACTCCCACATGAGTTTTTTGAAGGGGGTAGGTTATTGTGACCTCTGCTCTCCAAGAACTGAAGATAGCCGCTCCTGAGCTCAGGGGCGCATCGTTGGAGTTGGGCGCTTGCCGTGATTTGGAGGTAGTGCTTGATGGTCCGGCGGGCACTGGGAAAACTTTTGGGGCATTATACAAAATACATATCATGCTGCTTACCTATGCAGGGGCGCGGGCTCTGGTTGCCAGAAAGACGAATACAGCCCTAGCAGGCTCTGCTATGGTGACCTATCGCGAAGACATCCTCCATCCACAAGAAGGAATTGTGTACTTTGGTGGGAACCGCATAAGACCTCCTGCTTTTCACTATCCTAATGGGTCGGAGCTTGTTGTAAATGGATTAGACAAGCCAGAAAAGGTGAAGTCTACCGCTTTTGATTTGGCTCTGATAAATGAAGCAACTGAGGTAGACATTGATGATTGGGAGTTTGTCCGCTCCCGTTTGAGGCACGGTGCTACTCCTTATCATCAATTGATGGCAGATGTAAACCCGGATGCACCTGGCCATTGGCTCAATTGTCGGATGAATGATGGTATGACTACCCGGTTGCTATCGAGACATCAAGATAATCCACGTTTCTATGATGCCATCAAGCAGGAATGGACAGAAGAGGGATACAACTACATTGAAGGGGTATTAGGTGGCCTGACAGGTGTTCGATTGGCGCGGCTTAGATATGGGATGTGGAGTGCGGCTTCTGGCACGGTGTATGAGGACAGTTGGGACCGCGCCCGCAATGTGATAGATCGTTTCCCAATCCCAAAGGAATGGCCGCGCTATATGGCGGTAGACTTTGGCTTTGTCCATCCTTTTGTGTGTCTATGGGCTGCACAAGACCCTGATGGCAGGCTAATTATCTACCGGCAGATTTACCAGACTAAGCGGCTGGTAGAAGATCACGCGAAACAAATCAAGCATTATTCTCGCTGGGGACAAGATGGAGGCGACCCGTTACCGCGTGAGATTATCACAGACCATGACGCGGAAGATAAGGCGACTCTGGAGCGGCATCTAGGACTTCATACCATGCCTGCTCACAAGAATGTCTCGTCAGGTATTCAGGCGGTCGCATCTCGTTTCAAGGCGCAAGGGGACGGCAAACCCCGCATCATGATCTTTCGAGATAGCTTAGTGGAGCGAGACCACGAGCTAGCACAGATGAAACGCCCAACATGTTTAGAAGACGAACCGGACAGTTACGTGTGGGATACACGCCAGGGATTGAAGCGTGGTGAAGCTCCGGTGAAAGAAAACGATGATGGACTCGATAGCTTGCGTTATCTGACCGCACGCTTCGATTTGAGACCGACTGATGTAAAGTATTCAGTTCGCATCTACTGAGGAGGAAGCATGATAGCACAACAAACCGACGACATGATAGAGACCGTTACTATCGACACCAGGCCCGCCATAAGCGCTGACACCGCGAAGTCGATCACCCGCGCTATGAAGGTGCTCACAGATGTCGCCTGCATCTACAAGGAGTACGGCACGTCAGCACAATGGCACCCGATAGAGCCTACACACAGCGAGCCGAAACGAGCGGCACGGCTGAGAGAGGCGGCGGTACCGACAGGCCAATATGCCTGCGGACGGTGTGGCTTACCCTTCGTGGCGAAGACGAGCGAGCGGTGTCAGTGTAAGGCAGCGGTGAAGAAACGCCGCGCAGATTGAGGAGAAGAATGTGATTATCAATCCGAACTGGGATAATGTGGAACTTTTATTTGATGCTGTAACCTGTTGGGTAGACGGGGAAGTGAGGCGCTATCCTGTTCCTGGTTGGATGTGCAAGCGGTGTCATGTGTTCTTTGTTGGCGAGTACTTGCCGCAATCGCATATGTGCATGATAGATGGGGAATGGCTCACGGTGAAGGGTATGCAAGTAGTGAAGCGTATCCTTGAGCGGAAAGAAATCAAGCAAACAACGGGCGTGATGTCGAACGAGGATATTGCACGGCAAGCATGGCTGGATAGAGACGAGGAGAAGACTATGGATGTTGTTGATGAAGCAAGGCAGGTAGCAGTAACACACGCTGCAAAAGACAATTCTTTAGAGATCGTACAAGATTTAGCAACGCGCTATCAGCCTAAAGAGGAAAACTGGCAATTTGTCACAACGCAAACCTATGCGCTTCCTGGCAGATGGGTATGGATTGTTCTGCTTTGCCGTGAAGTGGGCATGGCTTCTGATGGTCGCATGGAAGTACGCATGAAAGCAGAGATGGTCGTAGGTGAAGAGGGTGAAGGCGGCAAGTTGGGGTACCTGCTTAAAGACCAGTTTGACGAATAAGCCACAGCAGTAAGGGAAGGTAGTAGGGAATGCAGACGCAAACACTCGCACCGCCGCAATTGGCACAAGTCCAGGCTCAACCTGTATATCAGATCACAGACGAAGACAAAGCCCGGCAAAAGGATGTCAAGGCCGCCTGGGATGCCTACGACGGCAATTTCAAGCCCCACTTGGAACCGACGCCCGAAGGCATCGACCCCAACGTCGTGGTAAACCAGATCTCCTCTATGGTGGACGCCATTGTTCACTTCCTCTTTGGGCAGGAAATAGAAATCAGCGTCGGGAAGGGCACTCCTACCGCCGCTCAGGATTGCATCAATGATGGATGGGGCGAGAAGGAAGTGCGCATACCCCTCTTGCAAGACCTGGCGATGAATGGCGCAATGGCCCGCACAGCCTTCCTACGCATCGTGCCAAGCACAGATAAGCCCGGCAAGAAGAAGACGTACCGCTTAGTTGCCGTCGATCCCTCGACCGTCTGCGTCCAGACCGCTCCACAGGACTGCGAGACCGTCTTGTTGTACTGCATCCAGTACTCGGCCAAAGAACGCGTGAACGGTCGAGACGTCACGGTGTTCTACCGTGAGGAGATCATGCGCATCGACCCGGACGGCAACGCGGCACGAGGCATGGCTGACGATGACGACACGTGGCAAATCCAGCATTGGTCCCAGGAGACCCAGCACGGGATGGAGTCCAGGAATGCGAACTGGACACCGGCAGGCGAGCCGATCACCTGGCCGTATTCGTTCCCTCCACTGTTTCACAACAAGAACCTGCCGCGACCAAATGACTTTTGGGGTAGAGCCGATGTGCGCAAAGACTTGATTGGCATGAATGAGGCATTGAACCTTGACCTCTCCTGTATCATGCTCGATGAGGTTATCTACGGCAACCCTATCCTGTACGCAAACGGGATGGGCGACGGCAGCATAGACCGCAAGGCAGGGCGGATTATCCAGCTCCCACTCATCGAGAGCAAGATTACCGCCGTTGCTATTCCAAGCGACGTGCCCAACGCCCTGGCCTTCGCCGCTGATATGCGCTCGTCCTTCGATGAGGTGAGCGGTGTACCTGGTGTGGCGACTGGCAGGATTAAGGACATGCCACGCGGCAACCTGTCAGGGATTGCGATAGAACTGCTGTTCATGCGGATACTGAAGATCACCGACGCGAAGCGTTGCTTGTATGGTAAATTAATTATAGATGTGTCTCGGGCACTCTTAGTCCTCAACGGTTTCAGCCAGGACATCAAGATCACGCTGGAATGGAGTTCACCACTTCCGCACGAGGATTTGCCAACAGCCCAATACGCTGCAGTCCTGAAGACGCTTGGAATCTCAAACACAACTATTCAGAGGATGCTTGGTTTTGACCCGGAGGAGGAGCAAAAGTTAAGCCAAGCTGAAGATGAGATAGCGCTTGCAAAACAGCAGGCACTGCTAGCTGTCACTCAGCCCGCACAGCCTAATCAGCCCGGTCAGCAACCACCAGCACCGATACCACAACCGCAAGTACCACAGACACCGCTCTTGAGTGGAGGTCAGAAATAGCATGAATATCAAGTGGAGGCCTTACCGTCTCATCATGAAGATTGCCCACAAGTATCACTGGCATTACGCTCCCCCGATCTACCCTGAAGGCGATACACAACTGTGGTGCAAATGGTGCGGGTTTCGTCAGACCATCAAGATAAGGGACAGGCAACCCATAGGTGAGCCGCCGGTACCCGCAGCAGCACAGAAAAGGAAGCAAGCACAATGAGCAATAA
>WNGL01032749.1_pt1 | contig 12240 bp, 6 predicted proteins | sample 5400591 | NCBI WGS metagenome assembly WNGL01 (sample SAMN13153377, study PRJNA577476) | soil metagenome | isolation source: 80 cm soil or saprolite under Garry oak tree replicate 1 | place: USA:California | collected 2016-06-15
TTTTCTGGGACCGCTTTGTACATAGGTCGTGAGATGATCGAAGGCCTTCAGGAGATCTTCGTTACTCACCGGTTTTTGCAGATGGTTGAAGGCCCCGTACCGCAACGCTCTTTGGCGATGTGCTTCAACGGAGATGATGTTGACGGGAATGTGTCTGGTCTTCGGATCGTGCTTGAGCCGATCCAGAATCGTCCAACCATCACGATCGGGCAACCGAATATCCAGGGTAATCGCCGTGGGGCTGAATTTACGGGCCAGGGCGATGGCCGTTTGGCCGCCCATTGCCACAATGCCCTTGAATCCTTTTTCGCGCGCGAAATCCAAAAGGACATTCGCAAAATTGATATCGTCTTCGACGATTAAGGCCACGCGATCACCTTCTTCGATCGAGTTGCGATCGTCGACGATTAACGCCGATTCGGCGGATACCAAACCGAGGGCGTCCCGGTCAAAGGTTTCGGCCGGCGTCCAGGCAGCCTCGACCTCTTTCAGTTGTTTGATGGGTTTCGTGCCTGCCGGAACCAGAACGGCCCGCGCCGGCACATATGAATGCGGCAGATAAAGAGTGAAAACGCTGCCCTCGCCCGGGGCACTGGTCACCCGGATTTCGCCGCCCAGCAAGCGCGCAATCTCGCGGCTGATTGATAATCCCAATCCCGTGCCGCCGTACTTGCGGCTGGTGGTTCCATCGGCCTGCTGAAACGCTTCAAAGATAATTCGCTGCTTCTCGACAGGGATGCCAATGCCGGTGTCTCTGACCGAGAATGCGATGACTTGCTCCGCACGATTGAGCGAATCCAGAAAATACTTTTCACCTTTGGGGGCCACGGAAATCTTCAACAGCACGTTCCCCTGCTCAGTGAACTTGAAAGCGTTTGACAGCAGATTCATCAGTATCTGCTGCAAACGCTTGTCATCTGTTAACACGTCCTGAGGGAGGTCGTTACTGCGTTCAATGAAAAAGGCCAGGTTCTTGTCTTGCGCCACCTGGTGAAAGTTGCGCTCCAGTTGTTCAGTGATGTCGTCGATGGAAACTTCTGAGACTTCGATTCCCATCATTCCCGATTCGATCTTCGACAGATCGAGAATGTCATTGATTAGTGAAAGCAGGTCAGAGCCGGAAGAGTGAATAGTTTCAGCAAACTGTACCTGCTTGGTTGACAGGTTTTCATCTGAGTTCTCGGCCAATTGTCGGGACAGAATCAACATGCTGTTGAGCGGTGTCCGCAGCTCGTGCGACATGTTGGCGAGAAACTCCGACTTGTATTTTGAAGTCAGCGCGAGTTGCTCGGCCTTCTCTTCCATTTCCGCGCGCGCCTCTTCAACTTCCCGGTTATTGGCCTCGACCTCGGCTTTCTGCCGGGCCAGCAATGCTGCCTTTTCCTGAAGCTCCTCGTTCGTTTGCCGCAACTCTTCCTGCTGGCTCTTCAGCAACTCTTCCGATTCGCGCAGTGACTCGGCCTGTTTCTCGAGTTGTTCGTTCGTTTTCTTAAGTTCGTCCTGCTGGCTTTGCAGCTCGGCGGCGAGTGATTGCGATTGCAGCAGTAGATCTTCAGTTCGGGTATTTGCTTCGATCGTGTTAAGCACGATCCCGATGCTTTCGGTTAATTGATCGAGAAACGCCAGGTGCGTGTCGCTGAAAACGTGAAAAGTTGAAAGTTCAATTACCGCCTTTACTTCGCCTTCAAACAACACCGGCAGAACGATAATGTTATTCGGAGCGGCCTCGCCCAGGCCGGAACTCACATGTACGTAATTGGGCGGAATGTTAGTGACCAGAATGCGCTGCTTCTCCAGCATGCACTGGCCCACCAGTCCTTGACCTGGACGAAATTCATTGGCCAGGCTCTTACGTTTGCTGTAGGCGTAACCGCCCAACAGCCTCATCAACGGCTCGCCGTTACTGCTTTGATTTACATAGAACACGCCCTGTTGCGCTTCGACCAGCGGCGCTAATTCCGAAAGGACCATCTGCGCAACGGTCTTCATATCGCGCTGGCCCTGGAGCATTCGGGTAAAGCGAGCGAGGTTCGTCTTCAACCAATCCTGCTCGGTATTTTTCTGAGTGGTATCTTTGAGATTCAGAATCATCTCATTGATATTGTCTTTAAGTGCGGCAACCTCACCCTCTGCCTGCACGGTAATCGATCGGGTCAGATCACCCTTGGTCACCGCGGTCGATACTTCGGCGATTGCGCGCACCTGGTTCGTAAGATTGGCGGCCAGACCGTTGACGTTATCCGTCAAATCCCGCCAGGTGCCGGCCGCGCCCGGCACATTCGCCTGACCACCCAGCTTGCCTTCGACACCGACTTCACGCGCGACCGAAGTTACCTGATCGGCAAAGATCGCCAGGGTGTCAGTCATGTTGTTGATGGTGTCGGCCAGTTCCGCAATTTCGCCTTTAGCTTCCACCGTCAGTTTGCGTTTCAGGTCGCCTTTCGCAACGGCGGTAACCACGCGGGCGATTCCACGCACCTGGTTTGTCAGGTTAGAGGCCATGGAATTTACGTTGTCGGTCAGATCTTTCCAGATTCCCGCCACGCCGCGCACGTCGGCCTGGCCACCCAGTTTTCCTTCGGTGCCGACTTCGCGGGCCACACGCGTCACTTCCGAAGCGAATGAATTCAACTGATCCACCATCGTGTTGATGGTGTTCTTCAATTCGAGAATCTCGCCTTTCACATCGACGGTGATCTTCTTTGACAAGTCGCCGTTAGCGACCGCGGTGGTTACTTCCGCGATATTGCGCACCTGGCCGGTAAGGTTGCCGGCCATGAAGTTCACGTTGTCGGTCAGATCCTTCCAGGTGCCCGCCACACCCATCACCGTCGCCTGGCCTCCCAGTCTGCCTTCGGTACCGACTTCGCGGGCCACACGCGTCACTTCCGAAGCGAATGAATTCAACTGATCCACCATCGTGTTGATGGTGTTCTTCAATTCGAGAATCTCGCCTTTCACATCGACGGTGATCTTCTTGGCCACACCCATCACCTTCGCCTGGCCTCCCAGTCTTCCTTCGGTGCCGACTTCGCGCGCCACGCGGGTTACTTCCGAAGCGAAAGCGTTGAGCTGGTCCACCATCGTGTTGATCGTGTCTTTGAGCTCCAGAATCTCGCCCTTGACGTCAACGGTAATCTTCTTTGAAAGGTCGCCATTGGCGACCGCCGTAGTTACTTCGGCGATGTTGCGCACCTGGCCGGTAAGATTGCCGGCCATGAAGTTCACGTTGTCAGTCAAATCTTTCCAGGTCCCGGCCACGCCCATGACCTGCGCCTGACCGCCGAGTTTTCCTTCGGTACCCACTTCGCGGGCCACGCGGGTAACTTCCGACGCGAACGAATTCAACTGGTCCACCATCGTGTTGATGGTGTTCTTCAATTCGAGAATCTCGCCCTTAACGTCGACGGTGATTTTCTTTGACAGGTCGCCATTGGCGACCGCGGTGGTTACTTCCGCGATGTTGCGCACCTGGCCAGTGAGGTTGCTGGCCATTGAATTCACATTGTCGGTCAAGTCTTTCCAGGTCCCCGCCACGCCGGGCACTGAAGCCTGGCCGCCGAGTTTTCCTTCAGTACCGACTTCGCGAGCTACGCGGGTTACTTCCGAAGCGAACGAATTCAACTGGTCCACCATCGTGTTGATGGTGTTCTTCAATTCGAGAATCTCGCCCTTCACATCGACGGTGATTTTTTTGGACAAGTCGCCGTTGGCGACGGCGGTGGTAACTTCCGCGATGTTGCGCACCTGGCTGGTCAGGTTGCTGGCCATCGAGTTAACGCTGTCGGTCAGATCTTTCCACGTGCCGGCGACGCCCTTGACCCTGGCTTCGCCGCCGAGTTTTCCTTCGGTACCCACTTCGCGCGCGACGCGGGTTACTTCCGAAGCGAATGACCCAAGCTGATCAACCATTGAATTGACGATCTTTACGGTGCGGAGGAACTCGCCCTTCAATGGACGCGCCTCAACTTCCAGTGCCATTCGTTCTGAGAGGTCACCGTTGGCAACGGCCCCGATTACGCGCGCCATCTCGCTGGTGGGCCGCGCCATGTCGTCAATGAGTAAGTTCGTCGAGTCAACAATTCGCAGCCACGAACCACCGGCCGCGGGTACGGCTGCGCGATGCATGATTTTTCCCTCTTTACCCACAACGCGGCTTACCCGCTCGAGTTCTTTCGCGGTTTTATCGCTCAACTCAATAATGTCGTTGAGCGTGTCGGCGATCTTACCGGCTTCGCCGGTCCATTCGCCTGGCAATCTTGCCGAGAAGTCGCCCTTTTTGAAGGCGACAAGCGTCTTTAAGAGCAACTTGGTGTTTAGAGAATCCGTAGCCGGGATTTGGGTTCGCATATTCGTTCCTTTCGAATTGCCTTACAGAAGAAAGTTGCACCCTCAGATGGTTCGCGAGCGCTTCAGCAGAAGCGAACCACACTGATACTCAAAAACCAGGGGAAATCGATATTTTGGGAGAAACCAGGGGAAACCAGGGAGAGGTCAGGGGCAAACATCAAGGAGGACCTTATTTATATATCTTTTTGTGGCGATCTGTAAACGTCTTTTCGAACAAACCTGAACAAAAGGAACAGTTTATCTCGAAGTAATTAAGGCTTGTGAGCAGGTGGGGCTGGTCCAGGTGAAACTGGTCCAAGTGAAAAAAGAGAGCGCATCGAATGGATAGGAGAGGATCGGACGGGGCCCACTCCGAAAGCCGTTTGAAGATCAAGCGGTGACCGGAACTGATGTTCGCTGTCGATTCAGGCGCAGATCAACTGACCGCAAACAATCAGGCCGCGGGAAATGAAATGGCGGCTAACTCTCCGGATGACTCACTTAATCTTCTGAATCGTGACCGTTACGAATGGCAATGTTCCGGCGGTCCGGTTATAGGAGACCCAGAACCCAGCCGACTTGTACCAGACAATCTTATAGAGCGAACCGTCGGCTTGGGTTTCAATATCCGGCCCGACCACCGCCTTATAATCCGGCGCGCCCACTCCGCCCATGTAATCAGCTGAAATCGTTATGACCTGATGCGAGTTGTCGTAAGCGATCTGGGCCGTCTCGTTATCAGAAATCATGTACAGGTCCTGATTACCGGCAATATGAGTCGGTGCTCCCAGTTTGCGGCGTACTTCTTCGGCTGTCATTCCGATTCGCACTCCGCGATAGGCTTCATACAAAGGCTGGTGAGCATTACTGAGTGCCGCATTCACGGTCTTTGTTCCTTGCCCAAACGCAGTTCCATTTGCAGCCAGACAAATTCCGGCCACGATAAGGCCGAGGCCCACTAACTTCGGCAAGATGCATTTGCATTTGTGAATCATTGCTTTCTCCTTAGAAGTTTCGCGCTGCAATGTTGAAACGATAGCTACGGCCATCGCTTAAGCGAACACCCCAGGCTCATGAGTTCTCGGCCACGACCACACGTTCGTCACCGCCAATTCCTCGACCCACTGCCCATACCTCTCCACCGGCTCGCATTTCCAGAAAGATTGGATTCAAGCCGCGGCGTGGCGGGCCAAACAAGACAAAGCCGGTACGACCATCGTAGGTTCCACGATGGCAAGGACATTCCAAACATCCCCGCGATCGATCGAAAGTTACCGAGCAACCCATGTGCGAGCATTTTTGACTGAAGGCGTAATACTCTCCCTCCTGACTTCGGATCAGCACGGCGGGATCGATATTCTTTGGGTAATAGAAATACAAACATAAGCCCGGCAAGAGACTTTCCGCGCCATTGATCTTTGAAGGCGGATAGCCGTCATAACCGTTGCCGGCCGATGCGTCTGTCTTGAAGGTCTCCAAGCCGATAACCAAGCCCGCAGAGGTCAACAAAGCTGTCCCGCAAAATCCGCGGCGCGTGATTGACGGACCTTCGTCTTTCCTTTCGGCGAATGTTGATTGACGCTTCCCGGAAACCATTTCACGCCTCCTTCGGTTGGTTCGAACAATCAAAATAGGGTGTCCCACTCTGTCGCGCGTGAATCTGTGCAATGCTTATGCCCGGCTCGCCGCCAGTTAAGGTGGCAGGATTTGAAGGAAGTTCAACGCGGCGAATAAGTAAGGAGGATTAGCAATGCGAGTTTTCGCGCAATTGAGAGCGCAACTTTCCACACGGATCTTGCGTCAACAATGAACCTTCGGAGCGTTCGTGATTGTGAGTTTCAAGAGTTACTTTCTCTTAGTAGTCTGAGCAGCGCCCGTTCTGCCGGGTGCAGCCGGATTCCCCGATATGCGATTAACTCCTCGATATCTTCAAAGTGGTACTTAAGGATCTCGCCCATTTCAAATGACTTGATTACTTCCGGGCAGATATATGCATCGCGACTAATCGCCGGCGTGTTGCCCAACGCTTCTGCTGTTTCCTTAATTGCCCCCATAATTCTTTGCGCCTGCGGCAGCTTCCCGTTGTTTGAATTCGCAGACCGGGCGAGCGCGCAAGCGCATATTAGCGTGCCGGCCCAGGTGCGAAAGTCCTTGGCGGTGAATCGATGACCCATCACTTCTTTGATATAACGATTAATGGCGTCGCTCTTAACATCCACAAATATTCCATCGCCGTTACGATATTTGAAAACCCGGCGGTTCGAATATTTCAAAAGCTCTTTCAGCACGCGAGCAACCTGACGGTCGCGAATCTCGCGCCGATGATCCTTTCCCGCTTTGCCGGTGAATTCGAAAACGATCTCGTCGCCTCTAACCGAGACATGCCGGGGTCGAAGTGTCGCGATTCCATAACTCCCATTCTCGCTCGCGTATATTTCACTGCCCGGGCGAATGAAACTCATTGAAAGAATTCTCAAGATCGACGCCATCACCCGCTGCCGCGAAAGTTCGGACTGTTTCAGATCCTGGCGAACACTCTTGCGCATCGCCGGAAGGCTCTCGCCAAAGCTAATCAGCCGCTTAAATTTTTTCCGCTGTTGATTTCTGACATGACTATCATGGTAGAGATATTGCCAACGCCCAGCCGCGTCCTGGCCAACGACCTGCACTCGTCCGGTCGGTGCAGCGCTGATCGCAACGTCAGTCCAGGCCGGCGGAATCTTTAGATCATCGATTCTCGCTCGATCTTCTGCGCTGATTTTCTTTCCGTCAGCATGTTTGTATTTGAATCCGCGGGCGGGTGAGCCAGTCCGTAGAATTCCGTTCTGGTGCAGTCTTTCAATCGTAGTCATCGAATTATGTCTTTGCCCGCTTCCGTTGGTTCAAAAGTCAACAGCCTCGTACGCTAACAGAACACCGTTTTCTCTAGTTCGGGCCCCCAAGCCGCCGCACGAAGGACAACTAATTTAGAAAAGCCTTAACGTTAAGCGCTTCAGCAAAATCCACGCCAACCTCCGGCGATGGCATACAACTCGCCGCAACATATCGGCGAATCACAGGTTAAGCCTTGTAAGAGCAGGTTGTCTGCGGAGCGATGGCGGCGCTTAATAAGAAAATCAAAATTGCTTTGGATGAGAGCCGGATGCTGGTTGTGGGGGCCCAAATTCTCCTCGGATTTCAGTACCGTGCGTTCTTCGAAAAAATCTTCGAGCAACTATCACCTACCTCCCAATACCTCAAGTTATCTGCGCTCGGAATTCTGCTTATCACTATCGCACTGATCATGTGGCCCGGCGCGTATCACCGAATCGTTTGGCGCGGCAAGGACTCGCGCGACATTCACGAATTCACCACCAGCGTTATGAACGTTGCCTTGCTGCCGTTTTTGATTGCGCTGTCGGTCGACTTCTACGTTATCGGAGCCAGAATAATCGGCACCGAAAAAGGAATCGCGCTCGGCGTGACCATGGGCATCGTGGCTGTCGCGCTATTGTACGGGCTGGGGTTCTTGAGCAGGTTTGGTGGTTGGGATCGTGAGATGAAATCAAAAAGAGGGAGGAACCAGGAGGTGCCTAAGACAGAACTTCACGACAAGATCGACCAGGTGTTGACCGAGGGGCGGGTGGTGCTTCCAGGAGCCCAGGCACTCTTGGGCTTTGAACTGATCACAATGTTGATGGAAGGATTCGACAAGCTTCCCGCCTCTTCCAAATATGTTCACCTCATCAGTCTGGCGTTGATGGGCTTAACCGTAATTCTGCTCATGGCCCCGGCGGCGTATCACCGGATCGTCGAACAGGGCGAAGACACTGAACACTTCCACACTGTGGCAAGTACACTATTGCTGATCGCGATGATTCCGTTGCCGATGGGAATTTGCGGCGACCTCTTTGTCGTGATCCGCAAAGTTACTGAATCGACGGTCGCTGGGATTATGGGCGCCGTATCGTCGATCACAAATTCGCGCGAACGCCGCTTGAGTTCTGTGAATCGGCAGCGCGCCGTACTATGGTTTGAAGCGTGTTACCGAAAGCTTCGCCGCGGGGGCTCTTGCCGTTCTTCCGAAAGCTTTCTCGCCTGTCCAATTGCACCGGACGATTCGGATGGCGCTGGACAGCCAGCAGGCGATGCCTGTCCCTCAAACTTCAAAGAGTCTCGCCCAGGCGTGAAGGGGCGGCCATTCTGCTTTTCGCCTTCTGACTACTGATCGCTTTTCGTCCAGCCGTTTTCTGCCTTCTGCTTTCTGCCTTCTGCCTTCTGCCTTCTGCCTTCTGCCTCCTCCGGCACTGTCCTTGCACTGCTGCTTCAAGGCACGATTTGACGTGGGTTTTTGACCCATTAGGAAACACTTGTGCAGAAAAGTGCTTCAGTTTGAAAACTGACCCATAAATCGATGGAGGATGTGAAGGATGAATAAAGCTTTTGTCTTATTAGGTGGAATCGGAGTTGGCGCCGGATTGATGTACGTGTTCGATCCCGATCGAGGCGGACGGCGGCGGGCCTTGATGCGCGATAAAGTTGAGAGTGCCGCCAACCAAGCGACTGACTATGCCGAAAGGATGTCACGCGACATACCCTGTTCACTACGGAGCGCTAAAGGTCGCCGCCGCAAAGGGCATCGTAACTCTGAGTGGTGAAGCTTTGGCGAATGAACTGCCGCCATTGATGGCCGCGATCAGGAACGTTCGAGGTGTTAAGGACGTAGTCAGCGAACTGAATGTTCACGGCGAAGATGACGAAAGGTCAAGCTCGCAGGGATCGCTAAGGCAAGTTGCTGTTTAAGATGAATTGCGCAGGCCAGGCGATTGGTTTGACGTCTCTCCCGTTTTGGTTTCGACGCTACGCAGCATCGGGAAGCCAGACTCATCAGTCTGTGACCAGGCCGTGCAGTTCCTGAAAAGAGCGCCTGGCGACAACAAACAGCGATCAGATCCTGCGTTAAGCCTTGCTCCGCTCACTACCACGCGCAATTCTGAGAAATCCAGCCTGAGAGTTAACCGGGCGCGGCGATTACTCACGACTTATTTCAACCCGCCCACCAGAACTATGTCGTGATGCCATTCCGAACTCATGTAAGCCAGTTTGCTACGATCTGGCGACCACGCGAAATCAAATTCATCTGAGTCCTTAAAACTAGTGATCGGTCGAGGTGCCCCACCGCTCACTGGTTGCTCATAAAGCCTGATTTTTCCCTGGTTCTCCACCGCATAGGTCACCGAACTGCTGGCCGCGTCCCAGTGCAATCGAGCAGAGATCCACGCACCCGGCGCCAGACTAATTTCAGCGACCGTCTTTACGTCTTCAACGCGTCCGACTTTTATGCTGTATTTCTGAGGTCCGTTTGAAACATGATAGTAGGCGATGAGCTTGCCATCTGGAGAGATTGCAGGATAAAGAGCGTACTGATCTATCAGCTTAACTGGTTCACCCCCCTCGATCGGGACTTTCCAGAGTTTCAGATCAATCGCGGTGTTGTAGTAGACCCATCTTCCATCGGGGGAAATGTTAGCGTTTCTCTCTGCGTACCCACTGGTCAGTTGGACCTGATTGGTGCCGTCCGAATTCATGCGCCACAAATGATCGGCGCCCGTACGGTCGGAATGGAACACCACGTACCGGTCATCAGGCGAAATTGCGGGATAATCGTTGTTTCCCGAATTAAAGGTCAGCTGCCTGGGTTCTGTCCCATCTGCATTTGCCAGCCAAACGTCCCAGCCATTCCCTGTGCGAGACACATAAACAATCTTTCCATCAGGCGTCCAGGTTACCCGCCCTCTACCTGCAGCGACTATTTTGGCATCATTGCCGTCTGGTTTCGGCGAAGACCAAATGTTGGAAGACAATTCAGCCTGGACTCCAATCATTTTGTCGGCGTCGGCCGTCAGGCTGAATAAGAGGTAGTTGTTCAGATCATCCGTAACTCGATGGGCTTCTCCGGCTGGATACGACATTTGCCAGATCTGATCCGGATCAGAGAGTTTCTCTTTCACGGCCATTAGCAGGCCGTTGCCATCCGGCAGCCAATGAAATTGCCTGACGTTGAACCAGTTCGGCCTGGCCAGCAACTGTTCCTGCCTGGTATCAATATCAATCTTTACAATAGAGATAGTTTGGCGAGACGAGCCCGTCTCGCCCAGCGCACAAACTATGACCTTGCCGTCGGGTGACCAGGCAAAGGTCTTCAACCAATCGGGTTCTTTGTGCACCGCTAACTGGCGCTCGTTACTGTCGTCGATATTGGCGATATAGAGAACATCTTCGCGTTTATTTCGATCGACGCGCGAGAAAGCAACCTGCCTGTCATCTGAGGAAAGTGAGAACGACCCACCTATGTTCGGGATTAATTTAGTCGATGGACCCCCAAGGGCCGGAATTCTATAGATGTCGTCTGCCTGAGCTTCAGCGTGTCTAACAAAATAGATGTATTCCCCGTCATGTGAAAAAGAGATCGTCTGATAAACGGAATAGAGTGGGGGGATGATTTGCACGTCCACCGACGTAGCGAGCTGCTTAAGCCAAAGACTCTGCTGTCCACTGTTTTCCAACACGAATGCCACTTGTTTACCGTCCGGAGAAATGGCCGCGGACACCACATTGCCCGAATTCGTGATCTGTTCGAACTTCAAAGCGGCCGCTGTTAGGGGCATCCGAGCGAGAGTCTTGTGCTCGCGGCCTGAATTGCTGCGGCTCAAGTACCAAATCGCCAGTCCGATCATTAGCAGCCCTAAAACTGAGGCAAAAGCTAGCTGCGACTTGGGAGATCTCCTGCCGGCATAAAGTGTTGAGATCTGGGTCCCTTCGGCAGCGGCATCCGGGTTCGCCATCTCCTTCTTACGCGAGCCGTTTCTGGAGTTATCGAGAGCTGCTCGCGCTCCGCCATTCGTTTCAGCCTCGATCTCGTTGACAATGTCGTTTGCGAAATCAGATTTGACTCCGATTTCAGGCATCTGCGCCCGAATGTTTTCTGCCCGAACTTCCCGGACATCGGTTTTAAACCGATAACCACGACGGGACACTGTTTCGATATAGAGAGATTCGTGCTTCGTGTCGCCGAGAGCCTTCCTGAGCATTGTGATGTTGAAGGTTACGTTGCTCTCTTCCACAAACACGTCCGGCCACAGCGTTTCCAGGATCTTCTGTTTGCTGACGACACAACCCTGGTTCTCTACCAGCAGCAAAAGTGTGTCGAAGACCTTCGGAGTCACCGCGACAGGACGCCCATCGCGCAAAAGAACCCGTTCGTCGACGTCCAGGATGAAGGGATCGAACTTGTAGAAGTGTTTAAGTGTGACGGACATAAGCTCTCTAGCAAATCTCTAAGAATTCTCTAAGTCTTCTCTTAGGACTTTGAGCCCACGCCTGTGATTAAAGGTTATTGGGGAAGAGAAACCATCTTACCACACGGCGGTAACAATGACCGTGACATTGTCTATTGCGATTTAACGATGGGCGCGCCGTCGAATTAGGGAGCCGCTTGTCAGGCCAGCGCAATAGGAGATGAAGGGCGTGCTCTAAAACGGACTTAGCCCGCGATTTCCCTGCTCACGTTATCCAGCAAAACTCAAATCGTAACGAGAACACATCGTCCAGAAAGGAAGACCCCGAAAATGAAGAAATACAGACTCAACATCGCCGCGATACTCATATTGTTAGCAGTCGCTATCTGGCTGATTTCGGCCCCGGTCTTATCTCAGTCGATTGATCGGACGCAGAATCCCAAGATCCCTTCCGCGCGATTCGGCGCGGGCGACAGCTTTTCCAACGCAAGTTCTTGCGCATACAGGGCCAAGGGCCGCTCGCCGGTCCTGACGGCACGGGCGACATTAACACTAACCTGGCACTGGGCGCGGGACTTGCCGACAGTTGCGCCGGTTGTCACGGCAGGCCACGAGGGTCAGCGGGATTCGGCGG
>WNGL01008201.1_pt1 | contig 12238 bp, 6 predicted proteins | sample 5400591 | NCBI WGS metagenome assembly WNGL01 (sample SAMN13153377, study PRJNA577476) | soil metagenome | isolation source: 80 cm soil or saprolite under Garry oak tree replicate 1 | place: USA:California | collected 2016-06-15
GGCTTCGCCGACTTTGATAGCATCCTCATGGATGACATCTTTGTAAGCTTCGGCGTAGCCTTGGTCGTTGTCCATGTCCCAGCCGAGAGCTTTGAACAACGGATCAAGGAATTCGCGGCGGAGCTGAGTTTCGTTGTACTGGCCGGATTTGTAAGCCTCGCGGTTGCGATCGAATCGTTCAACGAGTTCGAGTACGGGTTGTGGGGTCATGAGCTTTTCCGCGCTCGGCATGGAGTCGTTCTACACCAAAGGCGTCAGAGGTGGCAATGCTGAGTTCTGGTCGCAACCGCAGATTGCGCCCTCGCCAACAACGGCTGCCGCCTCGATCCGCGCCGGCCGGATCAACCGCCCTTCGGACTATCCTGTGGCGCGCAAATGAGGCGACGGCCACAGCGCGCTGGACTTGTTGCCGGAGAAAAGCAGGACGCTGTGCCGATGGACATTAACTTGCCGTGGATGAGCGGCGTTGCGGCAGTGAAGCGGCGCAATTTGTAATGTTGGCGCGCCATTACCCGGAAGAGTGGTGGCCTCAGGATAGTGCCGATTTTTTTCCCAATTTGTGAAAGCCCAATTCGCTCACCAAATTCGGGTATAATGGTATAATCGATCTGCTTGACAGGGTTGCGCCGGTGGAGTAATCGTTAATCTTCCAATAGAATCAATTTATGAAACCGCATCGGCAATCACGTCCCTCTCGCACGATCAAGGAACTTATGAACATGATGAATCTCAAGCAGCTTTCCGCCACCCTCCTGGCGGGAGCAGCCTTCCTCGGCGCCGTCATCAACAGTCAAGCGCAGATTATTACGACGTCTTACACCAATTCTTTCGATACCGTGGATAAAGTCTCATCCTGGCACCATTGGTACGACATCAACGCCCCAGTTTACAATGGGCCGCTCATGGATTGGGATGGCACGATGGATAATACCCCCGGCCACCCGGGTTCCGGCTCCCTGGTTTATTCAAACACCTGGCCGGGTCACGCCGCTGGGGTCAACGGCCAGGGGCAGGACGTCTTCTACGGGCTATTTGCCGAAGGCGGCATCTACGATATTTCTCAGATAATTGATGCCAGCAAGTATGAGAGCATCACCTTTGACATTCACGTGGACGCTAGTTCGCCGACGAACTTAGCCGGAAATATTTGCACCCTCCAGGTTGGGACCTTCCATACGAATTATAGCTTCTTCGTCGTTACCAACGCTATAATCTCCACCAGCGCGACCAACGGATGGACCCATTATGTTTGTCCAATAAACCCGACGACCATTCCCGGCCCCGACAATCACTGTGCCGGTATCGCTTTCAATGTCACTTGTTATGGCGGTCCCAATGCGAATCTTGTGCAGGGGACGAATACGACCTATTTCTGGTTGGACAACGTCCAGATCAACCGGGCGAAGATAAAGACTCCGCCGCCGTCCCTGACCGCTATTACGGAACCCGTGGCGGGCCTCAACCTGTTCTCCAGCACTGCCAGCAGCGATCAATACCAACGAACCAACATCAAACTGCTCAGCAATTCCGGGGTTGGCTGGCTCGGACAAACTAATGTAACCTACGCGTTGACGATCAAAAACTTTCCCAGCGCCGCAACTTACCCTGGCTACCAGGCGCACATCATGATCACCACTGGCCCCGGGACCGCACCCTACCTGGATTACGCCGACGCAAACTTGATCTTCCTCGACATTCACCAAAACCCCAATGGAACTGCCTTCGGCGCTTTCCGCTACAAAACCAACGAACCCGGCGGCAATGCTTTCGTTTATGGCGCCGGCAGCCTGGGAGTAGCCGGAAGCTCCACCATCCTCGGCACCTGGTCGCTGACCTTTAACCAGGACACCAACATCACGGTTAGGTCGCCCGACGGCACCACCTTTAACACCAACATTACTCAGGACGCCGCCAGTCTCTTCGCTGAGCCCCTTTATGTTGTTTTCGGCGCGCAGCCCAACCAGCCTGCTAATATCGGCCAGGAGGTCGTTCTGGCCAATGCCAGTATTACCAACGCCGGCACTGCCACTTCGGTCGTAAACGACAATTTCCTCTCAGATACCAACCTGGACGCCACAATCTGGACGCCTCTGGCTGGCGCCCCCAACACGGTCTTTGTGTTCCCATTGGATCCAGGCCAGAAACTGGTAAAATGGACTCTGCCTGACACCGGGTTCGGCCTTCAAACCACGACCAACCTGGCCGATCCAAACTCGTGGACGACCTTGACAGGCAATGAGGCCACCGGCTCGCCGCTGGTTACTCTCTCTTCTTCCGGTGCCAGGACCGTCTTGGTACCGTCGGCTGATTTAGGTCCTGCTCAAAGCTTCTTCCGGCTTTTCACGCGGCGGTTTACGAAACTGCAATTGCTCATGCCCGGAGAGACTGCTGCCCCGGGAACTGCCTCGGGCAAAACCGGCACACCCGACCCACAACAAGCCGGCATCCCCTTCACCGTAACAGTCAATGCGGTGGACGCAAACTGGCGCCTGGCCGCCACTGCAGACGACATCGTGGACATCACCAGCAGCGATGCCACCGCCACGCTGCCTGCCGATGCCGCCCTCACTGGTGGTACTGCGACCTTCACCGTTACCTTCGGCACCGCGGGTACCGCCACCGTCACCGCCAGCGATGTGTCCGATGCCACCAAGACCGCGAACACTGGCACCCCAACCACCGTTAATTAACCCTTAAGCCAGTAGTCCCGAGCAGCAGCTTCAGCCACCACTGGCTGTTCAGCTACAAACAAGAAGCGGGGACAACTCATGGTAGGGATGCATTCCACTGCGTCCCTGATCTTTCCCTCCATCAACCCCCCTATCTTTATCTTCGCCTCCAGGCGTTTTTTGTGGCATGGTGTCCCCATGCCCGAAGGTTCCGGGGCGTACCCACCAGTTGGCCGCACGACCCCCGCCGGTGGGGCGTACATTTTTCTGGGCCAACCAAGTATCTTCTTCGTCACAGTCAACGCCGAAGACGGGAGACCCTGGATGAATCAATCCGCCGTGCAATCATCGCTTGCGGATTTCTGGCGTGACGAGGCCAGGGCCTGGCTGGTGGGTTACTACCTCATTATGCCCGACCACCTGCACCTGTTTTGCGCGCCGTACGACTTGCGCTTTAGCATCAATCGGTGGTTCACATTTTGGAAGCGGCAGTTCAGCCGGCGGCACCCCGAGCCGGGCTGGGCTTGGCAGCGCCGTGGGTTCCATCATCGGATGCGCAACCGGGTCGAATACGAAGAGAAACTGATTTACGTCAGCGAAAACCCGTTGCGCAAGGCCTTGGTCAAGCATTCCAACGATTGGCCATTGCAAGGGCGGATCCACGACCTCCAGTGGAAGGGTGATTGAGGGACGGCAAAGCGGGGAAAAGAGATCAGGGACGCAGTGGAATGCGTCCCTACCAGTCTTGGGTAAGGACGCATTCCAATATAATGGAAACGGTGAGGCTACGCTTCTTTGCTTCGTCCATCCTTCCTTGCGTCGTGACGCCACTTGCGCTCACCCGATTCCGCCCTTACAATGGTCCCATGGTGAGTGCTCGGTTTCCCACCACCGAAGCTCGGCAACGCGCGTCCGGAGAAGCGCACGCGCCCCGCGTGCTGTGTTCGGCGCCTCGCCCAACACACGTTCCGGTGGGCGAGGGCGCCGACCAGTGCAGCCGAGGCGGCTGCGCTCCTCCGCGCTACACAGGTACAGAAATGCCCTACCCAACCAAGCCCAGTTAAAGCCAGTTAAAGCCAATTAAACCTAGTTAAACCTAGTTAAACCAAAAAATTCTTAAACCGGACCGAAACGCCAAAGCTCACCTGTCGCCATTTGAGCATGGCGCGGAATGGTGCTACGTCGCCCCAACCCGCGGCTGAAAAATCAAGCCGCCGCCAGGCGGGTCGCGGCCATCAGCCGTCAACTCTCAGACCAGCAACCCCGCGCGACATCCACCATGCGAATCCCTCACTGCTTTTGCGGGCTCACCGCCGGCGTTGCGCTGCTCTCTGCTCCGGTCGGCGTGCGTGCTCAGGCCAATCTCCCCATCTACACCGACCACCTTGTCAACGGTTTCCAGGACTGGAGTTGGGGTACGCGCAACCTGGTCAATACTTCTCCAGTTCATTCCGGCGTCAATTCGGCCAGCTTGAGCGGCACCGCTTGGAACGTTGCCCTCTCCTTGAACCATTCCGGCTTCGACACCTCGCCGTACTCCAGCCTGAGCTTTTGGGCCAATGGCGGCAGCGGCGGTCAGGTCCTGCGCGTTTATGCCCATGTCAATGGCGCCGACGGACCGGGGACTAACTTGACTGCATTGCCCGCCAACACCTGGCAACAGTTCATCATCCCGCTGGCTGCCCTGGGCGCCGGTAGCAAAACCAATCTCGAGCGCTTCACGCTCCAACTGACCTCAAACGGAACAACCAACCTGTTCTACCTGGACGACATTCAATTGACCCCCAAGCCCGCTCCCGCTCTCGTTCACCTGAGCGTCAATGCCACCCAGACTGTTCGTTCAGCCGACGCGCGTTGGTTCAGCGTCAATACCGCCATCTGGGACAGTAATTTCGATACCGCCCAAACCGTTTCGTTGCTTAACGAGATGGGCTGCCTGGCCTTGCGCTTTCCCGGTGGTTCCCTTTCGGATGAATACCACTGGGCTTCGAACACCACCCTTGGCAACACCTGGCAGTGGGCAACTTCTTTCGCCAAATTTGTCCATGTCGCCACTAACGTCGGCGCCCAAGCCTTCATCACTGTCAACTATGGCACCGGTACAGCCACCGAAACCGCCGGCTGGGTGCGCCACGCCAACGTCACCAACCACTACGGCTTCCGCTACTGGGAAATTGGCAACGAATGTTACGGCACCTGGGAAACCGACTTCAACACCAACGCGCCCTATCGAGCCAACGATGGATGGACCTACGCGACTCGCGCGCAGGTTTACTTCCAGCAAATGAAAGGCGCCGATCCCACTATCAAAGTCGGGGTAGTCCTGACGCCGGGCGAAGACAGCTTTGTCAACGGCAACACCACTCACCCCGCGACCAACCCTATCACCGGCCAGATCCATTACGGCTGGACGCCAGTGTTGCTGGCCACGCTCAAAAACTTGGGCATTACCCCTGATTTTGCTGTTCACCACCGCTATCCCGAATACACCCCTCCCGGCAGCAGTTCGGTCGGCGACAGCGACCCGCTCCTGCTCCAGTCCTCGTCTGGATGGGCGGCTGATGCAGCCGATCTGCGCCAGCAAATCGCCGCTTACTTCGGCCCCGCGGGCACTAACATCGAATTGGTTTGTACCGAAAACAACAGCGACGCCGGCGCGCAGGGCAGACAATCCACCAGCCTGGTCAACGGCCTGTATTATGCCGACAGCCTCGGCCAACTTATGAACACTGAGTTGAACGCCTTCGTGTGGTGGGACCTCCGCAATGGGACCGATGCCAGCGGAAGCTTCGACCCAACTCTCTATGGCTGGCGCGCTAACGGTGACCTCGGAATGATCGGCAATCTTGCCACCCGTTATCCTCCATTTTATGCCGCCAAGTTGATGCAATACTTCGTCCGCCCGGGCGATAGCGTGCTGAGCGCCTCCAGCGATTACCTGCTGCTCTCAGCTTACGCCGCCCGCCGGGCTAGTGGAGCGGTTACACTGCTGGCAATCAATCGCGACCCCACCACGAATTTCAACGCGCAACTCGCCATCACCGGCTACACCCCAGACCCCTCGGCGGCCATTCGCTCCTACGGCATCCCCCAGGACGAGGCCGCCCGCACCAACGGCTCAGCCCAGGACATTGCTTTCACCAATTTCCCCAGCGCCGGCGCCAACTTCAGCTACAGCTTTCCTCCGTTGTCGCTAACACTCTTCACGCTCGCGCCCGCCGCTCCGCGCCTGGTCGCCCTCACTTCCGGTCCCGGCGGTGACCTTGCCTTCCAACTGCAAGGACAGGCGGGAGTCCGCTATTTGATCCAAACTTCGACGGACCTCAGCGGATGGACCACCTTCGCGACCAACACGCTGACGAGCAACACTCTCAACCTTACCAATGCGCTGCCGCCGGGCGCTGTGATGCGCTTCTGGCGCGCCCTCTGGCAGCCGTAATGGCTCTCAGCCGCCTCCGCATCGTCCTCGTAATCGAAAAGCCCGCAGATCGATCATGAGAGCGGCGACGACGACGAGGAGACACATCTGATTTTAGGCTGGCAAACTCGGCTTGCCTCTGTTACAAATAGAATCCGGACCGAACGGTACGCGCAGCGCAGATCTGCTGGTGAAACGATGACCAATCAATCTCATTCCGCTCCGAATTTTTCGCTGCTGTCGTTTTCGCGAGTGGCCAGCGTCGTCGTCGCAATCATCGCGGGTCTGGTTTTGATCGGCTGGATCTGGGAGATCGAAACTCTCAAGACCGGCTGGCCAGGTCTGCTCACTATGAAGGCCAATTCCGCGCTGGCTTTTCTTCTGGCGAGTTTCTCGCTCTGGAGTTTAGGCGCCAAACCAGAGCGCCAGTCCCGCCTTCTGGCCCAGACCTGTGCAGCCGTCGTCGCCATAATCGGCCTGCTGACTCTTAGCGAGTATGCGTTTGGCTGGGACCTGCGCATTGACCAACGGTTGTTTCAAGACCTGCCCAGCACAGTTAGCGTCTCTCCTCCTGGACGGATGTCCCATATCGGCGCGTGCAACTTTCTGATGGTGGGTCTGGCTCTGGCGCTGCTCCACGCTGGGCGCGGCATCATGTACGCTCAGTTGTTGGCGCTGCTGGCCGGCCTGGATGCCTTGCTGGTCTTGATTGGCTATGCGTTCGGCATCCAGTCCTTTTACGCGGGCGTCTTCATCTACACGCAGATGGGATTTCACACTGCTGGCGCATTTCTGTTGCTTTCCGTCGGCCTGCTGCTGGCGCGTCCGGACCAGGGGCTGATGGCGGCTATCACCAGCCCCAGAGCCGGCGGGGTCATGGCCCGACGTTTGTTGCCGGTGGCGATCGGGTTTCCACCCTTGCTGGGCTGGGTCAGATTGTTGGGACATCGGACCAAGCTTTACGATCCGGAATTTGGGGTTGCGCTCATGGTGGTGTTGAGCATCGTCCTTTTTGCTGCCTTGCTTTGGTGGAGTGCCCACTTGCTCAATCAGGCCGATGACCAGCAGAGACAGGCTGAAGAAAGAGTCAGCGCCAGTGAGGAAAAGTTCCGGGCTTTGGCGCACACAGCCCACGAGGCCATCGTCTCTGCCGATAGCCAGGGGAATATCGTCTATTTCAATCCGGGCGCAGAGGCGGCATTTGGTTTCCAGGCAGCGGAGGTCGTTGGCCGGCCGCTGACCCTGCTGATGCCCGAACGGTTCCACGACGACCACCGACGCGGCCTCGCCCGATTTCTCTCGACGGGCCAAGGCAATGTCATCGGCAAGACGGTCGAATTAGCCGGCCGAAGAAACGATGGCAGCGAATTTCCGATGGATCTTTCCCTGGCGACCTGGCAGACCGGTGAGGGGTCCTTCTTCACGGGTATCATTCGTGACATCACCGAGCGCAAGAGGAAAGAAAAGGAAATCGCCAAGCTCAATGCCGATTTGAATCGGCGCGCCGCCGAGTTGGAGACGGTCAACAAAGAACTCCAAAGCTTTGCCTATTCGGTTTCCCACGACTTGCGCGCGCCCCTTCGCGCTATTGACGGCTTTAGCCGGTCCCTCGCCGAGGCCTGCGCCGACAAATTGGACGGCGAAGCCAAAAGCGATCTGGAGCGAGTCCGGGCCGCTTGCCAGCGCATGGCCCAGCTCATTGAAGACTTGCTGGCCCTCTCCCGTGTCAATCGGGCCGAGATGCGCTCCAGCGTCGTCAACCTCAGCGCCCTGGCGGAGGGCGTTTCGGACGAGCTGAAGAAGAACCAGGCTGGGCGCCGCGTCGAGGTGGTTATTGCCCCAAACCTCACCGTCAAGGCCGACGCGAACCTGCTGCGCATTGTGTTGCAGAACCTGCTGGGCAATGCCTGGAAATTCACCGGCAAGTGTCCTCAGGCAACCATCGAACTGGGCGTGACCCATCACAACGGTCAATCAGCCTATTTTGTCCGCGACAACGGCGCGGGCTTCGACATGGCGTACGTCGGCAAATTATTTGGCGCTTTCCAGCGACTTCACCACTCCAGTGAATTCGAGGGCACTGGAATTGGGCTTGCAACCGTCCAAAGGATCATTCATCGTCATGGAGGTCGTGTGTGGGCTGAAGGGGAGGTGGACAAAGGCGCGACGATCTATTTTACTCTGCCAGACTAGTCGAAATGCATAATCACTACAACACCCGGTAGCCCGCCAGCCTTCTGCGCGGCGCGACTCTTAAAGCTATGCACAAACTACAGCGCCGCACAGCCGGCCCTCTGCCAACCGAACCCCTACAGAACCGCGCTTGTCCCCCGCGTCGTCGTCGTCCTCGACCTTCTGCTGCTTTCGGTTAGATTACAAGGACGTCAATGACGGCGATGCTCCGCGCAGTTTAAGCAGATTTTGACAACGCGTATGACATAATGAGCGAACCCCTCCGTATCCTGGTCGTCGAGGATTCCCAAGACGACACGCTGTTGCTGTTGCGTGAACTGCGCCGCGGCGGTTACGAGCCAATCTTTGAACGCGTTGAAACCCCTGAGGCCATGAGCGCCGCCTTCGACCAGCAGAACTGGGACCTGGTGGTTGCGGATTTCTCTATGCCGCGTTTCAACGCGCTGGCGGCGCTGGAGTTGCTCAAAAAAAGGGGCCTCGACGTGCCCTTCATCATCGTCTCAGGAACCATCGGCGAAGAACTCGCTGTCGCCGCCATGAAAAACGGGGCGCAGGACTATATCATGAAAGGCAATCTGGCCCGGCTGATTCCCGCCGTCCACCGCGAATTGCGCGAAGCCATGGAGCGGCGCCAAAGAAAACAAGCCGAAAATCAGCTTCGCCAGACCCAGGAGCAATTCCGCGTCGCCCGCGAAATCCAGCAACGACTTTTCCCAAAATTCGCCCCGCGCTTCGGACCTTTCGAGATCGCCGGCGCCTCCATTCCCGCCGAAGCCACCGGGGGCGATTACTTCGATTATTTGCCGATGGCCGACGGCTGCCTGGGGATTGTCGTCGCCGATGTTACCGGCCACGGAGTTGGCCCCGCCCTGCTGATGGCCGAAACCCGTGCTTATTTGCGGACGTTGGTGACGGGCGCCATGGACGCCGGTGAAATCTTGACTCAGGCAAATCGAATGTTGGCTGAAGACGTGGATTTCGAAAGGTTCGTGACGCTGATGTTGGTTAAGCTCGATGCGGCCTCCCAATCCTTGGTCTATACCAGCGCAGGCCATCCCACTTGCTACGTGCTCCAAGCCTCGGGAGAGATCAAGACCTTGCTCAAGCGCACCGGCGCGCCCTTGGGCGTTCAGCAGGATACGCCTTACGCCGCATCCCCCGCTATTGGGTTGTCCCTGGGAGACACCGTGCTGCTTCTGACCGATGGCTTCGAGGAGGCCGAATCGCCCGAAGTTGAGCTGTTCGGCGTTCAACGCATCCTGGACGTGGCTCGCGTCCACTCCGGTGCGACGGCTGGCCAGATTTTGGAAGCGTTGTTTGCCGCCGTGCGCGATTTTTCCAAGAACCAGCCGCAACTGGACGACTTGACTCTGGTGGTCGTAAAAGTCACTGCTCCAGCTTGAACTGGATCTGCGGCAACAGCCCGCTTCACGCGATCAGAGCGCCAACAAAGGCCGGATATCTCTCCAGCTAGCTTCAGGGCCCTGTCGCGCCGCGGATCTTTTTGGCTCGCCTCAGCGGATGATTCCTTCATTCTGGCTGCAAATCCTGCATGGACACAACCAACCTCAACCTGCCAGCGCCCGCCCCGACTGTCCCCGCCGCTGACGTGACGCATCTTCGGCAACTCTCGCGCGACCAGTGGCGTTCGGGCGCGGCGGCCTGGTTGGGTTGGACCTTCGACGGATTGGACATGCACCTCTACACCCTGGTGGCCGCGCCTTTCGTCGCACAACTACTCGGCGCCGCCAGCACAACCGACCCGCGGGTCGGCCATTATAGCTCAGTCATTCAAGCCGCGTTTCTGATGGGCTGGGCATTGGGCGGAGGTTTTTTTGGGCGCATCGGGGACCGGCTCGGGCGGGCCCGCGCCTTGAGCCTGACGGTCTTGACTTACGCGGCCTTCACGGGACTTTCCTTCTTCGCCCAGACGTGGTGGCACTTGTTCATTTTCAGGTTTCTGGCGGCCCTGGGCATCGGCGGTGAGTGGGCTGTGGGGGCGTCGTTGCTATCGGAGACCTGGCCGCGCAAATGGCGTCCCTGGATTGCCGCGGTGCTCCAGAGCGGCGTCAACGTCGGCATCCTCGTTGCGGTCCTGGCCAACCATTTCCTGGCCAATGCCCCGCCCCGTTATCTCTTTCTGGTCGGCATCCTGCCCGCTTTGCTCGTCTTCTGGATCCGACGCGCGGTGCCTGAACCTGAGGAATGGCGTTCGGCCAAATTGGCAGCGCGCCACAACGAACCCGGCGTGCGCGATTTGTTCCGGAGCGATGTCCGGCGCATCACGATTTGGGTGATAGTGGTTTGCAGCCTGTCGCTCACGGCGCACTGGGCATTCATGTTCTGGCATCAACAGCACCTGCGCAACCTGCCCGAAGTCCTGAATTGGACCGACGAACACAAAAACAAGCTGGTCAACACCGCCATGTTCCTGGTGATTGCCTCCTCCATTCTGGGAAATTTCTTCTGCGGCTGGCTGGCCCGCCTTATCGGCTATCGCGCAACCATTGCCGTTACGCTGTTCGGCTATCTCCTGGTGATGTTCGGCGCCTATTACGTCCCGCGCGACCACCTCAGCTTGCTTTGCTGGTTTCCGCTGATTGGCTTTTGCCAGGGCGCCTTTGCCCTGTTCACCATGTACCTGCCGCCGTTGTTCCCCACCCTCTTGCGCACGACTGGCGCCGGGTTCTCTTACAACATCGGGCGCACCATCGCCGCTTTTGGGACCGTCTTTTTCGGCCTGTTCTCAAAGGTCGGCGACCATCGCGCCGCCTTGTTTTACGCCAGCTTCCTTTTTCTGCCTGCCGCAATCATTTCATTCTTCCTGCCACGCGTCCGGGATTAGACCGAACCTTGCCGCCAAGTCGTAGCGCGAGCTTCCAGCCCACGAGAGCCTGATTTTTTGCTCGAAATTTCCGGCAGAGGGTATAGACTTTCGTTAGATGCCTCTGCCTGCACCGATGTTGAAATTGGCGTTCGTCGTTCCTCTTCTAGCCGGGAGCGCACAGGTTGCGGCGGCCGCTGAACCATCGAGAGCACCCACCAAATTCAGCCGCGAAGAACTGGAGTTCTTCGAGCAGAAAATCCGCCCCCTGCTGGTGGAGCGCTGTTACGAATGCCACAGCGCGGAGGCGAAAAAGCTCAAAGGCGGATTGCGGCTCGACTCCCGTGATGGGTTCTTGAAAGGTGGCGACTCGGGACCGGCCATCGTGCCCGGCAAACCGGAGAAAAGTCTGCTCATCAAAGCGGTGCGTTATACCGATGAAGATTTGAAAATGCCACCGCACCACCAACTGCCCGCCGAACAAATCGAAAATCTGGAAGAGTGGGTCAAGATGGGCGCGCCCGACCCGCGCCAGGCAACCGCCGGACCGCACCCGCAGTATGGGGTGGATATGGCTGAAGGGCGGAAATTCTGGTCGTTTCAACCAATCAATAGCCCACCAACGCCTGCGGTCCATGACCGGACCTGGCCCAGGAATCCCATAGACAATTTCATCCTGGCCAAGCTTGAAGAAAAAGGACTCTCTCCGGCAGGTGATGCTCCGAAGCGGACCTTGATCCGCCGCGCCACGTTCGATCTGCTGGGACTGCCGCCAACGCCGGAAGAGGTCGAAGCTTTCCTCAAGGATAATTCCCCGGAGGCCTTCGCCAAAGTGGTGACTCGCTTGCTGTCATCGCGCCATTATGGCGAACGTTGGGGCCGTCATTGGCTCGATGTCGCCCGCTACGCCGACACCTCGGGGTGCAATTCCGATTTTCCGGTGCCGACCGCTTACAAGTATCGCAACTACGTCATTGACTGCTTCAATCACGACAAACCGTACGATGAATTCATTCGCGAACAGATTGCAGGGGACCTGTTGCCGGCCAGGACGGAAGCGGAAAGATTTGCGCACATCATCGCCACCGGTTATCTGGCGATCTCGCGCCGGTTCGGCTCGCGCGCCAATGAGTT
>WNGL01011683.1_pt1 | contig 12237 bp, 7 predicted proteins | sample 5400591 | NCBI WGS metagenome assembly WNGL01 (sample SAMN13153377, study PRJNA577476) | soil metagenome | isolation source: 80 cm soil or saprolite under Garry oak tree replicate 1 | place: USA:California | collected 2016-06-15
CCAGTACTTCACTTTCTTCTCGAGTAACTGATCAATAGCCACAGACCAATGGCTGCAAAAACAAGGGCGGAGACTAAATACCCAATGACGCAGAGCGGGCCGTATGCGCTTGGTATACTTCGTAAGGAATAAGAGACTCCGGCAAGAATAAGGGCTCCTCCGATAAGTCGCCAGACGGACGTTCGGCGGGGGCGCGAAAGAGGTATCCAACTCATCGGCGTGCTACAACTGATTGTTAATCACGATGTTCTTCGGATTTTCCGGGCCGAAGTTTCGGAAAAAGGAATCCTTTTTCGCCGCTGCTGCCCAGGACAGGTCTTTGTTTCTCATAACAATTTGACCGGTTCGTAAAGAAACAGCGTGTCGGTGGAACCCGATCTGGTTTCCGATGAATGGCCAGCTGTAACACCTGATACGAAATCAGATGTCCAGCGGCATTGCTACAATCTCACGCTCTCCGGTGTTGTTCCGCCGCCGAGGATCCATTCGTAAACCGAGCGCATCTGCTCACCAATTCGAGGCCACGAAAATCTTGTCGCCACCAAAGTGCGTCCACGATCGCCGACTGCTCTTCGGTCGTCATCACTCATTTCGATCAGTTGTTTCAGACCAGCCGCAATCTCCTCCGGGGCAGTCCCAATTTGTAGTGCTGCCCCGGCCGCGAAGCCTTCGGGCAAATTGCACTCACGTGTCATCAGCACCGGCTTCGCAGAGGCCCATGCTTCCAGCACCGTTATCGGCAAGCCTTCACTCAACGATGGCAGGATGAAAGCGTGGCATACGCCGTATGCTGCATCTTTATCTTGGCCGAACAAAGGACCCAGAAATTGGACACTGTCTGTAAATCCGTAGTCACGGGTAAGCTTCTTCAGTTCGCGTTCATACCCCGCCTGGTCCCAACCAGCAATCGCCAAGACCCAGTCTCCGCGATGCGAATCGGAGGTCTGTTTCCAGGCGCGAATCAGATTCGCCAGGTTCTTTTTTGGGTGAAGTCTGCCGAGATAAAGCAAAATCTTTCGGTCGTCGGCAAATGCATGAGCTTGCAGCTTCGGCGTCTCGCTCAAATCCGGCAAATCAACGCCATTGGGAATGACGCAGATCGGGTTGCGCATTCCGTAGAAGCGGATCGATTGCGCTTCCGCTTCGCACAACGCGCGCAGGCACGCCGCGCTGCGCAAATGTCGATCTTCATAAAGCAGCGCAGCGAATCTTTTTTTCCATCCCGCATTTCGCAACGCCCATGATTCCAGCATCCCTTCCGGATGCAGGATGTAGGGTCGGCCTGTTTGCCGGTGCCATCGTTGAGAGGCAACGGAGCAATATTTCCACAAACCGTGGGTGGACAGAATATCAAGATCGGCGCCAAGCAAAGCAGGCACGAGTTGATTTGAATAGCCCCATGCGCGGAATTGCGGCCGAAAGGTCTCAACCGAGAGAGGCCGCCACTCCTGCAAATCGACGGCACTCTGTGTGTCGCTGATACCAAACACGTTCGCGATCGTATTTGTCGAAGTTACCGCTTTAGCAAGCCCCCGCACACTTTCGAACAGTCCGCCTGCTTCGCGCGAAACGCTGCTGACCAGAAAACCGACTTTCATGTGTTTAGAAGCAGAGGCCGCAGTCCTCCGTCACCCTTGGTTGGATCTCCGCGTCGGACGCGCGTTCTCTATAGCAATCATCAACGCGCGACCGATTAGCGAGGCTCTTCGGGGATGACTCGGTGCGAGTCGCGCGGCCTGCTCCAAGCCCTCCCCGAAACGCTCTGGCGCGAAGTTCGCTGAAATTCTATAGCTCGCATCGCTCAGGCTTTTTCGTTCGTCATCCGACAAAGAAGCTATCTGTAAGAGTCGCTCGACCAACTCCTGTTCATCGAATGGATCGAAAGTAAATCCGTTGCCGTTGACAAGTTCAGGCACGCATCCGCACCGATCGGACACGATCACTGGTAATCCCGATGCTACAGCCTCGTTCACAACCAATCCCCATTGCTCAGTCGTGCTGGCATGAACGAATGCCTTCGCAAGCGCGTAGTAAACCGGCAGCTCATCGTACTGTTTGAACCCGGGAAGATGTACGTGTGCCTGCAAATTGAGAGTTGAAAGTTGAGTGTTGAGAGTTTCGCGGAGCGGCCCGTCGCCCAAGAGCACAAAGTCCCAAGCGGCGTTCCCTGCAGTTTCTGACGCGCGACCATATTCCGCGTAAGCTTGGATAAGCCTTAAAAGATTCTTCTTTTCGATGAACCGCGCCGAAGCAAGAAAGTAACTCTCCGGCAACCCATATTTTTCTCGAATCTCGAATCTGGCTTGCCCGACATAGCCTCGGCGAAGGTGGGAATTTCGAATTTCTTCGGTGCGCCGACGAAAATAGTCGTTATCGACCACGTCGTATCCGGTGAAAATCCGATCCCGCGGCATCCCAAGTTCAACAAGATACTCAACGTGACGCTGACCGCCTACGAGCGCAGCAGAGTAAAGATCGACGATCCGTCGCTTGATCATTTCCTTCCACCTGGCCGGATAGTGTTCTGCTGCTTCCGAAAACAGAGAAATCTTGTGATAGCGCGCGGGAGCTTCCGCTACACCCCATGCGTCATATCCCTTGGCTGACCATTCAATACCGGTCACCGATAATTTTGCGGCCGCCGCGTTAAGCCGCGCATGGTGATAGGGGCCGATATGATGAAAAATAACAGCGACAGCAGGGTTGTGTTCCATTGCATTCTACTTATTCGTGTGCCGCAATTTCTCGACAAAATTTCGCCGCATGCCACCCTTCCCGCTCGTATTGGCATTCGACTGCCATCCTACATCTCTCTTTACGGTTGCGGCGATGCTTCTGGGGAACCAGTCTCCGTGTGGAAAGTAGGTTCCCAACCGAGGCCCCTCGGAGACTGACTGGGCTCTGGTGGAGCACGACGGGCCGTTGCGATGTTAATTTGCCCGACCCCATCCACATCTTTGACCTGGATGAAGGCCTCGGCCGTACCTGTGTAGTCGGAAGATGTTTTCACGACGACCTTTCGGTCGCCTTCGTCCGAGTCCAACAGGTTTCCGTCCTCGTCGAACATTGTTGCCTGCAGTCCGTGAATACTCGCGTTCCCACATGCAATCACCGCATAACGTGATCCCTGAGTGACAGGAAGCATTGACGGTAGCTTGATAGCTGTCGATTCCTCGACCTGATATGTCAGGATGTTAGGAGCGATCACAAAGTGTTGCTTAACCAGATTCTGCATTTCCTGATCGAATCGCTCCTGAAGTTTCTGAGGAAGGGGTTGATAGGATACTTGAGTTGGAGCTGGTGCCCTCTTGAGTTGGTCCAAGATTTCCTGTAAAGTTGATGATTCCTTTTTCTGCCTAAAGAGAGGTAACCCTAGCTCCCGCAAAGCATTCTTAAAGTTCGCGACTGCAATCACAATCGCGACCACAACGATTATTACTGCCACGAGCTTGTTGTTTTTGATCCGCTTGAAAATCTTATCGGCGCGCGTCTTCATACTTCTTCCGCATAACCGCTGTCGATCTTCCTCACGGCGTGGGATCGTAATTTGGAATCGCCATGTTTTCGGAGTTTAGATTTTCGGCGGCGCGATACAATCGCCAGCGATGAATTGCGCGCGCTCTTCCGTTGGCAGCGGCAAGCCGGGTGGTGTGATTCTGCCGCCGGCTTTTTCTTTCGCAGCGCAAGCGAGATTGAGTTCGAGCAGGAAGGCGAGTGGATCGGCATCGTCGCGCATGCCATAAGCTGCGCGAACGGTGGCGTCGAGCCGCGAGTGCGCCTCGCGCAATGGATTGTCGCCGGGTTGTTCGAGCGTGCGGTAAAGATCACGCAACGAGTAATTCAACTTCCGCATCGTCTCGCGCCGCACCGCGCGCAACGCCACCGCCGCCTCCGCCACCGCTTTGATCTGCGCCCGCGTCGGCTCCTGCGGCCATGGGAATGTGTCGAAGACTGTGTCAGAGGTGTAGCGAAAGCGTGCTTCAAGTGTTGAGCACCGAGCTTTGAACCACTCGAAGTGAATACCGCTTTGAAGAATTCCGAACGAGTAATCGTCGGCAAATGGAAAGATTACGTGAGGCCATGGCGGGAACGCCTCGCTTTTTTCGTCTCCGCGCAGCGTCTGCGCGAACCCGACAAATTCACTAAGAGCGGCTTTCAACTCCTGAGCCACGGCAATATGCTGCCCAAAAGCGTGGCAGCAGACAAGCCGCGTTCACCGCGCCTCCTTCGACCTCGCTCAGGACAAGATCGCGCGTGCCGTGTTCCGACGAAGCCCGACGACGTTTAAGGAATTCTTGGCGGTGAAGGAAGCGCGAAAGCGTTGGAATCATCTGTTGACGCTTTTGCTTCGGATTAGGCTTGACTTGTTGGCCAAAAAAAAACTACAAATGCCGTCAGGTAAGCGAACTGCGCAGGGAATGAGGTGAATCCAGATGACAGGAAAAACAGGCGAAAAATGCGTGTCCAGCGGCAAGTATCACTGCCAGACACATACGACCAACGTTATATCGATGGAGCAAGGTAAGACTTTTCCCCAGTGCAATCCTCCCGTCGGCGGGCCTGCCCACGATACGACGTGGGTGAAAGACGAAACGACTTGATCGGAATGCAAAGGGACAACGTTGTCCTTTGAAGCAGTGACTGTTAGCGTCGGACCTTGGTACGATTTCGTACCAAGGTCACCGCTACCGATGGGCTTGATGGTTGCGGCTACGCACCGGCCAAGTTCATCAGGTAAATCCGCGCAAGTGCTTCCAACTTCACACGCGGGTCGTCACAATCCCAGATCGAACGAAGCACTTTCACGTTCCCCTGCCCTCACCCGCGCGTAACAGCTTGCGCAAACTGCGCGAGAAGACCGGTGGTTTGAGTCCCTTCGCTCCCGGTCCGGAAAGCAGTGATCGAGGCGAGCGACCGGCGCGCCTCCTTCGACCTCACTCAGGACAAGCTCAGGTCGCGCCCGGCGCTCACGCCCTACCAGGAGATGCTGAAGGCGGCTGGAAGAGACCCGCTCGCGCCTGCGACGCCGCTCGATCGATGTGCCGCATTATTTGCGCCGACTTTAGCTGACGGCGCCTCAATTGGCTGCTGCCCCTTGGATTTGAGCGATTCGTTCAGAGCAGGCAGGTCTTTAGCGACCAATTGGTCGAATTCTTTTGTCACATCGCCGAGTTCCCGTTTCAGCGCGTCGATGTAGGCGATTTGATATCCGCCCGGTTTTCCCTCGTAACTGAGGATCGCGCCGTAAAGCTGGTCGGTGTGTTCGCGCAGCCGTTCCTCGCCGGTGATCGCGCCGCCCTCGGTCGTCGCGACGATTTTCTTGCGGACTCCGTCAACTTTTCCATCGAAATCGGAGATGTTTTTGCGGAGCGGATCACCTTCCGGCAAAGCCGCGCCAGTTTGGGCCAGCGCCTTCCGCAATGCGAGAATCCGATTCATCACCGCGCTTTCGTCACCGAACAATGCATGAACTTTCATCGCGGCATCAAACTGCGCCTTGCGGTCTGCGGCGCTAAATTTCGCACGACGATCGAGACCGACTGTTAACTTCGTCTCGTACGGTTTGCTCGCCTTGGTGAGGCGCACGGTGTAATCGCCCGGCACGAGGCGCGGTCCGCGCGTCCCGGAGCCTGCGATCTGCGCGGCGGGCGGCACACGCGGCGGCTTTGCGCGCATTGTCCATGTCACTCGATTCAGGCCAGGGCGTTTGCTGGCCGGCAATTCATCGATGACGCGTCCGGAAGCGTCCAAAACTTCCAGTTTCATTTTTCCAAACAGATGCCGCTCACGCTGGTAATAATTGATCACTGCAGCATCAGGAGGATTATCGCCGACGAAAACTGCGTCGCCATTGGCCCAGCCGCCTGAGCCTTCGATCCGCTGTTGCACGGGGCGCGCTGAAACAAACGCAACGTCCTGTTTCAACAAATCCGGCGTCAACGCGCGCAACGGCGTGATGTCGTCTATGATCCAGATGCCACGACCATGCGTCGCCAGGACAAGATCATTATCACGTGGCTGCACTGCCAGATCGCGAACCGCAACTGAAGGAAAATGGTTGCCCTTAAATTGCGCCCAGCTTTTTCCCCCATCGATGGAAATCCAAAGACCAAACTCGGTGCCCAGAAAGAGAAGATCGGGTTTGACCAAATCTTCTTTGATTACGTGAGTGTATCCACGAACACCTTTCGGGTCCTGCGCGCTTACCAGGGGCGTCCATGTTTTACCGTAGTCGGTCGTTTTGAAAACGTACGGCGCCATGTCGCCAAAAGTGTGTCGATCAAACGCGGCATAAGCGGTTCCCGCGTTGAAATTGCTCGCCTGGACCCAATTGACCCACGAATTTTTTGGCAAACCGGGGACGTTGCCGACGACGTTGGTCCAGGTTTTACCGCCGTCGCGCGTGATCTGAAGGTTGCCGTCGTCCGTGCCGACCCAGATCAATCCTTTCTGCTTCGGCGATTCGCTGATGGAATAAATCGCGGTGTGCATTTCCGCCGACGAATTGTCCACTGTGACGCCGCCCGATTGCTCCTGTTTCTGCTTTTGCGGATCGTTCGTGGTCAGATCTGGCGAAATCCGTTCCCAGTTCTGGCCGTGATCGCGTGAGCGAAAAAGAAATTGCGCGCCGACGTAGATGGTTCCCTTCTCATTCGACGAGAGCGCAATTGGCGTGTTCCAATTGAACCGTAGCTTTTCCTTGTAATTCGGTCGCGGCTTGATGTTGCGAGCTTCGTGCGTGTAACGATTTACCCGCCCGATCTCGCCGCCCTGGTATTCCGCATAGATGTAATTGGGTTCAGCCGGATCGGGAAACATCCAAAACCCATCGCCGTTGTACATGTTTTCCCAGCGCGAGTTAGTAATGCCGCCGGGATATTGCGAGTCGCCCACCCACGAACTGTTGTCCTGCAACCCGCCGTAAACGCGATACGGATCGTTGTCATCGACGCTAACATGATAAAACTGGGAGACAGGCAGGTTTTCGCCCTTCCACCATTTGCTGCCGCCGTTATACGAGTACCACATTCCGCCGTCGTCTCCCACAAACACCACTTGCGGGTTGGTTGGGTCGATCCACACGTCGTGCGCATCGCCGTGAGCTCCTTGAAAACCGCCTACCACCGCAAAACTTTTGCCTCCGTCCTCGCTGACAATCAGTGCTCCGTCGGGCTTGAAGAGGCGGTCCGGATTCTTTGGATCCACAATGAGATTCGCGAAGTAGAACGGGCGCCATACCATCCATTGGCTCTTGTCGCGCTTTTCCCACGTCGCTCCGCCGTCGTCGGAAACGAAAAGCGCGCTCTCTGGCGATTCGACAAACACATAAATGCGTTGCGCGTTTGAAGGGGCGATCGCTATCGCGAGCCGGCCATACGGTTTCTTTGGGAAACCCTTGTTCGCATCGGGCGTGATCTCGGTCCAGGTATTTCCGCCGTCAGTGGAACGGAACAATCCGCTCGCCGAGGGCGCGGTCGGACTGTCGCCACCGGAGCGGTACTCCCAGCCTTTGCGCCGGAAATCCCACATCGTAGCGAACATGATATCGGGATTCGTGGGGTCGATTGCCAGGTCTGTGCAACCCGTCGAAAGATTCGCTCCCTTGAGAACTTGCTGCCATGTCTTGCCGCCATCCGTGGTTTTGTACAGACCGCGGTCCGGCGAATCGCTCCACAAGGGGCCAGGAACCGCAGCGAATACCGCATCGCTGTTTGTGGGGCTAATTTTGATCTTCGCAATGCGCTCGGATTTCTCCAGGCCAGCCCGCGTCCACGTTTCACCGCCATCGGTCGACTTATAGACTCCCTCGCCAATGGAAACGCTGTTGCGCGTCCACGACTCACCAGTGCCGACCCACACGTTTTTCGAATTTTTCGGATCGAGCGCGATGGCGCCGATCGATTGAACGCGCTGTTCGTCGAATACCGGGCGGTACCGCGTCCCACTATCATCAGATTTCCAAACACCTCCGCTGGCCGCGCCAACAAAAAGCGTGATTTTGCCCGATGGCTCGCGTGTACCCGCGATGGCGGAGATGCGTCCGCTCATTGCTGCCGAGCCAATATTACGCGCGCCCAGGCCGGAGATTGTCGCGGAAGTAAAAGGCGTTTCCTGGGCATAGACAGGAGCGGCCCAAAGAAAAAGCGATACAAGGACGCATCGCACTCCAACTCCGAAAGCGTTCGCGAGTCCGCCTCTGCGTGCAAAGTCAACAGACGCTTTGATTGGGTTTCGCGAAAACGCTGGGAGTACCCGCGCGTTCTCGCGTCTCGTTTGGTGGTTCGATGTTCTCATCTATGATCAGCGCTGTGGTTGCGGGAGACTTATTTGGCCGGGAAAATGAAAGATCGCGTCGTCCACCGGAACGTTGGCTTCGAGTTTGTCGATGATGATGCGTTGTTTGTCCGACGCGCCTTTAGGTCCGGCCTCGATTGATGTTGGAACGAATACGCCCCCAGCTTTTTCGTAGTCCCCCAGATTCGTCTCCACTTCTTCGTAGGCGCCGTGTCTCATACGTCCCGTTACGACGCGGATTTCAAGAAAGTGATCAGGATCGAGATAAACAAAACTCACGTCGCCATTTTTACGAACGACTTTCAGCTTGTGCGCGGCCGTGCCATCGACGTCTTCTGTGCCGAGGTACTCAACCGTGCTTCCCTTTGCCTTCCAATCAACCAGTGGTCCGTCAATCTCTGAGTCCTCTATCAGCGCTTTGACGTCGTCAGCGGACATGCGCTCGGGATCTTTGCGTCCGAAGAACGGCGAGACTCTCCATCCTTCTTTGCCGTCGTACGCTTGGATTTGCGTCATGCCCTGAAGAGACGCCTCGGTGCGCACTTCGTCCGGCCGCTTTTTGGTTTGCAAATAGCCCAGTTCAATCTGGCCCTGCTGCACCAACATCTTACCCGCTACACGCAATGACTGGAGATTCTGCAGCGCGGTCGCGCCGCCCTTCGCTTCAATATTCTTTGCGACAAGTTCGTCCACAGTGGGCTGATTTTTGTCCTGGGCAAACAGCGCCAACGTGAATAGCACAGCGGCTACGAAAGAAATTGCAAACCGAAGATGCACGTGAATTTGGAGACGAATAGGAGACAGCAGCGAGGTCTTGATGTTCAAAGCAGATAATGATGTAGCCATTACTAAATTCTCAATGCGAAGGGCGAAACTATCAATCCTGGCGTAGCAAACAAGCGGCCGATAATTGTGAATGAAACGCGTGCGATCCACATGGCCAGCAACGCAGGTGTTACTTGAAATGAGACATGCTATTGGACGCGCAGCGCGTGAATTGGATCAACCTGCGTGGCGCGTCTCGCAGGGAGCAAACACGCGATTAACGCGATCGTTGCCAGCAATATCGTTGCGCCGGCGAGCAGCGCTGGATTGTGCGCCGAAACCTGATACAGCTGGGTGGCTATCAAGCGGCCGACCGCAAATGCCGCCATGATTCCGATCGCCAGGCCAATGATGACAGGTTTCATTCCCTGATTTACGATCAAGCGCAGAACGTCTCGCGTTTGCGCACCAAGTGCCATCCGCACGCCGATCTCGCCAGTGCGCTGTTCGACGCTGTACGCGACTGCTCCGTAAATCCCAACGCTCGCAAGCAAAAGCGCAACGCCAGCGAAAATTCCCAGAAGCCACATCATCAATCGCGCTTGGCCGAGTGCCTGAGCCACGATCGCGTCCATGCTCTGCGGCACTGCAATCGCCAGTCCGGAATTAACCTTGCTCAGTGCCGATTGAGCGAGCTTTGTCACCGCCTCGGTGTTCAACGTGCTGAGCACCGCGATACTAACGAACGGAAAATTTTCCTGGGACCAAGGTCGATAAAACTCCATGCCCGGCTCTTCCTTGATACGTTGCGAGCGAATGTCGCCGACAATGCCGACGATCTCACAAGGTGTGCCGCCGCTCGTCACCAGCAGCGTCTTGCCTATTGGGTTTTCGCCAGGAAAAACTTTCTTTGCCCCGGTCTGACTGATCAACACGACATTTTGGCTCTCGCCTGTGTCGTGCTCGTTGAATTCGCGCCCGGCAAGAAGTGGGATTCGCCATGTCTTGAAGTAGTCCGGCGCCACATCGTGACTCGGCGCAGCCGTGCGTTGCTCCACCGGCGGCAGCTCGTGATCGCCCCGCGCGTAGAGCGTTCGGTTACCGCCATTCAACGGAATGTCGCCACTAACGGTCGCTGTCTGGACGCCGGGAATATCGCGCAACGCGTCGAGCAGCTGTTCGACGAAACGCTGACGCGATGCGGCGTCGGGATATTGAGAAGTGGGCAATGTGATCGTGCCGGTCCAGAGGTTTTGCGGCCGGAAACCGAGATTTTGCTGACTCAAACGAATGAAACTGGTGATGAGCAACGCCGCGCCGGCGAGCAACGTCACCGAAAGCGCAACTTGCGCACCAATCAAAATCTTGCGCAACCGTTGTTGGCGGATACTGCCACTCGTTCCGCGGCCGCCCTCTTTCAATCCGTCAACGAGGTCTGCGCGCGAGGCTTGTATGGAGGGATAGACTCCCATCAACAATCCAGTCAAAAGTGACAATCCTATCGTGAACACGAGGACCTCTACCGAAAGACTGCTGGCCGTGTTCCCCTCAAGCGGAAGAAAATTAGACGCCATCTTCGGAACGAGCGGAACTAACTGCCACGCCAGGAACGCGCCGATGACACCCGCGATGATGCTCACGAGCAAGCTTTCAAAAACGAAAAGGCGAATGATGCCGGCACGAGACGCGCCGATCGCCATACGCAACGCGATCTCACGGCGGCGTCCGCTGAAGCGGACTAGCAATAAGTTCGCGACATTGCTGCATGCAATCAGCAAAACAAGGGTAACAGCAGCGAACAGCGTTGCGAAGCCCGCGCGAAAGTTTTCGGTCACGTCTTCCGGCAGCGTCTTCACCGTAGTTGTGAACCCGCTGTCGATCTTATTCGGGTACTGTGTGCGATAGCTTTGGTCGAGCGACGGCAGCGCTGCTCTCACCTGCGCGAGCGTGATGTTCGGCTTCATCCGGCCGATTACACGCAGAAAGCTCGTGCCGCGCATCATTCGTTCATACGTGAACCCCGGAAGCTGGAACGGCTTCGTCGTCCAGACTTCCGCGATTGGGTTCGCTCCGAACCAGGTCGCCGGCATGTTTGGCAACACCCCTACGATCGTGTGCGCAGTGCCATCGAGTGTGATGCTGCGGCCGATCACGTTGGGATCACCGCCGAGGCGCTTCTGCCAGAAATTCTTGGTGACGACTGCGACATCGGCGCCCTCTTCTTCCTGCGGCAGGAAGTTGCGTCCGAGAATTGGGCGCACGGCGAGCAGGTCAAAATAGTTCGAAGTCAAACGCCCGCCAAAGACCTGCACCGGATCGCCAAGACCGGTCAGTGTGAAGAGAAAGAAATTCTCCGCCGCTAATCCATCGAACACCGTTTGCCCATCGCGAAAATGTTGGTAGCGCGGTGCCGATACGCCGATATCGACGAGATCGCGCGATTTATCGCCTCCGAAGAGGTGCACCACGCGCGATGGTTGCTTAAACGGCAGGCCCCGCAGGAACAAATCGTTGATCAAACTAAAGATTGCCGTGTTCGCGCCGATGGCGAGCGCAAGCGTAAACACGGCGATGATGGTGAACCCCGGCGTTTTAGCCAGCGTCCGAAGTGCATATTTTACGTCCGAGATCATAAAGATTCGTTACAATTCGTTAGGCGAATTTTTAATGGCGCTCTCCAAAACTTGTCGCATGGTTTTCATTCAGCACGAAGGGCAATAACAGGATCGACACGCGCGGCGCGACGGGCCGGCACGAGGCAAGCGAACAATGCCGTTGCGGCGAGCAGAATGGTTGCACCGCCGAGTAACGCCGGGTTGTACGCGGAAACCTGATAGAGTTGCGTTTTTATCAAGCGACCGAGCGCAAACGCCGAGGCGAGTCCGATCGCGAGACCGATGATCACCGGTTTCATCCCTTGGTTGATAATCAAGCGCAAAATGTCTCGCGTTTGCGCGCCGAGCGCCATGCGCACGCCGATTTCGCCGGTGCGTTGCTCGACGCTGTACGCGACCGCGCCGTAAATTCCAACGGTCGCCAGGAGGAGCGCGACCCCGGCGAATACGCCTAACAACAGCATCATCAGCTTGGCCTGGCCGAGTGCCTGCGCCATGATCTCGCTGAATGGCTGCGGCCAGATTAGAGCAAGGCTCGGATCGATTCCGCGCAACGCCGTTT
>WNGL01013155.1_pt1 | contig 12237 bp, 10 predicted proteins | sample 5400591 | NCBI WGS metagenome assembly WNGL01 (sample SAMN13153377, study PRJNA577476) | soil metagenome | isolation source: 80 cm soil or saprolite under Garry oak tree replicate 1 | place: USA:California | collected 2016-06-15
GTAGCGCGCCTGAGACGAGCAAACCAGAAGTCCAGCGAGAGAATCCACCCTCTGGCAGAGAGGAACGAGGTGAGCAGATCAGTCTCTGGCGCTTCCTGCGCACCTCGCGGCTGATCCAGGGAACCTTGCTGATTTTCATGATGATCCCTTTGTGTTTGCCTTTGCCCAGCGCTCCCGCTAAGATCGCTCCGGCGAGTGCGCCCGCGCCCCAGGCCGCCAGGATGAGGCCATAGCTGCTGGCATTCCCATGCAGGGGTCCATGGACCAGCGTAGGCAGAGCCACCTCGATCAATCCACCCGAAACGAGACCGATCATAATGAAAATCAGCAAGGTTCCCTGGATCAGCCGCGAGGTGCGCAGGAAGCGCCAGAGACTGATCTGCTCGCCTCGTTCCTCTCTGCCAGAGGGTGGATTCTCTCGCTGGACTTCTGGTTTGCTCGTCTCAGGCGCGCTACGATGGGTAGGGCGCATCAGGGCGAGCGACAGAGCCGACACGAGAAAGGTAAGTGCGTCGATGGCCAGGGCTACCGCCGAGGTGAGCGCGGCCACCACTACTCCGGCCACTGCCGAACCAATCAGATTCGCTCCCTGCCTCGATGCCAGCATCAACCCGTTGCCCGCTTGCAGATCATCGGGCGAGAGTGTCTCCGGCAAAATCGACTGTGAGGCAGGTAGGAATGCGCCCCCAAAGGCTCCCAGCGGCACGGCAATCGCGCAGAGCTGCAAGAGCGTCGGATGCCCCGCCATGGCGATCGCCGCCAGCAGACCAACCAGCAGCAAACGTGCCGCGTCAGCGATCAGCATCACCTTGCGCGGGCGCAAACGATCGGAGAGCCAGCCCCCCGCCAGCATACTCACCGCACGGGGAATGCCATAGGCTGCGAGTACTATGCCCAGCTCCTGTGCGTTCCCTCCAGTAGCCAGGATCAGCCAGGGCAACGCCACCATGTAGAGTACATCGCCAATCACCGAGATCGTCTGCCCACCAAAGAGCAGATTGAAATTGCGTACTTTCAAGGGACCACCCGCAACAGCTTTTTTCTTTTCCTCCACAACCAGTACATCCTCTGCTGGCTGCGCTTCAGCCAGCGACCCTGTCCCTTCCTGCATCTTGTACATATGTTCACTCAACTTTCTTTTCTTTTCTCTTCTTCTCCCGCGCCTCTGGCTCGAGAGAGAACCATGTTTCCCTCCAGGCGTCGCCTGGTATGCAGAAAGTATAGGGTACGTCAGGGGAACAACTCATCCTCCGGTGGGGTGATTGCATGGGTGATCTTGCGCAGCGCCCTGTCCTGGCAAAGGGCAGCCAGATCTCAAAGCGAGAGGAGAAAGGAGTAGCAAAGCGCTAGAGGAGGTCCAGGCGGCGCGCGGCCTCCTTCGCTTCCCAGCGGTTCTTGACGTCCAGTTTGCGGTAAATACTCTGCACCTGCGTCTTGACCGTATTGATCGAGACCACCAGGGCCGCTGCAATCTCCGGGTTGGTGTGGCCTCTGACCAGCAGGTCAAGCACGCGCTGCTCGGCTTCCGTCAATGGTTCCAGCAGCAACACCGAAGCCGCGTGAGGGGCGTCCTGTGGCTCTCCTTTCAGGCTGGCAAACGCCAGCAGCAAGCCCCGCGCATAGCGAACGTGCGGCTCCTCGCGTAGATCGAGGAACAGGGTCCGCAGCAGGGTGAAAAGCTGCTCCCCTTTCTCCAGGAAGAGACGCTGGAAGCCCTCTGGTTGAGCAAGGAGCAAAGCCTCTTTGAGCGCCTGCCTGGCCTGGACAGGGCGCGAACTGGCCGCGTATGCGAGAGACTGAAGCACATGGATCTCCAGCTCACTGCGCAGACGCCGACAGCGACACGCCTCCTCTTGCCAGTTGCCCAGGAGGCGCAGCGCCTCCGTGATCTCTCCTCGCGCAATCAGGACGCGAGCGCGCAGCAGATCCTCCCGTTCCTGCTGCATGATAGAGGCCGCTTCATCAGGAGAGGTCGCCTGCCAGTCCTCGACCGATGGCAGGAGGCCCGAGGCCAGAGCAAGCTCAACCTGTTGCGCCAGTGCTATGTTAGAGAGAGCGGTCAACTGGTGCTTCTGCGCGAAGGTCTGCAGTTGCTGCAACAATTGTTGCGCCTGCGCATACTCCCCTCGGGCCTGGGACAACCGCGCCTGGAGCAGCTCAGCCGGGAAGAGAAAACCCACCTCCACAAAGTATGTCCCCAGTTCATCCAGGTGCGCTTTCCCCAGTTCAAGCACCTGCGCGACGCTCTGCTCTGCTTCCGCCAGGTGGTTCCACTCATAGAACACCTTCGCCATGCCAAGCTGTGCCGCCATCTGATCGACCGGGTTCCCTTTCGCCGACACGAGCAACTGGCGGTAGGACTGTTCCGCCTGGTGCAGCCTGCCCTGCTGCAAACCGATTTCGCCCAGCATCAGGGTGGCTCCATGCACGCTATAGCCAGGAATCGGGAGCGTCTCGAAGAGTTGCTGCCCCTCCAGGGTCAACCGTCGAGCCTCCTCCGGTCGACCTTTCTGCATCTCGCTCGCGACGACGCTCAAAATGCTGGCACCTCGCCAGAGCATCGGCGGCTCCGGCGGGAGAGTGAGCGCTCGCCGGGCCAGGCTCTGCGCCAGGGGAACGTCTCCGTGCCAGCGAGCAACCTCAGCGTGACAGGAGAGCGCTTCACCCAGCTTTCCCCATGCTTGCTCCCGCTCATAGATGCGCTCAGCTCTTTTCAGTGGCTCCGAAATTCGGGCCATCGTGGCCGGGGAACGGCGATCGAGGGTGAACAGGAGCGCGGCGGCATAGCTGACGCACAACGCCGGGTGGGCCTCTAAGACCTGCTCAGGCAACATCTTCACCCAGCGCAGCAGCGTCACACGTTCCTGCAGGGCGGGATGGTTCTCTCCCTTCAGCACTCTCTCCATCAGGGCCGCCGCCCGCATCCATTCACCCGCCGAAAGCCCCGCCTCGATCCCGTCGGCGAACATGCGTGATAGCGATACCACGGTGGCTCGCCACCCAGCGCTTGTAGGAAGAGGCCGGAGCGCTCGATCTCTCTGAGCGCCTGCTCGCTGTCGCGGCCTCCGGTAACCGCATCGCACAGCGAGGCCGTCATGCGGCCAAGCAGGCTGGTTTGCAGCAAGAAGAGCTGCCGCGCTTCGTCCTCTGATGCAAGCCCTTCGAGGGCAAAGTAGTCGAGCAGATAGCGATGGCTGCCGCTGAATCCAGCCAGCACCTGCTCGATCTCCTCCCTCTCGCTTTTCCCCTGGAGAGCCAGCGCCAGGAGGCGCAAGCCAGCAGGCCAGCCTTCGAGACGAGCTTCGAGCGACTGGAGCTGATCTTTCGGGAGCGCAAAAGGCAACGCCTGGTGCAGGAAGGAGGTGCTTTCCTCCGGCGAAAAGCGCAGATCGGCGGCGTGAATCTCCTGAAGGTCGCCACGGGCGCGCCAGCGAGCCAGCGGCAGAGCGGGTTCGGCGCGGGTCGCCACGACCAGATGCAGCGTGGGTGGAAGATGATCGACCAGATAGGCCAGCGACTCGTGAATCTGCGAGGAGGTCATGACATGATAATCGTCAAGGACGAGCAGCAATCGCGACGGAAGCCTCGCGGCATCATTCAGGAACGAGGTGAGGATCTGTTTCAGGAGAAGCGGGGTAAAAAAGGACGAATTGGTTGAGAGAAGCTTGAGCGCATCATGGCCAGGCTCACCCTCGAAGAACCCACAGGCGGTCAGCACATAGTGCCAGAAGCGGATCGGATCATCGTCCTCTGGATCAAGGGAAAGCCACGCTACCTGCGTGTCCTGGCCCTGCGTGTCAATCCATTGGCGCACCAGGGTGGTTTTGCCAGAGCCTGCAGGGGCCAGCACAAGGGTCAGCTTGCCCTCTCTGCCTTTCTCCAGGCGCGCAAGCAGGCGTTGGCGCGAGACACACAAAGAAGGTAAACGAGGGGGGCGCAATTTGGGGAGCAGGAGGGAGGCTTGCTGCACCTGCCCCTCTGAGCCTTCGTCCGGGGCAGGTGCAGCAAGCCTCTCTGGTTGCGCCTGAAGGGTGAAAGAGCGCCTGGTCGTATCGACAAACGACGGTTCTGTCTTCTGGAACGGTTCTCCCCGTGTGAGTCCCTCTGCAACCTCTTCTAAACGCGCAAAAGTGACCTTTGCCGTGCGTCCGAGATAGCGTTTGTATGTTCGCTTGCTGGTCGTGTGGTAGGCATACCAGTACTGGCCTCCGCGTGGCCGAGCCTCTTTGTAGACATTGAGGCGTCCCTGGCGTCCCTGGAAGGCGAAGGAGTCGTGAGCCTCAAGCCAGGCCTGCCATGCTTCTTCATCTCCTGGGACAAACGACTGTGGCACGTGGCCGAAGGAAAACAGTTCATACCATGCCTGATCCTGAGACCAGATAAGCGTCTGAAAAGGTGTCCTGGGCATTGAACCTTGTTCTCGTTTCCTCCGTTCTTCCCAACTCTGCATCCGTTCCTCCCAACACGCCATACTATAACAGAGAAAAAACTAGAGGGCAAACGTCCTGCTCCACCGTTTTGAGCAGGCTCAATCTCGAGCGTCTCCTCCAGACGTTCAAAACGCTCGGCGGTTGGCGGAAAGGGCCCGCCCAGACCACGGTGCTCCTCTTCATACCAGGCGGCGCCAATGCCGAAATAGGCGCGTCCACCAGAGAGAACATCCAGTGTCGTAACCGTCTTGACCAGCAAGCCCGGATACCGATAGGTCACACCCGTCACCATGGTTCCCAGCCTGATCCGATTGGTTCGTGCGAAAGCCTAGGCCAGGGCACTGTAGGCTTCCAGCATCTCGTGCTCGGCAGGACCGACTCCGGGGATCTGGAAGTAGTGATCCATGACCCACAAACTGAACAGACCAGCTTGCTCCGCAAGCTGGGCAACCAGGGCAAACGTCTCACCGAGCGATCCTTGATAGTTGGGCCAGGTAAAGTTGGTGACTTGTAATCCGATACGCATAAAACTTATGCTCCTTTTATGTCTCATTTTTCATTCTGGTTACTCTCTCCTCCCCACTGCTATTTCCGCTGGTCTCGTGGTTCTCCTGGGTTTCAAGGCAGTATCAACTTTGGGATGCCTCGTGTCATCTTCTGACGAAGACCATTGCCGCTACCAACGCGAGGAGGAGGGCCCCTCCAGCGATCACAAAGGCGAGATGCAAGCCCGGGAGGAACGCCTGCTGATTCCCCACCAGTGTTCCCAGGATCGCGACTCCTATGACACCGCCCACTTGCCTGCTCACGTTCAGCATGCCCGATGCTATCCCTGATTGGGCTCTGGGCGCATGCGAAATCGCCGCCTCGGTCATGGCCGGTAAGACAGAGGCCAGCCCGAAGCCCAGAACGGCCAGCAGACACGCGAGAAGCAGGTAGCTGGTGTGGGTATCGATCATCACCATCCCAAAACAGCCCAAAGCGGAGAGGAGCAGACCAATGGCCATTATGCGTTTTGCGCCGAGGCGGGGCATGAAGGCGCCTGAGAGCGAGGTCGCCAGGAGGGCACAGCCAAAGGAAGGAAGCAGTGCCACTCCCGTCAGAAATGGCGAATAGTGTTTCACCTGTTGCAGGAACAGACTCATGACAAACAGGAAGCCTGTGAACGTAAAGGTCTGGCACATGGCAACGACATTGGTGGCAGAGAACGTTCTCTCTTGAAACAGTCCCAAGGGAAGCATGGGATGGCTGGTGGTCTTTTCTCTCCAAAGTAATAACAGGAAGAAGAGTATACTTGCTGTATATGCCGCAATTATCAGCGGAGACGTGATTCCCAGGCTGTTTCCTTCAATCAACGCAAACGTCAACATGCCCAGGGCAAGAATACTTGCTCCTTGCCCTGGAAGATCAAGGCTTCGTCCTCCCTGCGGAGTCGATGGAGCAATAGAACGGGCGGTGAGCAGAAAACCGAGGATACCGATGGGCAGATTGATCAGGAAGATGCTGCGCCACCCAAACGCATTGACCAACACACCACCAAGCAGAGGACCAGAAAGGGCCCCGATGCTTGCAACTGCTGCCCAGATGCCAATCGCCTGCGCCCGTTTCCGTGCGTCAGTATAGATCGTATTTAACAGGGCGAGCGAATTCGGAACGAGCAGGGCCGCACCAAGCCCCTGGAAGGCGCGTGAGATCTGCAAGACGAGGAGCATTGGAGCCAGGCTGCACAGCGTTGATGCCAGTGTGAAGAGGGCAAAACCGACTAAAAAAATTGTTTTGCTTCCTCGTCTGTCGCCAAGCGCTCCACCGGTCAGGAGCAAACTGGCGAAGACGAGGGCATAGCCATCCACAATCCATTGCAGCCCGGTCACATTCGCGCTCAGGTGCTCCTTGATATTGACCAGGGCCACGTTCACGATCGTGACATCGAGAATCGTCATGAAGTAGCCCAGACAGAGCGCCAGCAGCGGCATCATCGTCTGGGTTCCTGGCTGTTGGGTACTTGTCTGTTGAGCTGGTGCCGTGATCATTCGCTTTCGGCTAAGACCTCCATGGCTATGTTGACTGCCGTCATCGCGCTCGGCCATCCAGCATAGAAGGCCAGGTGCGTGAACAGCTCGGCAAGTTCGTCGCGGCTGATCCCATTCTCTCGGGCGCGGGCAATGTGAAAGGGTAATTCGTTGATGCGATACAGCGCAACGAGGGCCGCGACCGTAATCAAGCTCCGGTCGCGCTTGGAGAGACCCGGACGCTCCCAAATGTCGCCGAAGAGTACCTGTTCGTTCAGTTCCATTAACTTCGGTACGAAGTCTTTTCTCCTCTGTATCGTCTCTTCTCTGGTGGGCTGTTCTTGTGGCATGGTAGATTCTCCTTCTTCTTTACGCAGATGGCACCAGCTTCAGTGTGGTCACACGCGCTTGCGGGGCAATCATCGGGCGAACGTACGTTGCGCTGTATCTGCGGTACTTCGATTGATAGGCAGCGTCTATCTCGTTATTGAGTGCCTCATCGCGGCTTACGTCCACAAACGTCACATCCTTCGTGATCCCGTCAGCTACAATACGTCCCTCGGGCTGCCGTTGGACATGACGCAACCAGGCAGTTTCACGGCCACGGTTTGCTCGCACATACAGCTCATCACCGACGCGAACAACCCAGATCATGACGGGCGCTCGCAGCGTGCCATCCTTCTTGAACGTGGCAAGCTGTAGTTCCTCTGCTGCTCCCATTCGTGCGAGGTCATTACGTGCCCAGCCACTCATGGCATAGCCTCCCTCGTTAGACCGTTCCTACTTTGACCAGTGACTTGATCGCGCGGCGTTCGTCCATGGCCGCGTAGGCTTGCGCGATGCCGTCCAGATCAGTCGTGAAGTCAAAGACGCGTCCAGGATTGATGCGGCCTGCTAACACATCATCAAGCAGTGCGGGGAGGTAGGCTCGCGCCGGTGCCGGGCCACCATGCGCCCCAATATTCCGATAGAAGAGCGTTGGAACAGGCATCTCGACGCCGTGAGGGACTCCCACATAGCCAACGATCGAGCCCGGTCGTGCGATCGCCAGTGCTGTCTGCATCGCTTCGTTCGTCCCGACGCATTCCAGCGCAGCATCGACCCCAATGCCATTCGTCAAGTGTTTCACTGCTTCAACCGCCGCTTCACCACGTTCCTCAACGATATCAGTTGCACCAAACTCGCGAGCAAGCTGTTGACGAGCCGGGTGTCGGCTCAGCGCAAGAATGCGTACCGCGCCTAACCGCTTCGCGGCAAGGATAGCGCACAGTCCAACCGCCCCATCACCCACCACCGCCACCGTGTCACCAGGCTCGACTTCGGCGCTCACTGCCGCGTGGTGCCCCGTGCCCATCACATCGCTGAGGGTCAGCAGGGACTTCATGATCTCGTCCGAATAGGTGGAACCGGGGACTTTCACCAGTGTGCCGTCCGCCAGTGGCACGCGCACAAACTCACCCTGGCCGCCGTCGCCATTTCCGGCTGGAAAAAAACCACCGTTCAAACAGGCAGTGGTCATCCCCGCCTGGCAGTTTGGGCACGTCCCATCACTGTAGGCAAATGGTGAGATGACGAAGTCTCCTTTCGCAACGTGACGCACCTCATCGCCAACGTGTTCGACGACACCAATAAACTCATGCCCAATCGGGCTCCCTACCGGAAAGTCGGTCTCCCCACGATAGTACCAGAGGTCAGAACCACAGACACACGCCAATACGACACGCACGACCGCATCGGTCGGCTCTTTGATGGTCGGGTCTGGTCGTTCGCCAACCTCAATCTTCCAGGGGCCTTGAAAAATCGCTGCTTTCATTATTTTCTCCTTCTCTCACCTGCTCCTTCCCAGGAACATCCCTTTTCACCGTGCCGTGATGCCGCCATCCAAGGCGAGCGCATGAGCGACACGAAGCTCGAGGGTCAGGCCAGGTATTGTTCGTCGCTGACCGGTTCCATCCAGTCGACCGTCTTGCCATCAAGCCGTTCCTGAATGGCGATGTGCGTCATGGCTGTGGTGGGTGCGGCGCCGTGCCAGTGTTTCTCCCCCGGCGGGAACCAGATCACATCCCCCGGATGAATGTCTTCGATCAGGCCACCCCAGCGTTGGACCCGGCCGCAGCCCGCCGTCACAATCAGGGTCTGGCCCAGCGGGTGGGTGTGCCAGGCGGTGCGAGCGCCGGGCTCGAACGTGACACTGGAGCCGACCACACGTGCCGGATCGGGCGCCTGGAACAAGGGATCTATGCGGACCGCGCCGGTAAAGTACTCAGCCGGTGCTTTGCCGGACGGTTGTGAGCCACTTCTTGTGATGTCCATGTTCTCAATTCCTCCATCATGCCTGCAAAAGCAGAGAGGCATGTGCTCTGTCTAGGATAAGGGCTTGTTCAAAAATAGCATTCTGCCTTACTGGTGTTACGACTGCTCGCTCTTGTATGAAGACAGGAAGGTATGTCATCATGACTCCAATTATAGACGCGGCTTCGCACCGGGTGATAGAATGATTGTCGCAAATGATTGTCTGATTCTGTGCATTTTCCAGATGGGCGATGGAGCAATAAGAGAAGAGGTTCTTATGGACGTGATCAACCACCAGCAGGCAGCACGGGAGGCTGCGCGAGAGGCCGCGTGGATGCAAGCCAATCGCGAGGAACTGGTGGAGCGGATTGCACGGGCCATACGCGCAGATGGGAGTGCTCAGCCGCTTCCAGGGCTGCACCTGTACCGCCATTCCTTGCCTCTGGAGCAGGTGTACAGCGTGGTCGAGCCATCCCTGTGTGTGGTTGCCCAGGGGAGCAAGGAGTTCCTGGTGGGCGAGAGCCGCTACCGCTATGACCCCTTACATTATCTGCTCGTAACGGTCGATCTGCCCAACGTCGGCCAGGTTCTGGAAGCGTCAAAGGAGCGGCCCTTCCTCAGTCTGCGCCTGGACCTCACCCCCACCGTCGTCGGTGAGGTCATGGTGGAGACCGATCACGCTACTCGCTCCGCGCCGAGAGATTCTGCGGATGTGAGGGCGGTATCCGCCAGCCTGTTGGATGGGCACCTACTGGATGCCATGGTGCGGGTCGCCAGGCTGCTGGATGCCCTTGACGAAGCGCCGGTGCTCCTGCCACTGCTCACGCGGGAAATTATCTACCGGCTTCTGAGAGGAGAGCAAGGTGGCCGGCTCCGTCACCTGGCGATCCTGGGGGGCTACTCCCCCTCCATTGCCCAAGCGATCGAACGGCTCCGTCACGATTTCGACCAGCCACTGCGCATTGAGCAGGTGGCGCGCGAGGTGGGCATGAGCGTCTCGGTGTTCCACCACCACTTCAAAGCGGTCACAGCGATGAGCCCCTTGCAATTCCAGAAGCGGCTGCGGCTCCTGGAGGCGCGGCGGCTGATGCTGGGCGAAGTCTTTGACGCGGCCAGTGCCGCCTACCGCGTGGGCTACAACGATGCCTCCCACTTCAACCGCGAGTACAAAAGCCTCTTCGGCGTGCCACCCATGCGCGACGTGCAACGGCTGCGGGAAGGCGCGCTGGCAAGTGCTGTCCAATGAGCAAGACGAGCACCGCTCTGCAGGCTGAGGAGAGCTTTATTGCATGCATCCTGATCGTGTTGGCGACAGCCTACATGAGCTTGCCATGAAGCACAACGCCTTCCTGATGTGAGCCTGGGAAACCCATTCGCCAACACTGAGTCATGCAACAGAGGCGCACCATCCCACATGAAATTGATGTTGCCCTCCTCCCAATTTCATGGGATTATCCATCCTCGTTCTCCCTATCGTTCATCACCGGTTCTCGCGCGGCAAGAGCCTGCTCCGGTGTCATCAAGCGACCTTCGGCCCACGCGGTGGCAAAGGGCCTTTCTCCCAGTTGAGCGCGAGCGGCGGTGACTCTTGCCTCATAGGCACGACGTTCGACAGGGGCGATGGGAGCACCAGTAGTTTCGCGCAGAGCCTCCGCCGCACCCCACAATCGTGCCGCCCATGCCACTTCTCCCTGCGCTGCGACCACGCTTGCCAACCCTTCCAGGCCAAAGGTAAGGGAAGTAAAAAGATTAAATTCCCCACCAGACTGTGCTATACTGTCAACAAGAGTAACTATACAGCACCGCTTGACCTGAAGTAGTAAGATAGAGCCATGAGTCGAGAAGAAATCATCGAAGAGCTCCAAGCGGAGAACGCCCTCTTGAGACAGCAGCATGCGCAACTGGCAGCAGAGAACCAGCACCTACGGGAGCAAGTGGAACAGTTGAGCACACAGGTGCATGAACTCAAAGGGCGTGTGGACAAGGACAGCCACAACAGCAGCAAACCGCCTTCCAGCGATGGGTATGCCAAAAAGGCGAGGAGTCTGCGAGAGTCGAGTGGCAAGAAACCAGGAGGGCAAGCAGGCCATCGTGGCAGGACGCTGCATCTGGTGGAAACTCCCGATGAGGTCATTGTGCTGCGCCCACAGACCTGTGCACACTGTCGGGCCAGCCTGCAAGGGGTACAAGCCGAAGGCTGCCAACGGCGTCAAATGGTTGATCTGCCAGAGATAAAGGTTCAGGTAACTGAATACCAAGCCCACGATGTGCGCTGTGGCATCTGTCAGCAGGTGACTCGGGGGACCTTTCCCGACGAACTAGGCGCATCAGTGCAATATGGACCAATGCTCAAAGGGATCGCTGTGTATCTGTTGTATGAACAACTGCTGCCCTATGCACGAACGGCTGAACTGCTCGCAGACGTGTGTGGTTGCAACCTCTCGCCTGGAACGCTGGAAGCTTTCGTCGCAGAAGGAGCAGACCGACTCGTCGAGACGGAAGAGCAGATCAAGCAAGCCCTGCGCGCAGCAGAAGTGATGGGAACCGATGAGACGGGGATGCGAGTGCAAGGGGTGTTGCATTGGCTGCACACGGCACGTACTGAAACACTCACCCACTACGCCTGTCATCGCAAGAGAGGCAAGGTCGCCACCGATGAGATCGGCATCTTGCCCCAGTTTCACGGAGTGGCTGAACACGATGGCTACAGCAGCTATCCTCAGTACACCCAGTGTGAACATGCCCTGTGCAATGCTCATCATATTCGCGAACTGCGCTTTCTGCAAGAACACGAGAAGCACCAGTGGGCGGGAAACCTCAAAAACCATCTGCTGGCCTGCCATAGCACAGTCGAAGAGGCTCGTGCGACCGGAGCAACCAGCTTGCCCCCCAAGGTGATCGAGCACCTCACAGCTACCTATCATCAGCTCATAGAAGCCGGACGAGCTGCCCAGCCTCCTCCCGCGCTTCCCGTGCCCAAGCAGCGGGGAAGAGTCAAACAAACTCCAGCCAAGAACCTCCTAGATCGGCTTCAGCGGGATGCCCAAGCGGTCCTGCGGTTCATGAGCGACTTCCGCGTGCCATTTACGAACAATGGCTCGGAGCAAGATCTCCGGATGATGAAAGTTCAGCAGAAAATCTCCGGCACCTTCCGCTCTGATACTGGCCCTCTTGCCTTCTGTCGCATCCGTGGCTACTTCTCCACTATGGCGAAACAAGGCCATCGTCTCTGCATGGTCGCCCGCCAGCTCTTTGCTGGGGTTCCTCTCTCCCCTATCGGTGCTGTATAGTCACGGAGAAAGAACATATGATGAAGGCATTCATCGTCGATCGTTATGGAAGCAAGGATGGCGTGCGGGCTGGCGACATGCCAGACCCGGAGCTGCGGGAGGATGACGTCTTGGTCCAGATCCACGCCGCTGGTGTCAACCTGCTGGATTCCAAAATCAGAGACGGAGAGTTCAAACTCTTTTTGCCGTATCGCTTCCCGCTCATTTTGGGCAATG
>WNGL01008202.1_pt1 | contig 12236 bp, 13 predicted proteins | sample 5400591 | NCBI WGS metagenome assembly WNGL01 (sample SAMN13153377, study PRJNA577476) | soil metagenome | isolation source: 80 cm soil or saprolite under Garry oak tree replicate 1 | place: USA:California | collected 2016-06-15
ATTCCTGGAACTGCTTGAGGCGCCCGGCGAAGGGCTCGAACAGCGCCGCATCATCGGGGCGCATCGCGCTGCGCCACTCCTTCACCACCTCGCTGATGCGACCGTCGAAGACCAGAAGGCCGTCGCCGTAGACCTTGGCGGTCGCGATGTCCGGGGACATGTAGATGCCGCGCGACTCCATCACGACCGCATAGATGAGCGCGTCGACTCTCTGGACGTTGAGCGCGCCCGCGTAGGCCGATTCGAATTCGTTGGTAAGCGCCGCATGGCGGTGGGCATTGACCACCGCCACGGCCGCGAGCACGACCGTCATGGTGGCCAGAAGCGCAAAGATCGCATAGAGCTTGCTCGCGATCGACAATTGCGGCGCCTTCACGTCAAGTCCCCTGAGTGGCAAATTCCCGATGGCCGGGCAGAGTGTCACCGAGATGTTAACGTCCCGTTTGCATTACCGGATCGTTTCAGCGGGGAGCCGATGAGCCTCGACATCGCCGTGCAGATGGACCCGATCGAGCGGATCAACATCCGCGGCGATTCGACCTTTGCCTTGCTCTTGGAAGCGCAGCGCCGGGGCCATTCGATCGTCTACTATACCCCCGACCGGCTGGCGCTGCGCGGCGGCCGGCTCTTCGCCACCGTGCAGCCGCTCGAGGTCCGCGACCGGGAAGGCGACCATTTTTCGCTCGGCGCTCCGCGGCGCGCGAAGCTTGCCGAGTTCGACGCGGTGCTGCTGCGGCAGGACCCGCCCTTCGACCTCGCCTACATCACGACCACCTACCTCCTCGAGCGCATCCACCCGCAGACGCTGGTGGTCAACGACCCGCGCGAGGTGCGCAACGCCCCGGAAAAAATGTTCGTGATGGAATTTCCCGACCTGATGCCGCCGACGCTGATCACCCGCGACCTCGCCGAGATCAGGGCGTTTCGCGCCGAGCACGGCGACATCGTGATGAAGCCGCTCTATGGCAAGGGCGGCGAGGCGGTGTTCCGGCTCGCGCAGGAGGATCTCAATTTCGGCTCGCTCTACGACCTCTTCGCCGTGACCTTCCGCGAGGCCTGGGTGGTGCAGAAATTCCTCCCCGCGGTGCGCGCGGGTGACAAGCGCATCATCCTGGTCGACGGCGAGTTCGCTGGCGCGGTCAACCGCGTACCCGCGCCCGACGATCTGCGTTCCAACATGGTGCGCGGCGGCGTGCCCAAGGCCACCGACTTGACCGCGCGCGAGCGCGAGATTTGCGCCGCGATCGGCCCGGCGCTGCGCGAGCGCGGGCTCCTCTTCGTCGGCATCGACGTGATCGACGGCTACCTCACCGAGATCAACGTGACCTCGCCCACCGGCATCCGCGCGGTCAAGGGCCTCGGCGGCCCCGACGTTGCTGCGATGATCTGGGACAAGATCGAGGCGAAGCGGCGCCAAGCCGAGCCGCAACGTCAGCAACGGTGACGCTTGCTACTTGCCGGTCAGCTCCAGCGCCTTCGCACGCAGCGTGGCATCGACGACCTTGGCGAGGTCACCCGCCTTGTCGAGATTGCCGGTCTTGACCAGCTCGTTCTGCATCCAGTCGAGCTTCTCCAGCGGGATCGCGAGCTCGGGATCGATGTCGTGGTGCTTGACCACGGCGTCGAACACATAGGCGGCGCGCGGATCGTCGGGCTTGGTTTCGATGATCTCGCGGGTGAGCGCGATCGTCTCCTCGCGATGCGATACCGCGTAGCGCAGCGCCTCGATCTCTGCCGCCAGAAAACGCACCACATCGTCGCGCCGCTGCGCGACGGTCTTGCCGGTCACGGTGAGGCAGAGCCGCACATAGTTCGGCAGCGCGTCGCGGCCCGCGGCCAGGAGCTTGATCTCCTTGGGCGCGACCGCCATCAGCTCCTCGGTGACGATGGCGCCGTCCGCGATCCCCGCGATCAGCGCCTTGAAGCGATCGAGGTCGCTGCCGAGGCTCGCGATCCGCACCTCCGAGGAGGCGACATTGAACTTGGCGAACAGCGCGCGCGCGACCAGATCGGGCAGCGAGCCCGGAGCCGAGATCGCGATCGTCTTGCCCTTGAGGTCGGCCACATTGTTGATGCTCGCCTTGGTCATCAGCCCGTGCAGCACGCCCGGCCAGTCGCAGCCGACGATCTTGAGGTCGGCGCCGCGCAGCCCGGCGAGGATCGCCGCGCCGGGTGAGGACTCGATGCTGTCGACCTCGCCCGCGAGCAGCGCCTTGTGCGCAAGGGTGCCGTTGCTGATCGGCATGATCTTGACGTTGAGCCCGCGTTTTTCCGCAAAGCCGCGCCGGCTGACCATCAGCGAGAAGCCGGCGTCGCCCTTGGGCTCGATGACGGCATGGGTCCACGGCTTCGGCGCCTGGGCGGCGGCGGGCGCCGCCACCGTCGCGGCAAGAAGCATCGCAAGCATCGCCGTGCGGCTGACGCCTCGAAGGTCAAGCAATATCGGCCTGTTCATGGAGCGCTCCGGTCGATCCCACGCCGTAGCGAGGAGGACGTTCTGCGCAGGTTAGGACTTCCGTCCGAGCCGGTAAACCGGCCGATCGGCCGCAGCTTCTGCCTGCGAATGTTCTCGGATTGTTCTTGTTTGGGTCGCGGCGATTATGTACTTTACAAACACACGAATCACAGGTAGCAGGATATTGCGGCGCAACCTAGGAGGATTTCGATGCCAAGCGCAACATATGAGATTTTTCGCCAAGCCATCGTTGGCAAGAAGCAGGTAGTCTGTACCTATCAAGGTTTTTCACGCGAGCTTTGTCCCCACACGCTCGGATACACGGATGGGCGTGAACGCTCACTGAGCTTTCAATTTGCTGGCGGCAGTTCGAGGGGATTGCCGCCCGGTGGTCAATGGCGCTGCATGAACCTTGATGAAGTACAGAATCCGCAGATCAAAGACGGTCCTTGGCACACTGGGCCAACCCATCTGAAACCGCAAACCTGCGTCAAGCAGGTGCAAGTCGAGGTTAGTTACTGAAAGCTGTATTTAAAGCGGGCGTATTCCAATGCCCGTTCATGGGATTCTGGCCCAACGAACAGCGCTTGGAAAATGTCGCCCTCAGCTGCCATGTCAATGGCCTCTACAGTCCAAACGCCGGGGGTGTCTTTGCGCTCTACGACTTCCACTTCCAGGGTACGGCCGCGATTATCTTGCTTTCGAGCTACATTCGTTCGCATGGCGATCACCTCGCATGATGATTGAAGTAGAACGTGGATCAACCCGAATCAGATGCAGAAGCAATATCACATAAAGTTTATCTAGCGGGTGATTTCTGGTTCTTTGGGCGCGGCTGAGGCGGCTTTTTCGCAAGCCGCCCTAGCAATTCATCGGCGGCCGAATGTTCTTCGTCGGCCTCAACCTTGCGGGCACTGTCAATGAACCGCTGAGACTGTTCTTTGTCATCCGGTTTCGGATGGCGGGTCAGACGTTTGGTTTTTGCCACGCATGGCCTCCAAGAGTGGGGCTGAAGATACGCCAGCCTCGGGTTTGCAAATCTTCAATTTCGTGCCGTCTGCCTTGTCGATCAGCCCGTCCAGCTTTAAGAGCCGATCATCGAATGTGTGCATTTCTTCTACATCCGGGGAAACTGCGGCGGTTGCCAGATGTACGGCGTCCGGCGGCTTCAAACCAGAGTAGCCTAGATTCATCAATTCCCGTCCCCGCTCGCCAACCTGCCGATCGACATTAACAAGCAGCACATAGTCGTTCTCAAAAAATGCCGCGCTCTTGTCTACCGTAGCTTTGTTGCTCTTGCAGACTTCAACCAAATTGAGAGTTGAAGTCAAAATCTCGATAACTCCCTTTTTCGCGGCCTCGATGACGGCGCGGCACATTGTACCCCTGGCTTCGATAGTGCCACCAACAACGATCTTCTCGTCCTGGATCAAGGCTATCCAGGCGCATGCATCCCAATAGACGCGCCTAGCGCTCCCCATCCCGTAGCCTCGCCAAGTAGTCCTCGGATCGCATGCCGCCGGTGAAATTCGTGTCGGTAATATCTTCAACGCCGGGAAGCTCAGACCGATCACGCAAGAAGCTAACTCGTACTGCATCAATGTAGTTGATCTTCCCTAACCCCCTGTAATGAATGACGCCATACACCTGAACGCGGCGCGCGCGCCAAACCTCGCGAATCTTGTGCTCCCCGACTTCTCTTTCTGCACTATCGGACACGAAGCACTTCACATCTTCTCCGTTCAGGCGAACGTGAATCCAGAAGAGTAATCGCCCCCGCCCATCACGTTCAGTGCTCTTTGCCGTGCCTTCGATGGATCCAAGCTCTATGTACGGCTTATCTGACGGCGCTAAAATAGCGCGAACGTTGTTCGCCGCTTCGCGAGCGACAGGTGTGGTGAGTTCAAAGCGAGGTAAGCCCTCGCCGAAATCAATGATGGTAGACTGGAGTCCATTCGTTACCCGCTCAAAGAGTTCTTCGGTGCGCCTAAGAACCTTATCAGTGAAGCGCGGCGGCCGGTCGCCGCTTCTAGAAATGACCTGTAAGCCCAACGCCGTTTCCAGAAGGACGAGACCGGCGCGATGATCGACGTTCATCGCATAGTGCACCGGATATGCTTCGGCCTCGATTGCGATAGGGCTACTCGCAGTAGCGCCAACGATTCGCCATTCGATGGCGTTTGTTCCGTCGTCGGCTATGGCCTGTTCAACACCGTCAAGAATGTCGAAATAGGTGCGAACCTGCTCGATAAAATCATCTACCTTCGGGGAGTCGGTCTCGCCCCGAGCAGCAATGCTCAGTCGTACTTTCTTGGCCATGTCCGTCCGGTTCAGCCGCCGACCGGATATGAGTCCCGATACTTCAAACGCTTCGCGACAATACCACGAAGCGCCCTTGTCGTGCGAGTGGGGTCATCCACGCCCAACCGAACGCGGTTACTGTATCGGAAATCGAACTCGGCAAGGTAGCGATGCAAATGCTTTTCGCTGCAATGCTGGTACACGCCCTTCATGCCGCGCTTGAAAATGGAATAGAAGCCCTCGACCGTGTTGGTGTGAATGTCGCCCCGCACGTATTCTTCTTGACCGTGATTAACCGCACCATGTCGGGCGAACTCGGTTCCGACTCCAATGTAGTGCCGGGCCTCATCGGTCATCAATTCGGATTCGCGACGGATGTTTGTCCGCACGATCGGAACGATATTGGCAATGCTGGTGCTATCGACATGGAAGCTCCGCGCGCTACCGCCGCGCTCGACAAGGGTCAGGACGACATTCTTGTGTGCCCATCCGGCCTTGCGGCGTTTTTGGCCTTCAAGGCGACCGGTGAACGTTTCGTCGGCCTCGACTACGGAACCGGGGCCGCCCATCGGAGAGAGCTTGCCGTCGCGCATGGCCTCGCGGATGCGGTGAGACATGAACCATGCGGTTTTGTACGTGACCTTCAGCGTTCGATGCAGCTGATGGGAAGAAATGCCTTTCTTGCTGGACGCCAGCAAATGGGCCGCCTGGAACCACTTATGGAGGGGAATGTGGCTATCCTCGAAAACGGTCCCGACCTTCACGGTGAACTGCTTACGGCACTCAGCGCACGTCCGTAGGCCAGGGCGGGCCGTTTTGCCCTTGATCCTGTAAATCCGCTCCGGGTTCGCATTGCCGCAGTGGGGGCAATGTGGGCCGTCCGGCCACACGATGGCTTCAAGCCGCGCGTAGGCCGCTTCTTCGTTGTGGAAATGAGGCTCAGAAAGGATGCTCATGGCGTAACCCACTGGATTTACTAGCGTAAACGAATTATAGCAGGATCGCTGTGTTTGTCAAGTACATAATCGCCTTGGGTCGCCGGTTTCGGCTACTATTGTGGCAGGGCAGGGGCTCCCATGGTCCAGCGTGTCACCACCGTAGCGTTCGAGGGGATCGAGGCGCGAGCCGTCGATGTGCAGGTGCAGGTCGCGCCCGGGCTACCCGCCTTCAACGTGGTCGGACTCCCCGACAAGGCCGTGTCCGAGGCCAGGGAGCGGGTGCGGGCAGCGCTCATTGCCGCGGGCCTGGCGCTGCCGGCCCGCCGCATCACCGTCAATCTCGCGCCCGCCGATGTCCCGAAGGAAGGCAGCCACTACGATCTCCCGATCGCGCTCGGCCTCATGGCCGCGATCGGCGCCATTCCGGCGGATGCCTGCGCCGGCTTCTCGGTGCTGGGCGAGCTTGGCCTCGATGGCTCGATCGCCGCGGTCGCAGGTGTCCTGCCGGCCGCGATCGGCGCCAATTCGCGCAGCGAGGGGCTGATCTGCCCCGCCGCCTGCGGACCGGAAGCGGCCTGGGCGAGCCAGGAAATGGAGATTGTCGCCGCGTCGTCCCTGATCCAGCTCGCCAACCATTTCCGCGGCACCCAGGTGCTGGCGCGGCCGCAGCCCAAAATCCGCGAGGTCGAAGGGGCGCTGGTCGATCTCAAGGACATCAAGGGCCAGGAGAGCGCCAAGCGCGCCCTCGAAGTCGCCGCCGCGGGCGGCCACAACCTGCTCCTGGTCGGCCCGCCCGGCGCCGGCAAATCGATGCTGGCGGCGCGGCTCCCGACCATCCTGCCGCCGCTCACTCCGCCGGAGCTGCTCGAAGTGTCGATGATCGCCTCGGTCGCGGGCGAGCTCGAAGGCGGCGCTCTGACCAACCAGCGGCCATTCCGCAGCCCGCACCATTCGGCAAGCATGCCGGCGCTGGTCGGCGGCGGATTGCGGGCGCGGCCGGGCGAGGTCTCGCTCGCGCACCAAGGCGTGCTCTTCCTCGACGAGTTTCCCGAGTTCCAGCCGCAGGCGCTCGACGCGCTCCGTCAGCCGCTCGAGAGCGGCGAGGTCGCGATCGCGCGGGCGAACCATCGCGTCACCTATCCGGCCCGGGTCATGCTGGTCGCGGCGATGAATCCCTGCCGCTGCGGCCGCGCCTCCGAGCCGGGCTTCACCTGCAAACGCGGCCCCAATGCCCGCTGCGCCGCAGAATACCAGGGGCGGCTCTCGGGCCCGCTCATCGACCGCATCGATCTCCATATCGAGGTGCCCGCCGTCACCGCCGCCGATCTCATCCTGCCGCCGCCGGCGGAGGGAAGCCGCGAAGTGGCGGCGCGCGTCGCCCGCGCCCGCACCATCCAGGTCGAGCGCTACGCGGCGATCGGCCTGCCGCACATTCGCACCAATGCCGCGGCGCACGGGCCGGTGCTCGAAGACGCGGCGCGGCCGGACCCGACCGGCCTCTCGCTGTTGCGCGACGCCGCCGACGCCATGCGGCTCTCGGCGCGCGGCTATCACCGCGTGTTGCGGGTCGCGCGCACGCTCGCCGACCTCGACGGCGCCGACAAGGTCGGCCGCGTGCATCTCGCCGAGGCGCTGTCCTACCGCGCCCTCACCGACGAGGTGCGGCGGGCGGCGTGACGCCCCATCGCGAGGCCTGACGCGACATGCCCGGCGAAGACGAACCCGGATTGTTGTTTGCCCCGGAGCCTGTCTCGTTTCGTTTCGAGCCCGTTGCATGCATCGGCAATACGCACTCACGCACTCACGCGCTGATCTGGAAATCTGACAGCTTGGGAATTGCCGATTTTGCTAGGGCAAAATATCGCCCATCAAGTTCAACCCCAACGCTTTTCAAGCCTAGGTGATGCGCCGCGGCGATGGTCGACCCCGCACCCATGAATGGGTCCAATACAATGCCCTTGCCGAGCGGCAGCGCCGCACGAACCAATATACGCATGAGTGCTTGAGGCTTTAGCGAAGGATGGTTTGCAAGCTCGCGCTCGCGCGAGCGAGCGGGTGGGACTTCTACGAAGTCCGAGAACGGTACGTTTTCAGATGGCCGTCTAAGTGCACCTGTCCCGAATCGTCTGAGATTTTCGGCAACTTTTCCCTCGCAAGGTTTTCGGAAGAGCAACCAAGGTTCATAACAGGACCGTGGAATGACCGACACGTTACGGAATTGCTTTTCGCCAAATTTCGGGCGGTCGCCACCTCGAAGGGTTCTAACCGCACGCACAATTTGTCCCCGAGACTCAAATCCAGCCATAGCAAATGCCTGCGCGACAAGATGTGAGACCAAACACTGCGAGGCCAACATGACATGTGCGCCGGGGACAAGCACGCGAAACAGTTCGGGTGCCAAACGTAGATGAAACGCGAATAGTCCCATACGATCATGACCATCCAAGACCGTAAAACGCGGCGTGGGCTGTCGTTTTGCACCGTCAAACGCATTCGGCAGCCGCCAAATCCCGCCGACGCCATTTCGCCGTTTGCGGAGTTCCTTCGCGGTGTATTCGATTATTCCAAAGGGGGGATCTGTAACGACAGCATGGAATGAATTTGCCCGCTGGGACTGCAGCCATTCGAGTGAATCTGCATTGTAAATTGCATAATTCGAATTGTGGTACCACTTGCTCATTTTTTCTTCCCTAGGAAAGGCTCTATGATCTGAGAGAGGCATTCGTGCCGATCCACCCTTCGTGCTTTGTCGTTAGAACCCTTTTCAATCGCCCTGGCGTACTGCTTAGCAAGATCGTTGATCTTTCCCGCAGGATTCTCAAGACACCTATCTACCTCTTCGGCAAACTCTAATAACCTTTCAGCCAATGGCTTGTCTGACTTCTTCGGTAGGTCGTGCTCTTTTAGAAGGTTGCCCAAAGCGACGAACAGGCTGTAAAAGTCAGCACGGTTACCCCAGCGCCTCACATCAAAAATGTTAGGAAAGACCCTTTTAATGGCCTCTAGCGTTAGGTCGAACTGATGTTTGGTTTTAGCTTGACCGGGAAACTCGTCTTCATACTGTTCATAATGTTCGTAGTATTGGTCAATGATTTTGGCCGAGCCACCTTGCGGCCCATGCAAAAGCCCGATCAGTAAATCGCTCATCATTTCAATATCAGCCATTCGACGAATGGCAGCTGCGGTGACGATCCGATTTACAGCCCAATATTCATCATCTGCCAAGCGTTCAGAGAGTTTTGCGAATGGCCCGTGATATGTGGCATTCCGAAGTTCCTGGGCTTTAAGCGGGAGTGTGAATTTATTCAATCGCTTGAAAACATCTTCAACCTCTCTTTGATCGTCGGTGTATAGAAACCGCACACAAATTTCATACTGATAAAATCGCTTACGGGCGTCTCCGGCCACGTCCCCAAACGTTTTATCCTTATAAATGGACGCCGTCGGTAGCCTTTCTAATGCAAATTGATTATTGTCTTCTCCGACCTGATCGGCTGCGCTTTCTATTCCAATAAACTGCAAGATCGTTCTCAACCGTTGCTGCCCATCAACGGCACCATATTCCTCCGTACCGTCATCTGCCTGTGTCACCTGAACATAAACTTCCGGAATTGGAATATCCATCAAGATAGATTCTATTAGTGAGCTTCGCTGCTTATCTGTCCAAACCGGCTTACGTTGAAACGGCGGCCGCAACTCCAGGCGGCCCGCCTTATAGTGTTCTTGAAACCACGAGATTGTTTGGGGACGAGATTTATGATTCATGTCGACTCTCTCTTATTCCTCTAGCGACCGCCGAAGTTCAGCCAAGCTATAAAGATGGTAAAGCTCTGCATGTCGCCAGGTTCGGTAAAGTCGACCCTGAACATCTTCGTGCCGTCGAGGCGGAAATTGTGATGCCTGCTTTAGCGCGTTGAACCACCTCGTTGCCAAGTTTAAGACGGGGGTTGCTCTCTCGCCGAAAATTCTTCTGTCCAATCTGATTTCAACGGGAGTGAGCCAGCCGGTATAGACCTCGCTGCGCCTCGCTCGAAGCCATCCGCCAAGAGCATCCGTCACTGGCGGACGCGGATAGGCCGCAGTCAAGAGCAAGCCCCAAAGTTCATCGAAGAGCGTTTGATTGACGACAAGAACATCAATATCCGAAGTGTCCTGAAAACTCCGCAGATTCTGCCATGGCTTCATGCTAAAACCCAATCGCGCACTGCCTACAACTCGGATGTCGGTGCGAGCCACCATTAATGAGAGTGCAAGAGCATCCCGGAATTTGTCCCAAGATGCTGGTTCAGACTCGAAAACGTATGGCGCCGCTTCGTCATAGAGGCACGGGTCAAGGAGCTGTAGGTCTGTACTTTGATCCAAAAGGACACGAAATTCGTCTGGCGTCATAGAACCGCGTCCGTCGAAAGCTCGGCGAGAACTTTATAGCACATGAATTCGATGGTGTGAGCGTCATGCCCCGTTCGATGTGGGAACCATGGGTCGTGCTTCGCAGGCCGATCGGCGGCCGGGTGCAGGACAATTTGCGGAAATGGATGACCGGCGGCTTCCGCCGGCCGGGCGCGGACAAACCCTTCGGCGACGTGATCCGATCGAGCCCGACGCCGAAGGCAGAGCGCAAGATCGCGCCCCATCCATCGCTCAAGCCGCAGGCGTTTCTGCGCCAGATCGTGCGCGCGGCGCTGCCGCTCGGGCAGGGCGTTATCCTCGATCCCTTCGCCGGGTCGGCATCGACGTTGGCGGCAGCCAACGCCGTCGGCTACGCCAGCATCGGAATCGAATCCGACGCCAAGTACGTGACGATTGCGGCCAGAGCCATCGCGAGGCTGGAATTACAAGCGACCAAAGGCGCTCCCTGACAAACAGGGCGGCGGGCAGCATGACAGCGCCCGAAGCGCGGTCCCTTAACGGATTAGTAGAAAATTACCCTTAACACTTTCTGCATCGAGGCGGATCGCGTTTCGTCCTCTGGCCGCAGGGATTTCATGAATCGACTCCGCAAAACCTTGATCCTGCTGCTGGTGGTCGGCGTTCCCGCGGGCGCGCGGTCGTATTTTGCCTCCGCACCGGACCTTTGCTTCACGGCGGGATCGGTGACCTACCAGCTCTCGTCCTCCGCCGAGACGCCCGACTACCGGGTGCTGATCGACAATCGCGCGCGGCGACCGGACCTGCGGGTGAAGCTTGTCGACCGGGCCGAGATCGCCGATTTCGCGTTGGTCGACGATGCCGGCGGCGTGGCCGGCGGCGCCTGCCGCACCGCCGGCGCCCTCAAGACCGTCAAGATCGTCTCCGGCGAAACATCCCCCGACGTGACCATCAGCGTGTCGCGCGAGGCCGACTTCAGGCTTTTCGTCCATTCCGCGCGCGTGACCCACCAAGATGCCGCGGCGCTGTTTGCGCTGATGCGGCATGTGGAGAGCGCCGGCAAGGTCGCGGAGTACCGCTGATCCTCCACGAGATCAAGCGCCGCGGCCGGTCGGCCGCGGCGCGTTATCGTTCTGTCAACCTTGTTGGCGGCTTGCACCCGCCTCCGCCACCATCGAAGGAAATCGCAAAGGGTCGCCGGCGCACCATGCGCCAGCATTGAAAAGGCGAAGCAGGCACATTGCGGGTGCCATGCAGCACCGCGGAACAAGCCTGCGACAGGGACGGCGGAGCATGTGGGACCATCCGGTCATTGCAGGACTGCGCGCGCTGTCCGGCCGCCGAATGCTGACCCTTGTCGTTCGGGCCGCCGTGCTGCTGTCGATGTCGTATGGGGCGGCCTTCGGATTCCTCGCGGCGATGCGAAATCCCGGCACGCATTATGATCCGCATCTGTTCGCGATCGGGGCCGCGGCCTTGTTCGGCGCGGCCTGTGGCGGGCTCGGGATCATGTTCTCCAGCAACCAAAAGCTGAAAGAGACTCTGCGTCACCTGCGTCGGCAGGTCGAGGATTTGTCGGACCGCAATTGGGAGCTCAAGGAGGGCGAGGAGCGCGCGAAAAGCTTCCTCGCGGCGCAGGGCGACGTCATCGTCCGCCGCGACCGCGACAACCGCCTCAGTTACGTCAACGACGCCTTCTGCGCGCTGGCCGGGCAGGAGCGCGAAACGCTCCTCGGCACGAGCTTCGCGCTCGCGGTGCTCGAGCAAGGCGACACCGCGGTGCTCGCCGACCGGACACGCATGCATGACCAGAAGATCGCTGCTCCCGACGGGGCGCGCTGGATCGCATGGCGCGAGGTCGACGTCCGGGCCGGCCTGGGCAGCGGCGCCGAGGTGCAGAGCGTGGGCCGCGACGTGACCGATCGGGTCGAGGCCGAGCGCGCGCTCGCCGAGACGCGCGACCAGGCCGAGGCGGCGAACCGCGCCAAATCGCGCTTCCTTGCCATGGTCTCGCACGAAATCCGCACCCCGCTCAACGGCATCCTGGGCATGGCCGACCTGCTGCTCGACACCGCGCTCACGCCCGAGCAGACGACCTATGCCAAGGCGGTCAAGACCTCGGGCGGCACGCTCTTGTCGCTGATCGAGGAGATTCTCGATTTCTCCAAGGTCGA
>WNGL01008209.1_pt1 | contig 12234 bp, 11 predicted proteins | sample 5400591 | NCBI WGS metagenome assembly WNGL01 (sample SAMN13153377, study PRJNA577476) | soil metagenome | isolation source: 80 cm soil or saprolite under Garry oak tree replicate 1 | place: USA:California | collected 2016-06-15
CCCGTGGGCCGGGGTGAACTGCGTGGCTTGCCGCTCGGCGATGCTCTGGTCGAGCACCTGGAGCAGCCGGGCGGCGTCGGCTTCTGGGTGGTTCGGGCTGAGCTCGAGCGCCGGCTGGCCCGCCATGCTCGCCAGGCTGGGCGGCAGTTCCCCGTCCACGGGCATCCGCGCCCCGTCGATCAGAACGGGGATGACCAGGACGCCGCGGGCCAGGGCCGACTCGAGTTCCAGGCGGACGTGGTCGTTCGGGTCGTGCAGGCCCTCACCGGCGACCGCCAGCCAATGGTGGCCGATGAGCAGGACAACCGCGTCGCACGAGGCGACCGCGGCGGCGATCGCCCGGGCGAGGTCGCCCCCTGACTGAGCCGGGTCCACGTCCTTGACGACCTGCTGCGGGCCGAAATGCCCGGTCAGCCGGCCAAAGAGCCAATCGGCCTGGTTCGCCGTATCGGCACGCCGGTAACTGATGAATATGCGCCCCGCCACGCTGACACCCCCGAGAGCAGATGACGTGCTTCTCGCGCGGCCGTGTGTCCCGACGGGACACCGCGAGGAGTGTGCTAGGTATCGTAACGACCGGGCGACCTGGGGGGAAGGTGCCTTCCGGCCCGCGGACCGCGCCAGCGCGGCGTAGGCGCGGCCGGCCAGGAAGAACGCGGCGCCGATGACGCCGACGAAAAAGCCGAGCGGCCAGTTGGACTGGTACGAGACCGCGATGCCCGCCCAGACCGTGACCAGCGCGATGACCACCGACAGGGTCAGCGCCAGGCCGGGGCGGGCGGTCAGCGACCTGGCCGCGGCGGCCGGGCCGATCATCAGGCTGAACATCAGCAGCGCGCCGACCACGGGCACGGTCATGCTGGTGGCCAGGGCCATGACGAGCAGGAACGCGAGCTCCATCCGGCGGGCCGGAACCCCGCGTGCCTCGGCGACCTCGGGCAGCACCGAGGACAGCATCAGCGGCCGGAACATGACGGCGATCGCGGCCACCGACAGGGCGCCGAATACCAGGATCGGCAGCACCTCTGCCGCGCTGACCCCGAACACCTCGCCGAACAGCAGCGAGTACGCCTCCTGGGCGTACTGGCTGCTCCAGCTGACGAACAGGGCGCCGAAGCCGAGCATCATCACGAACGTCAGCGCGGTGGCCACGTCGGGCCGGGAGCGGCGGCTCAGTGCCGCGATGCCGAACGCTCCGGCCAGCGAGAACACGGCCAGGCCTGCGAACGGGTCGAACCCGAGCAGGCTGGCCCCGGCCGCGCCGGCGAAGGCCCCGTTGGGGATGGCGTGCGCGGCGAACGTCGACCCGCGCAGCACGGCGAAGAACCCGGTCACCCCGGCGATCACCGCCACCGCGGTGGCCGCGATCCAGGTGTTCAGCATCAGGCCGGTGAACATACCTGCTCCGCGTCCGGGGGTTCGGCGGCCGCGGCCCGGCTGGCCCGCGGGCGCAGGTAGCCGACCAGGTAGCCGCCGGTGATCAGCGTCACCACGAAGAAGCTCACCGGCCAGCCCCGGCCCGCGGGCGGCCAGTAGTAGCTGTCGTAGGCGAGCAGGATGCCGAGCCAGGTGGCCGCCACCCCGATGCCCGCCGCCACGGCCACCGCCCGGACCGGGCCCTTCGCGACCCGCAGCGCGGTCGCGGCCGGCCCGATCAGCAGCGCGGTGCTCAGCACGGCGCCGATGATCACCGCGGACAGCGCCACCGAGACGGCCAGCGCCATCAGGTAGGCCGCGCCGACCGCGCGCACCGGGACGCCGCGGGCGGCCGCGATGTCCGGGCTGAGCGAGCTCAGCAGCAGCACCCGGGCCAGCGCCACGACCGTGCCCAGGGCCAGCAGCGCGGAGGTGATCAGGGCGGGCACGGTGGAGGGGGTGATGACGAATATCGAGCCGAACAAGATCGTGAACGACGCGCCGGTCGTGGAGCTGTACTCGGTGCCCAGGTACAGGAACAGCGCGGCCAGCCCGAGGGCGGCGCCGAGCACCACGCCGGTGGCCACGTCCCGGCCGCGGCGGCGCTGGATGCCGATCATCTCCATGAACGCGGCGGCGCCCGCGCCGAAGGCCAGGTAGCCCCAGAACTGGTTGACGCCGACCAGGAAGGCGCCGGAGCCTCCGGTGGTGGCGATGTCGGCGAGGGAATGGCCGGCGAACGACTGGCCGCGCATCACCGTGAACACGCCCACCACCGCGGAGGTCACCGCGATGACCGTCCCGACGGCCAGCGCGATGTGCACCGGCCCGCTGCCGAAGAAGCCGGGCTCCACGATGTACCTGAGCACGGTCACCTCACGACGCCGGCGTCCTCGGCCGCCGCCTCGGCCTCGTCGACGCCCTCCGGCGCGGCCACCACGAGTACCCGCCCGTGCACCCGGATCACGTCCACGTGCTGGCCGTACAGGCGGGACAGGACCTCGGGCTTGATCACCTCGTCGGTGCGGCCCACCGCCACCCGGCCCGCGGCCACGTACACGATCCGGTCCATGACCGGCATCAGCGGGTTCATGTCGTGCGCGGACAGCAGCACCGCGATCCCCTCGGCGCGGGCCAGCTTGGCCAGCACGGAGACGATCCCCTGCTCGCTGGAGATGTCCAGGTTGGCCAGCGGCTCGTCGAGCAGCAGCAGCCTCGGCCTGCCGATCAGCGCGTGCGCGATCATGACCCGCTGCTGCTCGCCGCCGGACAACTCGCCCACCCGCGCGTCGGCGTAACGCCCGGCGCCGACCGCGGCCAGCATGCCGTCGACGAGCTCGCGGCGGGCCCGGGACGGCAGCCGGATGCCGAACTTGTGCCCGTCGAGCCCGAGCGAGACCACGTCCCTGACCCGCAGCGGCGTGTCCGGCTCGATGCCCAGCTTCTGCGGCACGTAGCCGATCGAGGCGTCGCGCGGCGCCCGCGGCGCCCCACCCACCTCCCCAGCCCTCTTCAAGAGCACCGAGCCGCGGGTTACCGGCTGCAGGCCCAAGATGATGCGGAGGAGCGTTGTTTTCCCGGCCCCGTTCGGCCCGATAAGACCGGTGAACTCCCCGGGCCTGATGCTCAGTGAGACGTCCCGCAGGATCTCCCGGCCGCCGAGCCTGACCCCGACCCCGTCCAGCCGGAGGAGTTCGGCGCTCACAGGTGCTCGCTCGAGACGTGATCGGCCACGGCCTTGCGCAGGTCCTGGACCTCGGCCAGCATCCACGACAGGTAGTGATATCCCGGCTCAGGCATCGTCTCGTAGACGCCCACCACGGGGATGCCGTTCGCCCGGGCCAGGGCGATGAAGGATTCGGTCAGCGAGTCCGTCACCTGCTGGTTGTAGACAAGCACCTTCACCTTGTGCTGCGTGAACAGGCTCCGCTCGACCGCGACGTCCTGCGCCGACGGGTCGGTGCCGTTCATGACGTCGGCCTGGAAGGCCCAGGGCGTGAGGTTGTCCGCGCCGGCCGCCTGCAGCAGGTAGTCCGCCACCGGCTCGGTGGTGGCCACAAGCGTGCCAGGGTAGCTGGCCCTGAAGGCCGCGATCGCGCTGGTCAGCCTGCCCAGCGACTCGGTGAGCAACGCCGCGTTGGCCTTGAAGTACGCGCCGTGGTCCGGCTGGATTGCGGCCAGGTCCGCGGCGATGGCGTTCGCCGCCGCCGCCATCGTGCCCGGCTGGTACCACAGGTGCGGGTTCGGCGTGCTGTCCGGCAGCCCGAGCAGCTTCTGCACCACGATGACCTTGCGGCCGGAGTCCGGCACCGCGTTCTCGATCGTGTTCATGAACGTGTCGTAGCCCAGGCCGTTCTGCACCACGAGCCGCGCCGCGTTGATCAGCCGCCCCGTCGACGGGCTCGCCTCGAACGCGTGCGGGTCCGTGTTCGGGTTGCTCATCACGGCGCTGGCCTGGACATACTTCCCGCCGACGGCCTGGATGACGTCCGCGTACTGGTTCTCGGCGCCGATGGCCACGATCGCACCGTCCGGGGTGGTCGAGCCGAACGCGAAGGACGACGCGCAGCCGGACAGCAGCCCCGCGCCGAGCGCCAGGACCAGCGGCGCGCTAACCGCTCGTCCCCTCCAGCCACTCGGCATAACAGTTCACTCCCAGCGTCTCGTCGGCCAGCCGTCCTGCTAATGATAATGATTCCCAATTTCGCATGCAACACGATCCGCCGAGCCGGCGCCTTGGGCGGGAGCGCCGGCGGTCGGGGGTGGGCGCGCGTTGGGCGGAAGGGGGTCCTAGGTTGTACCGTGCGACTGTGACGATGCCGCAGCCGCAGGAGAACGCGCGGGTCAGGCCGGTGCGGGGGACCCGGACGCGCGGGACCAGGCAGGCGCAGGCCCTGGCGGCCGCGCTGGAGAGCCTGCCCGGCTTCTGCAGCGCCCAGGAGATCCACGCGGAGCTGCGGCGCAGGGGCGAGCACGTCGGGCTGGCCACGGTCTACCGGCACCTGCAGGCGCTGAGCGAGCAGGGCAGCGTCGACGCCATCCGCGACGCCAGCGGCGAGACGCTGTACCGCCAATGCGGGACGAGCGTGCACCACCACCATCTGACCTGCCGCAACTGCGGCCGCAGCGTGGAGGTGGAGGGCCGCGCGGTGGAGCAGTGGGCCGAAAAAGTCGCCGCCGAAGCGGGCTTCACCGACGTGGACCACACCGTGGAGCTCTTCGGCCTGTGCCCCGAGTGCGCCGCCTAGCGGGCGGGGAGGCGGCGGCGTTTGGGGGGCGCGGCGGCGGCTAGTTCGGCCTTGCGGTCGGAGGCGAACATGTGCACGTACTCCTGGCCGGAAAGCTCCCTGATCGCGGTCATCACCTGCGCGGCGATGAGCTGCCTGGCCTTGCCGGGCGGCGCGTCAAGCACCGAGGCGGGAAACTCCAGGGGCGCGCCGATCCTGAGCTCGATCCGGCCGGGGCGCGGCACCACGCGGCCGGGCGGCAGCACCCGGCGGGTGCCGTGGATGCCCACCGGGAGGACCGGCAGGCCGGATTTGAGCGCCAGCCAGCCGACCCCGGGCCGCCCGCGGTACAGGCGCCCGTCCGGAGACCTGGTGCCCTCGGGATAGATGCCGAACAGGTTCCCGGCCCGCAGCAGCGCCAGCGCGGCCTCCAGCGTGTCCTGGGCGGAGCGCGGGCCTTCGCGGTCCATCCGCAGCTGGTTGGTGGCCTTCAGGTACCAGGCCCACAGCCGGGCGGCGGGGCCGGAGGCGGTGAAGTACTCGGCCTTGGCCGAGAACGTCACCGGCCGGTCCAGCATCAGCGGCAGGAACACCGAGTCGACCACCGACAGGTGGTTGGCGGCCAGGATGGCGCCGCCGGACGCGGGCACGTGCTCGGCGCCGGTCACCCTCGGCCGCCAGATGGTGTGCAGCAACGGCCCGGCGAGCATACGGGAGAGCGTGTACTGCACGGGCTACTTTCTGCTGACGGACGCGGGGGGTTCAGCGGCGGCGGTACCACGATAGCGTGCCTGGTCCCGGGGGTACGCGGCGGCGGCCAGGATCGCGATGCCCAGCGGCAGCGCGAACGGCAGCACCGCGGCCGGCACGATCACGCCGGAGTCGTCGGCGAGCCAGCCCAGCACCGGCAGCAGCCACAGCACGCCGGCCACGGCCCGCATCAGCGGCTCGGCCGCGTAGGCCAGCGGCGCGTTCTTCAGCCCGAACCACGCAGGGCGCCACAGCATGAGGCCCGTCCACACTACGACTATCGGGATCAGCGGGCTGAACGCGTTGACCGACAGCGAGCCGATGTTGGAGTTGATCTTCCTGAACAGCAGGCCGCCGGAGTGGCCGTGCAGCGTGCTGCCGGCGAACGAGCCGATGTCGGACTTGCCGGTGGCCGGCGCGAAGTAGCTGATCAGCGCGAACACCGCGAACAGGGCCAGGCCGCTGACCGCGACGAGCAGCACAAGGCGCCAGTTCAGCCTGACCCCGGCCACGGCCAGGCCGAGCAGCAGGAAACAGGGCACCATCGCGATGGTCCCGCCCACCTTGCCGCCGAACCCGGGCCAGCCCGACGCGAACACCGCGAACGCCGCGACCGCGGCCACGGCGAGCACCGCCGGGCGCCCGGAGGAAGGCCGGGAATGGGCAGAGCGGCGCCGCGCCACCAGGGCCAGCCAGGCCGCGGCGAACAGCCCGGAGATGCCGTAGATGCCCAGCGCCTCGTTGCCGATGCCGTAGAACCGGCCGGCTTCGAGCGCGGACAGCCCGAACGGCGTCTCCAGCTGCAGCCTCGACCCTGTCATCACGTCGCCCGCCAGCAGCACCAGGGTGAACAGGCAGATCACGCCGAACGGGCCGAGTGGGTCGCGCCGCCACGGGCCGGCCAGCGCGGCCAGGGCGATGACCACCGAAAGCGCCACGGACACCGCGTACAGCCACGCGGCCGGGTGCGCGGACGTGGACCACGGCACGAGGTCGGCCAGGAAGGTGCCCGCGGGCACCGCGGCCGCGAACACCCCGGCCACCCGCCACCAGCGCGCCCGCCGCCTGCGCCGGTCCTGCGCCGAGCCCCAGCACGCCAGCCCGATGGCGGCCAGCACCGCGGCGTCGGCCAGCGAGTAGGCCCAGAAGAACTCGTCGTGGGTGTCCCGCCACACCTGCTCGGCGGCGTCCCGGCCGGTCAGCGAGCGGACCGTCTGGGCGATGCCGCCCCGGTCCCCGCGGGTGATCCGCGCGCCGACCGTGTCGGGGGGCGCGCGGCCGAGCCAGCCGAGCACGGTCGGGGTCAGGTCGGTGAGCACGACCAGGCCCGGCTGCCGGGTGGAGGCGGCGTCGAGCAGGCCGGCCCGGTAGCCGGGGCCGGCGACCAGGGCCAGCTGCAGGTGCGGCGGCTTGGCGGTGGAGCCGGGCGCGGTGACGAGCAGGGTGGTGTCCGCGGGGAGTTCGGCCACGATCCGGGCGAGTTCGGCGTCCGCCGCGGCGAGTTCCCCGGGCCGTTCGGCATATCCGAGGCTGCCCAGGTCCACCGCGGTCAGCGGGCAGCGGGCCAGCACCGCCGCGGACAGGCCCGACGGCGAGGGCAGGTAGGAGGCGACGTGTCCGGTCCGGTCGGCCAGCGCCAGCGCGGCGCCGGGCCCGGCCGCGGTGGCGCAGCCAGGTGCCGCCCGGGCCAGCAGGCCCCAGTCGGGGTTGTTGTGGAACCGCTGGTTGTAGGTCTCGAGCGCGGCCAGGCCGGGGACCACGGCGCCGGCGCCGGCCTGGTCGACCGCGGGGAACGCGCCGCAGGCGGCGTTGGCGTGGTCGGACTGCGCCCTGGCGCCGGCGTTCAGCGTGAGCCAGCCGTCGGCCGGGCAGGTCAGCGGCAGCACGGCGTAGTCCACCAGCGAGCCGGCCGAGCCCTGGCCGGCCAGCCGCCACAGCGTCGGGGTCGCGGACGCGGACACGTCGCTCCAGCGCAGGCCGGACAGCCCGACGACGACCACGTGCCGCACCGGCGACGGGGTGGCGGCGTCTGCCGGGCGCGCGAACAGGATCAACCCGGGGACCGCGAGCAGGCAGGCCAGCAGCACCGCCCGCACCGCACCAGGCCCGATCCTCATCGCCCCACCGTATCCGGGCTAAACCCGTGATACCGAACGGGCCGGGTGACTCGCCCGGCTACCGGGCGGCGGACACGGCGACGGCTCGGCCGCCGCCCGTGCGGCTCGGGGGCATTGGTTAAGGTTTAAGCGATGTCTTCGACCAGGGAGTCTCCCGGCGCCGCGGACCACAGGTTCGTCGTGGTCGCCAGCCGGCTGCCGGTCGACCGGGTCGAGGGCGCGGACGGCGGGCCGGAGTGGCGGCCCAGTCCGGGGGGACTGGTCACCGCCCTCGAGCCGGTCATGCGCGAGGCCGGCGGCGCGTGGATCGGCTGGTCGGGCGACGCGGGCCCGGCGCCGGGGGCGTTCGAGGCCGGCGGCATGCAGCTGGTCGGGCTCGGCCTGTCCGATGCCGAGGTCAGGCACTTCTACGAGGGCTTCTGCAACGCGACGCTGTGGCCGCTGTACCACGACGTCATCGCGCCGCCGCAGTTCCACCGCCGGTGGTGGGACGCCTACGTGACCGTCAACCGGCGGTTCGCCGAGGCCGCGGCGGAGCAGGCGGCGCACGGGGCGACCGTCTGGGTGCACGACTACCAGCTCCAGCTGGTCCCGCGGATGCTGCGGGAACGGCGCGGCGACGTCCGGATCGGCTTCTTCAACCACATCCCGTTCCCCGGCTACGAGATCTTCGCCCAGCTGCCCTGGCGCCGCCAGGTGGTCGACGGCCTGCTCGGCGCCGACCTGCTGGGATTCCAGCGCCGGGCCGACGCGTCGAACTTCCTGCGGGCCTGCCGCCGGGCCGTCGGCCTGACCACCAAGGGGCCGACGGTGCGGGTGGCCGGCCAGGAGGGCACGCGCGAGGTGCAGGCGGCCGCGTTCCCGATCTCGATCGACTCGGCGGCGCTGACCGAGATGGCCCAGCGGGAGGATGTCGGCAAGCGCGCCGCCGAGATCCGGCTGGCGCTGGGCGAGCCCGACCTCGTCCTGCTGGGGGTGGACCGGCTCGACTACACCAAGGGCATCCTGCACCGGCTGCGTGCCTACGGCGAGCTGCTCACCAGCGGCCGCCTGGGACCGCGGGTGGTGCTGGTGCAGGTGGCCAGCCCCAGCCGGGAGCGGGTGGAGGCCTACCAGACGCTGCGGGACGAGGTCGAGGGGATGGTGGGCCGGATCAACGGCCAGCACGGGGAGGTAGGCAACCCTCCCGTCCACTACCTGCACCAGTCCTACCCGCGTGAGGAGATGGCCGCGCTCTACCTGGCCGCCGACGTGATGCTGGTGACCCCGCTGCGGGACGGCATGAACCTGGTGGCCAAGGAGTACGTCGCCTGCCGCTACGACGAGAGCGGGGCGCTCGTGCTGAGCGAGTTCACCGGCGCGGCCGACGAACTGGCCGGCGCCTTCCTGGTGAACCCGCACGACATCGAGGGCCTGAAGGACGCCATCGTGCGCGCGGCCACGATCAGCCCGGCCGAGGCCAGGCGCCGGATGCGCGCCATGCGGCGGCGGGTCGGCGAGCACGACGTGGCTCGTTGGGCGGCCAGCTTCCTGGCCGCGCTCGAGCGGGCACCCGGTGTGATCCTCCCCGGCGGGTGAGCGCCGTGGTGTCAGGGTCTGGGTCCGGCCGAGCGACTTGATGATGTCACCGGCGCGAAGCCCCGCCCGTTCGGCCGCACCACCGCTGGCTACGCGCCGGGCAGGGTGAAGGTCATCTGGGTGCCCTGGCCCGGACCCTTCGTCTCGCTGCTCGCGGCCAGCCGGCCCCCGTGGGCCTGGGTGAGTTCGGCGGCGACGGCCAGGCCGATGCCGCTGCCTGAGATCTGGCCGGCCTGCTGGCCGCGGAAGAACCGGTCGAAGATGCGGGGCAGGTCCTCGGCCGCGATGCCGGCCCCGGTGTCGGTGACCTGGAGCACCGCCTCGTTACCGTCCTGCCTGGTACTGATGGTGACGTGGCCGCCGGCCGGGGTGAACTTCAGCGCGTTGGTGAGCAGGTTGGTGATCACCTGGTGCAGCCAGTGCGGGTCGGCGAGCACCGGGCTCGCGGCCAGCCGGCGGTCCAGCGTGATGCCCGCCGCCTCGAACCTGCGGGTCAGGCTGTCCGCGGCCGCGGCGGCGAGGTCGGCCAGGTCGCAGCGGCGGCGCGCCAGGTTCAGCGCGGCGGCATCGGCGGCGGCCAGCGTCTGCAGGTCGCCGACCATGCGCGCCAGCCGCAGCACCTCATCGCGCAGCGAGCCGAGCTCGGCCGGGGTGGGCTCGGCCACGCCGTCGAGGAGCGCCTCGTGGCCCGCCTGCAGGATCGCGATGGGCGTGCGCAGTTCGTGGGCGACGTCGGCGACCAGGTTGCGGCGGATCTGTTCCTGCCGGTCCAGGGTGCCCGCCATCTGGTCGAAGGCGGCCGCCAGCTCGCGCAACTCCCCCGCCGCGCGAATCTCGCCGACCCGGGCGGCGTGGTCCCCGGCTGCCATGGCCCGCGTCACCGCGATCAGCCGGGTGACCGGGCGGGTGATCCGCCGGGCCACGGCCAGCCCGGTGAGCAGCGCGAGGAGCGCCGCCAGGCCGGCCGCCCCGGCGATGGCCCGCAGCAGCGCGATCTTCAGGACGCGGTCCGCGGCGTTGAGCCCGGACCCGGTCGAGCGCACCACGGCGGTGCCCACGCGCTCGCGGTGGACCACCACTGGGGGGCTCAACTGCGGTCCGGTCGCGGTAGCGAAGCCGGGCGACGACGCGACGAGGTTCCCGGCCTGGTCGCGTATCTGGACGGCCGACCCGGTGCTCGTGGCCGCGTCGAAGACCAGGGACAGGTCGGTGGAGGACCAGGTGTTGCCGCGCTCCCACGCCGTCCCCGCGGCGGCCGCGATCGCGCTGGCCAGGTCGGTGCGCTGCTGGCTGGCCAGGGTGGAGACGTCCGCGGCGGCGAACGCCGCGGTGAGCCCGGCGAGCAGCGCGACCGCGGCCAGCGCGACGCTGAGGAACGCCAGCGCCAGCCGCAGGCCCAGCGTGCCGCCGCGGGCCGCCAGGCCGGGCGCCGCACCGGGATCAGTCATCGCGGGGCAGGCCGAGCCGGTAACCGCCGCCGAGGACGGTCTGGACGATCCGGGGATTGGCCGGGTCGTCCTCGACCTTGCGGCGCAGGTTCTTCACGTGCGAGTCGACGGTCCGCTCGTAGCCTTCGAACTCGTAGCCCCGCACCCGGTTGATCAGCTCGAACCGTGAGTACACCCGGCCCGGGACGGTGGCCAGCGCGACCAGGACGCCCCACTCGGTGGGGGTCAGCGCGACGATGCCGCCGCGCACCGTGGCCAGCCGCTGCGGCTCGTCGATGACCAGTTCGCCCCCGCCGTAGCTGGTGACCCCCTGGGTGGCGGGCGGGCCGCCCCGGCGCAGGATGGCCTGCACCCGCAGCACCAGTTCACGCGGGCTGAACGGCTTCGTCACGTAGTCGTCGGCGCCGAGTTCGAGCCCGCGGATCCGGTCCTCCTCCGCGCTCTTGGCCGTCAGCATCAGGATCGGCGTGGCGGACGTGGCCCGCAGTTCGCGCGCCACCGTCTCGCCGGGCACGTCGGGCAACCCCAGATCGAGGATCACCAGGTCCGGCGCGGACCCGGACGCCATGGTGATCGCCTCCGCGCCGGAGCCGGTCGACAGCACGGTGAACCCGGCCCGCTCCAGGTAGGACCGGACCAGGTCGCGCAGCTTGCGCTCATCCTCGACCACCAGGACCGTCGCCGCCATCGCCGTTCGTCCCGCCTTTCCGCCTGCCGCCCGGATCGCCCGGCTACGTCCGGACATTCCCCTGATCCTTACACCGGACGGGTACCCGCCTCCACACCGTCACCATGTCAGCTTCACCGGACCGGCACGACGACCGGGTGCACTGAATCGTGACAGCAGTGGCCGAGGGAGGCGACGCGGATGACCGGAAGCGACCTGATCGTGCTGGCCCCGTGGATCGTCTTCGCCGTGGGGCTGGCCGCCATCTGCCTCCTCCTGCTCCGCTCACGCCGCGCGTCCGGGCCCCGGCCCCGGCGGCCGTCATCGTCCCCTCCGGGCTCCCCGGTGGACCGGGAACCGGCCAGCCGCGCCAACCCACAGGAAGCAAGATGTCCCGCGAACAACGCAGAAGCCAGGCCGAAATGACCGCCGGAACGTCCGGCCCGCGCTGGCGGGCGCTGCTCGAGGCCCGCTGGCAGGACCGCGTGCGCGAGGTCACCGAGCTCTCGCTGGCCTATCACGCCGCGGCCGCGGCCGCCCCGGCACGCCCCGGCGCCGAGGCCGGCCCGCCGGAGGCCGAGGCACTGCTGCGCCGTGCGGTCGAGGCCCGCAGGAAGCTGGCCGACGTCGAGGAGGCCCTCGGCCGGCTGGCGGCGGGCAGCTTCGGGCGCTGTGAGAGCTGCGGATCCGCGGTCCCGGCCGGGCTGCTCGCCGCCGTGCCAGAGACCAGGTACTGCCCGCGCTGTGACGGGGGGTCGGTCCGGGTCCGGGCACTGACCGGATACACCCCGCGATGACGCCGGTGCCCGGGTGGGCCTGGGCGGTGACCCTCGCCGTCCTCGCCGTGCTCATCGCGGCCGATCTCGTGCTCACCAGGAGCGCAGACCGCGGACTGCGCGCCGCGGCGGTGGAGAGCGCGCTGTGGCTCGCCGCCGCGCTGGCGTTCGGCGGGGTCCTCGGCCTGCGCGCGCTCTACTTCCTGCTGGCCGGCTCGATGGACCGGTTCGCCTACCTCCAGCAGGGCATCGCCC
>WNGL01008210.1_pt1 | contig 12234 bp, 10 predicted proteins | sample 5400591 | NCBI WGS metagenome assembly WNGL01 (sample SAMN13153377, study PRJNA577476) | soil metagenome | isolation source: 80 cm soil or saprolite under Garry oak tree replicate 1 | place: USA:California | collected 2016-06-15
GTCTCACCCCCCGCCCGGCAGCGCCTCGGCCACCTGGCCACCATCGGCTACTGCCAAGCAGGAGCCCAGGCGGTCATCCACGTCCTGCTCCACCGCGAGCGCTGGCTGCTCGTCGATATCCGCCTGACCCCCTGGTCCTACTTTCCCCAGTGGCTGGGCCGGACGCTGGCGGTGCAGTTCGCCGGGCGCTACCTGCACCTGCCGGCCCTGGGCCAGGTGTACAAGGGAGAGGCCGCCAGGCAGCCCACGGACCTGGCCGACGCCCAGAGCGGGGTGCGGCACCTCGTGAGCCTGCTGGAGGTGGGCTACTCGTGCTTACTCCTGTGTGGCTGCCCGTGCTGGCAACACTGTCACCGCGCCCTCGTCACCGCCCTCGTGCAGGCAGCGCGCCCCGACCTCGTGGTCGAGCACGTGAGGTGTGCCCTGCTGCCCGCGCAGTCGGTCGAGGTCTGCTACCGCAGCCGGGGGGAACTGGGGCTCTCCCTGGAGGTGACCCTCACCCTTCCTGCGAGTGCAGGAAGGGAAGGGCCGCCGGACGAGCTCGTGCTGGTCACCCCGCTTACCCTCGCGGTGACGGTGCCCGGACGAGGAGGGACGATGACCCGCTCTTTTGAGGTGGTCAGCTGGCCCGCAGCTCACCCACCGGTCGGGCAGCGCCAGGAGCAGCGCGGTGCGGCCTTTTTCCCCGTGGAACGGGGAAGAGCCGCTCAGCACAAGGAGGTGTTCGTATGACCAGGAACTACCCCCTCCCACCGCGACGGCCATCCTTGCCCCCGGCTCCCGCCGACGTAGAGGACGACGACCTGGGTGAGGACGAGCAGGTGTGGCCCCAACGCCTGCCCAGCAGCGCCCGCCGCTACCAGGCGCTGACCACCCGGGACGGCCGTACGAGCGGAGGACATGCTGGGGCACATAGTCCGCAGGTACCCTCCCTCGCGTCACCGCGCAACGCCGTCCCAGCGCGCCGCAGCGCCACCACAGAGCAGACGAGGCAGCCATACCTCTTGCCTGCGCCTTCGGGGAGAACTCATCGACCCCACTGGCTGCTCTTTGTCGGGCTGGCACTCTGCACCATGCTCGTCGGTTGGGTCGTCTTGACCCTGCTCTCCACGTGGTGGCAGGGAGCCCAAGACGACTGGCACTACGGCCGTCCGCGCACGTACCAGGTCGACATGGTCGTCGGACATGCCGACTCCGCCAGCCACCCGAGCCATTTTCTTGCCCTCAACCTCAACAGTCGTATCGAGGTGATCGAGTTTCCAGGAGGCGATGCCTCCAGGGCCAAAATCTACCTCGGCCCGACCTTGATTGGACCTGGGCAAGACCTGGCCGTGGTGACCCTCACCTTCAAGGACGTGAGCGGCCGCGGCAAGCTCGACATGATCATCAACGTCGCCGACAGTCACTTCGTCTTCATCAACGACCAGGGCCAGTTCCGCCCGGCTCGGCCTGGGGAAACAGTCACCCCCTCGCAAGGAGAAGCGTAGCGTGTACTACTATCACTCACCTCGCGGCAGAAGCACTCGTGTGAAAACGTCACTGCACACACCAGAGGTCACCCGGCAGGAGCAAGAAAAGCAGCCTCTGGAGGCACATGAGCCAGGCACTTCCTCGGGGGAAGCACCCCCGGTGCTTGACCTGGAAAGCATGTTCCACCTGCTCCAGGTCATGGATCAACTCATCCAGGCGCAAACAGGCGCGCCCCTTGAGTCAGAGGAAAGCGGCGTTGTCGAGAGTGTGCCACGGGAAGCGGCACAGGGAGCAGAAGAGGGAGTGAGAGCGCCTTCAGCACGTGCTTCACATCAGAGGGCACTTCCCTTCGTGCTGCTTGTCCTCTGCCTACTGACGGCTGGGGCCGTGGTCGTGTGCTTCCTGGTGCCCGTCTTCACCGCCTCGGCCACCGTGACCATCCTCCCGGTGGAGAGACAGGTCAGCGCCACGACCACGCTCACGGTGGCCCCAGGCAGCGCCAACCCCAATCGGCACCAGGTGCCTGGGAGGCTGCTCTCTCCGCTCACGCTCTCCGAGGTACAAACCGTGCCCACCACGGGCACTGGCCACCAGGAGGCACAAGCGGCACATGGCCTGCTCACCTTCTACAACGCATCACTCGACATGCAGACCATTGCCGCAGGAACGACCTTGAGCACAGCCCAGGGCGCGCTCATTGTCAGCGAGCAAGACGCTGTGATCCCGGCAGCCGCCACCCTCCAGGCCAACGGGCAGATGACCGTGCCTGCCCATGCCGTGGCAGCAGGCCCGGCGGGCAACATCAGCGCGGGCGCGATCTACGGCCCCTGTTGTCGCCTCAACGTCTCGGTCACCAACAGCGCCTTTACGGGAGGGCAGGACGCGCGAAGCTACCCGCTGGTGACCGCTCAGGACGTCAATGGGGTGACAGCCGCCCTCGAGATCAGCCTGCAAGCGAGTGCAGAAGCGGCTTTTCAAACACAAGTCCCCCCCAACGAGACCCTCTTGCCGCCGATCTGTACTCCCCAGGTAACCAGTGACCATCCTGTCGGAGACGAAGCCAGGCAGATCACGGTGACCCTCACCCAGATCTGTCGGGGTGAGACCTACCAGACGCAGGCCCTGCACATGCTCATCACCCAGCTGGTCACCGCACAAGCCAACAAGCGCCTGGGAACAGGCTACCAGTTGAGCGGAGACGTGCAAAGCCGGGTCACCGCCAGCCACCTGCTCCATGGTGAGCAGGTGGATGCAGGGATGACCATCCAGGTGAGAGGGAGCGGCACCTGGTCGTATCAGTTTGATGAGGCGTACCTGCACACCCTCGCCACCAGGATTGCCGGCCAGAGCAGGCAGCAAGCGACCACCTGGCTCTTGCACCTGCCAGGCGTGAGCCAGGTGGCCATGACCATCTCGGACGGAAACAGCACCCTTCCAGCAGATGCCAGCACCATTCATGTGCTGGTACTCTCTCAACCCGTATCGTAGCCGATGCATAGACCAGGACAACCCCCACCAAGGGCGTGGCAGGGAAGCACAAGCGAGGCTATGCCAGAAAGGAACCATACAACAATGATCGAGTGCGACAGATGTGGAAACTGGGTCTTCTCCGTCGCGGAGATGCACCTCATCTTTCCCCAAGAGCATCCAGACGAGAGGCTCATCGTGGAGTGCCAGCGCTGCTCCTACCACAGGATCATCGAGGAGAGCGCACAGGGGAAGGTGAACCACCAGCAGGTGAGCTATCACTACTCCCCGCATCAGCAACGAGGAGAGGGAAAGAACGATGCAACTGGTTGAGCAACATGTGATCGACCGCACCGACCTACGCTACAGCATGATTGATGAAGCAGCCTTCAAGTCCAAGAACCTCTACAATGCTGCTTTGTACGAGATACGCCAAGCCTTTATCCATGAAGGTACGTACCTCAACTATAACGAGATGGATAAGCGCATGCAGTCCCATGAGGCCTACAAAGCGTTGCCGGCGAAGGTCAGTCAGCACGTGTTGATCCTGCTGCATAAGAACTGGATATCGTTCTTCGAGGCGAGAAAAGCCTACGCAGAAGACCCTTCCACCTTCACCGGACGGCCGCGCTTGCCCAAGTACAAGCACAAAACGGAGGGCCGCAACATCCTGGTCTACACCGTCCAGGCTCTCAGCAAGCCAGGCCTGAGGGATGGTCTCATTCGCCCGTCCGGGCTTGGCATCACTATCGAAACTGAACACACCGTGGTTGATCAAGTGCGTATCGTCCCTCGCCATGGCTTTTACGTGGTTGAGGTCATCTACACCAAAGAACCAGTTCAGGCTACTGTTGACCCCTCCTTCTGCGTAGCGATTGATCTCGGAGTCACGAACTTAGCGGCGATAGCATCAAACCGTGAGGGCTTTGTCCCTCGACTGGTTAACGGTCGTCCGGTGAAAGCGTGGAACCAATGGTACAACAAGCGCATGAAGGAACTCAAGAAAAAGCTGCCCAAGAATGACCGAGAGCGCGTCACAGCGCAAATGGAACGCATCACGAATACGCGCAACCGGCGCATTCACCACTACCTGCACACGGCCAGCAAGAGGATTATTGACTTTCTGGTCAAAGAAGGAGTAGGAGCAGTCATTATCGGGAAGAACCCATTGTGGAAGCAAGCATGTGGCATGGGCAGAAAGAACAATCAGAACTTCGTGCAAATCCCCCATGCACGCTTCATTGACATGCTCACCTACAAAGCGACGTTAGTCGGAATAGGGGTCGAAGTCAGGGAAGAGAGCTATACCAGCAAGGCCAGCTTTCTTGATCTTGACCCGATCCCTGACTACAAGCCCAATGACGAAACGGTGCATGTCTTTAGCGGAAAACGGATTGGACGGAGAAACCGCCTCTACCGCACCAAAGACGGACGCAAGATCTGTGCCGATGTCAACGGCGCCTACAACATCTTGCGCAAAAGTAGACCTGATGCCTTCTCGGAGGCAAAAGGCGTAGCGGGCTATGTAGTTCACCCCGTACGGCTTGCTGTTTAAGTCGTGCCAACCCAACACGAAGCAAGCGGTCACGAGAACGCTCTGTTTTGTGGAACTATTTTCTAGTTTCCTGTAGGAATTTCAGGATGTGCTAAGTGTCACTGATGTCACGGTGAAGGTTGTGCCTGGACCTGCCACCAGTAAACCTGGTTGGCCTCCGGTAAACGGCTGATCATTGTCGGCTGCCTGGTTTGAGTCATTGATTGGAACAACCGCATTGTTGATGCTGAAGGAAAATGTGTTTCCGTGGCCGGTAACTTGAAAGGTATTAGCTTGACCATTATGAATGCCGAATGTTTGCCCTTGCCACAGCATGCTCGGTGTACTCGAAACATCTGCATTATATTTCAGCACTTCATAGTCACCGCTGCCGTTGATGACAAAAGCATAGCAGTAGACTTTACCTCCGACTTGCCTCAGGTGGAAGGCAAGTCCGTAGAAAACGTTTGAACCTCCCTTGTTTTGAGCAATTTGAGCCGATAGGGTGAAGTTAGTTGGCAGCGTTCCAACGGAGGATGGGTTGGGGAAATAGGTGTTTAATGCATTGCCAATGCTTAGTATGTACTGGCTGTTACTACTGATACTGGCTGTCAGATTGCCATTGTCCTGTTCCCCTAGGGTCCAATTGCGATCATTATTATGAAAGTTCTCATTAAATGCAGTGGCCACACCTGAAGATGTTGGGGAAGATTGTGACGGGGCCAGGCAAAAAAGATGATTGTTGCAGAGTGTGGGTAGGAGTAGCGTGCTAGAGAGGAGTACAATGCTTACCAGGGCAATGCCGCTATACAGGAGGTAACTGAGACGAGGCTTCCTTTTTGGCTGGAGTCGGACAGGTGGTGCCATGCTTCCGCTGCTGGCCTGCGAGGTGGGTGTTACAGGTTGGTTTGTTGGAACCGTTCCAGGAAATGATTGTTGTCCATAATATGACTGAGCAGAAGATGGAGGGAGAGGGTGAGATAGATAGGTTACGGGATCGACTGAAGAGTGTCCATAGTCGGAAGCGTAGTTAGCGGTTGAGGGTGTTGAGAATGGATGAGTGCTGAGCGGGACTACCTTTTCCAGGGCCTGGGCCATTGTTTCGGCTGATTGATAGCGGTGCGCAGGAGTCTTTGCCAATGCTTGTAGTATGATCTGTTCCACGGCTGGAGATATACTCGGGTTGACTTCACGGATAGGCCTGGGTGGTGTATAGACGTGCTGGAAAAGCAGGCCCGGGACGGTGGTCGAGGAGAATGGCACCTGGCCCGTGAGCATCTGAAAGAGTACAATGCCCATAGCATAGACATCAGTACGCGCATCGACCGGTTGTTTGTTGATCTGCTCCGGTGCCATATATTCGGCGGTTCCAACCATTTGATCAACACTGGTAAGCGAGAGATCATTGCTTACGTTGCTGGGTGCAGATGCTAGCAAGGTTTCCTGGCTGCTGCCGCTGTCGAATAGTTTAGCTATACCAAAGTCGGAAAGTAAAATTTCGTTAGGGTCACTGGCAGAGATGAGCATATTCTGTGGCTTCACGTCACGGTGAACGATACCGCGTTGATGAGCGTGGTGTAAAGCCCGAGACATTTGTACGGCGTATTGGATGGCTCTCCGCGGCTCAATCCTCCCCTCGCGGCGCAAGAGATCGCGTAGTGTTCCGCCGCCAACGTATTGCATCACCAGGTAGGTGAGATTGCCGGTCTCGCCGAAGTCATAGACTGCAACGATATTGCGGTGTTCCAGGCTGGCAATCAGTTGTGCCTCGCGTTCAAAGCGCTCGCGGAAGCCGGATTTATCTGCAACCTGCGGCAGAATTACCTTGATAGCTACCTCGCGACGTAGGCGGGCGTGATAGGCTTTGTAGACCTGGGCCATGCCGCCTTCACCTAACTTCGATTGGATGAAGTAGGCACCAAGCTGTGTACCGATCAGCGGGTCGTTCTCCATGTGAGTACTCCGTGTTTTTCTCATCCTATCACTTATGCTGCGAAGCTACAACTCCAGGTTATATTGACTGTGTTTGCCGGGCCGGTGAAGGTAAGGGTTTCGGACCAGGCTCTACTGTGAGCGTTACATAGACATTGACCTGGTTTGAACCAATATTGAACAGAATCCTGCCGCCATACGTTCCTACCGGCAGTTGTGTTTTCAAGTTTGACGCACTGATGGTGACGCTTTGGGTAGCTCCACCATTGAGCATCCCATTTGTTGGAGCAACATTTAGCCAGTTTACGTTGTTGTAAGTGGATATGACGGTCGACCATGATCCTACAATACCGCAGTTACTGACTGTGAGCGCTTGCGTTTGAGGATCGCTGACCCCCGCAACACCCGTAAAACTATATTCCTGCTGACTTGTGTGGATACATCCTGCCTGTACAGTGAATGTAACATTTAATGTTTCTGTCGTGCTACTCTGCTGGCTGCTGAAAGTGACCGTTGCGCTATAGTTTCCTGGGTTCAATTTTGCTGCGAGAGCACTCACATTGATTTGTTGCTGTCCTGGTGCCTGTATGTCTCCCGTACTGTGGTCGAGCTGGAGCCAGGAAGCCTGGTTCTGATCCCAGCTGGCTGCCCAGTTGACGCTTCCTGACCCGGTAGTGCAGAGGGAGACCTGAGTCGAAATGCCTTGACTGTAGCCCTCGCTGACGGGTCCCAGTGTGATGGAGGTCGGGTTGATGCAACTCAGCCCGGATGGGGTTGTTGGCGATGGAGTATCTGTAAGAGAAGGAGTGCCCGAGAGAGAATCAGTCGATGATGATGAGGCTGTAGGTAACTGACCTGGCTGATGTACGTTGATGGTGATTGCAGCACTACGAGGAAAGGCCCTCTCTGAGGCGCTAATGGTATGCTGTCCTGTCTGCCAGCTCTGATCTATCGTGATGGTCACATTAAAGCTTCCATCGACGCCAACCAGGACGATATTCTTTGCGGGCGAGATTTGTCCGAGGGGTGTTGTGAGCATTTCGAGGCTCATCAGTGCGTGCGTACCATAGAATGCCTGCATAGTCGAACTCCCGCCAGTGAAGTAAAGCGGTGTAGTATCGTCGAGTGTCAATACTACGCCGCTTATGGGGATGAAACCACTTCCATGCAGGCGCAGCGAGTCTCCCAAAGCAACATTAGTGCCACTGCTCAATGAAAGACTGGGCGACACTACCGTGAGACCAATGCCAATCAAGCTAGAAATGATGAATATTGCTGCGAATAGGAAAATGAGCCATACCGGGGCACAACCACCAGGAGGTGTATAACCGGGTGGTCGATGCGGGAGATGAGGATCATGTGGTGGGTAATGCGGGCGATGTATTGCTGGCGGGAAAGCGGGAGCGTGTGGAGGCGCTGATGGGGGAGCGTAGCGGTGGACAGATATTGTTGGTGATGAATGGAATGCTACAGCATCTTCCCATTCCCAATCCAGTGCACTGATGGGGTTCGCTGCATCCACTGCAGTCTGTTTTACCGTGGGTAGTCCGCTGCTGCTTGCCGGTGTTTCTTGTGAGTGGCGGGTTGTTCGACCACAATATCCGCAAAAACTCTCCTCGTTGGGCAACTCTTTGCCGCAAAATTCGCATACACGCATATCGGTTCTTCCTGGGCATACGCCCGTAACTCAACAGGTAAGCACGGGTTCTTACTTACCTGTTCCTCCCATCAAAATAACAATGTTGCCATGCAACATCCTCAGCTATTTACATCATACATAATACCACCGCGTAACCAGATTGAAGAAGGTGTGAGTTGATTCTGCCAGCACTACTTGCCTATATTATCGAACCCGGAAACCGTATTGATGTTACGGGTATGTCTCTATTGATCTGATCACTATTAGCACGTAAAATAGATGTATTATCAGATAAGAAAAGATCGGTGGATAATTACTGTGCTTAAGAACTTGCTTTACCGGATGTTCAAGAGGTTGGTAGGGGTCTGTTTTAACATCCTCAATCTACTGCTTGCTGGCAACCTTCCTCCACTTGGCAGTGTGTGCGTCATTGTTGAAGATCAAGACAGGTATCTTGTCGTTGAACGGGCAGGAGGAAGCTTCGTCTTTCCCGGTGGCTTTATGCGCTGGCGAGAGAATCCTCTCCAAACGGCCCTGCGTGAGTGTGAAGAGGAGACGGGCCTGCGTTTGAAAGTGAAAGGGCTGATTGGCTGTAGCTCAAATACCAGCGAAAATTTCACTCGAATGAGTTCTCTGACCGTTATTTACGAGGCCGAAGTTATCGGTGGCGAACTGAAACGGAGTATCGAGGGGCAACCTCGCTGGATCGATGAATCTGAACTAAGGATGCGGGTTTATAAAAAACAAAAGGGTATTTTGGATCATTTTCTCTATTATCGTGAGCGGCCTGAATAAGCGGTTTTACTAAGATTCGGCGTAATTTGTACAAGTGAAAGCGGTAAGCTGTATGCAGCATATCCATACAGAAGTTATAAAGATTGATCCGGTTCATCCTGAGGAAGCAAAAATTGAGCGCGCAGCGGCTTTGATACGGGCTGGCGAGGTAGTAGTTTTCCCTACTGAGACGGTGTATGGTCTTGGGGCTAATGCACTGCAAGCTCGTGCAGTGGAAGGTATTTTTGCCGCCAAGGGCCGCCCGTTTAGTGATCCTTTGATTGTACATATTGCTGGCAAAGATGCTCTCAAGGACTTGACCGGTGCGCTTCCTGAACAGGTAAAACAATTGACCCGGGAGTTCTGGCCAGGGCCTTTGACATTGATACTGCCGCGCAGTCCACTGGTTCCTAAACTGGTCACGGCCGGCCTGGAAACTGTGGCCGTGCGTATGCCCAGCCATCCCATTGCACTTGCACTGATACGCGCTGCCGGCTCGCCTATTGCTGCGCCAAGCGCCAACCGCTTTATGCACATCAGCCCCACGACGGCCCAACATGCCCTTGGCGACCTGGATGGGCGGGTACCGCTCATTCTCGATGGCGGACCCTGTGCGGTAGGTGTGGAATCGACCGTACTTGACCTGTGTTCGGCTGTCCCGACGATCCTGCGTCCTGGGGGCCTCAGCCTGGAGGCTTTGCGTACTGTCCTACCTGAGGTTCAGCTTTCAACTCGACATAATGTTGTGCGCGGAATTGCTCAAACAGAGGCAGTGGCACAGAAAGCGCCCGGTCAGTTATTTACCCACTATGCCCCTTCTGTCCCTCTAATTCTGTTCGAGGGTTCGGAGGAGGCCATGCGTGCGGCAATACTGAACGAGATACGGCGACGGCGCGCAGAGGGCGAGTATGTCGGTGTGCTGGTCGCTGATGAGGATGTTGCAACGTTCAACGATAGTGGGGCGCTGGTACGTGCACTTGGGAGTGCGGCTGCCCCTGAGCAAGTAGCAGCGGCATTATTTGCCGGTATGCGTGCGTTGGAAGTCGTGGGTGTCCAGGTTATCCTTTGCCGAAGTTTTGATGAACATGGTCTTGGACTTGCTGTACGTGATCGTTTGCTGAGGGCAGCGAGCGGGAACGTACTTAATGTTGGGGAGAACTGACCTCTATTGGAGCGCGTTTCCCTTTCGAGCGCGTCTATCGTGGCGTGCGCTCCGGCTAATTGAGAGTGCAGTTAGCTTCACTCTTTTAGCAAATGTCTTATCTTCAGCGCAATCTGCAAAGAAAGTCGTAATTCCGCGTCTTCGAGTGAACGCCCCAATATTTCTTCGATGCGGCCCAGGCGATAGAGCAGCGAGTTACGGTGGAGGTGCATAGTGCGGGCAGTCTCGCTGAGGTTTCCGTTGCAGCGAAAGAAGCTCTCCAGGGTCTCGACCAGTGAGCCATCGCCTCGGGTATCAGCTTTGAGGAGCGGGCCGAGGGTTTCTTGATAGAATTCGCTGAGTTCATTTTGACCGTCGAGGTGGAAGAGGAGACGATAGATGCCCAGTTGGGCAAATGAGTGGAGCCTGTTCTCGCCAAAGAGACGTCGTCCAATCTCCAAGGCTTGCTGGGCCTCGCGAAATGATCCAGGTATATCTTGCAGATTTTTAACCGTGCGGCCAAGGCCGCCTGAATATAGAGGTAAACTGGCGTTACTTCCCTGGCTTTGCTGTAAGCGTGTATGTACCCGTTCCAGGCGCGTAAGGATAGCGCTTTCTGTACTACCACTACTATTGTTATCCTCTGCAGGAAGAGGAAGCAGGGCTGTGACACGACGCGACTCGGTTAATACCCAGGCGGTGGGCCATGCTCGCAGGAGTTCATCACGGATCCTTTTACTCCATTGAGCGCGGGGAGTGCCGAGAGGATGGTCAGGCTCGGTGGGAGGAGTTTCAAAGATGGCGACAACCTGTGGCGTTGCAAGGTCATAGCCGAGGAGGCGAGCGCGTGCCAGCATCTCTTCCGGTTGTTGATAGTTACCCTGCAGGACGTCCATGAAGGCTTCCAGTTGATAGCGGCTTTCAACTTCGCTGCGCTCTTTTTCTCGTGCGAACTCCAGTGCCACTATGGGCGCCACCTGTCCCAGAACGATGCGTTCCAGGTAATCGAAATCACTATCCCTGCCGACCAATGAAAGGTAGCCAACCACTTCGTGGCGTATCAGAATGGGGGCCATAATGTGTGCCAAACCTTGTGGCAGGAGCAACTCATCGGTTAGCGTTGTTGGGAGTGTCAAAGCATCAGCATTGGTTGGAACTGCCTGCAAACGGATGTGGTGTTCAGCATCCTCTATGATGACCCATTTGTTGCAACTGCGAGCCAGGTGTTCGCTCACGCCATTGATGCCTGCTCCCTGGATGCTTAATTGCATGAGTTGATGGGATACCTCTGTGGCTTTGCGCTCAATTTCTCCGCGAAAACTGACAACAAAGGTAATCACTTCACGCTCGATCACTTCGAGTGATGCAGATTGAGGTAGGAGGATGAGCGGGAAGTGGAGGTGGTCAGCGGTAGTACAGGCTTCATTGCCCAGGGACTCAATGGATGGAGCCGCTACGGCTACCGCTGCGAAGCCCTCTTGATGCAGACTTTTTAAGAGATGAGGTAGGGTTTCATCGAGGCGGCGTAGCTGTGAGAGTGCGAGGAGTGCGAGTTCCCCTCCGTGCACACTCTCAAAGGCGGGCAGACGTGCACGCATACGACTTGACCAGGTTACCCGGCGTTCCAGTCCCCCTGCTCCTGCAACCAGATGCGCGTCTCGTGAGGCGAGCAGGGTGAGAATATTACGCACTGAAGCTGAAGATGTCGGGGAAGGTGGATTGCTCACTGTTGCACTGTTTGCTGCTTGTAGCTTTTATACCATAAAAACAGGAAGCGCGGCGTTATCGCCGCGCTGGTGATGTGGTGACGGAAGCGCTGCCAGCCTTCTGCGCCTTCTGCTTCTCTTTGTGCTTCTTGGCTTTCACCAGGTGTTTGTGCCAGGCTACTTTTTTGGTCTTGTTCATAATTTTTCTCCTGTGAGTGGGAACCTGGCGACCGCAAGGGTCGCCACTACATTTCAACCGTCAAATGAAGCGTAACAGAGCATTACTCTTCGGGTTCGTTGCTGCTTTCAAAATCGATCTCTGTCATCTCGTCAGCTTCGTCTCCACCGTCGTAGTATTCGTCATCGTTACCGAGTTCGTCGTCGTCCTCGCGATCATAACGCAGCATAGAATCTTTAATATACGCACGGATAGTATCTCCACCGCCCTGTGATGGGAAACTGACCTTGCCAAACATGCTCGGATGTTGATACTCTTCGCGAATGATGAGACGTACCTGTCCCTGTTCCATAGCGAGAATGGCTGCCGCGTAGCGGTTGCCGCCCTCCATGA
>WNGL01008211.1_pt1 | contig 12234 bp, 8 predicted proteins | sample 5400591 | NCBI WGS metagenome assembly WNGL01 (sample SAMN13153377, study PRJNA577476) | soil metagenome | isolation source: 80 cm soil or saprolite under Garry oak tree replicate 1 | place: USA:California | collected 2016-06-15
AGGTCGACGACTTCGCCGTCAACCTGTACCGCGACCGCGTCGCGTAGGAGCCGGGGCCCGATGGATGCGACGACGTCGCGCGGCACAGCGCCTTCGGGAACTTCACGGGTGGCGCCGTCGGGAAGCCTCAGCGTCAACATTTTTTTGGTATGATTTCGAGTACTGCGGATGGCCTTTATTTTGCTCCCCGTTAAGGTATCGTTTGCACATACCCTTCGCCACAGGTTACGAGTCTATGTCCCCCTTCCGCTATCGTAACGAGCCGCCGTACATCTACGTCGAAGAAGAGGAAGAATCTCCTTCGCGCAACGCGATCTTCATCGCTTTTGGAGCCGCGGCCGGCTTCGCGGCGGGTGTTCTCATGGCGGAGCGATTTGGAGGATTCAAGGGATTGACTGACAGAATCAAGGACACATTCGGCGGGGGCACCGAGGGAGAGCAAGAGGAGTTCGATTACGAGGGACTCGATGAGGATGAGTTCGATCCCGACTTCGACGAAGAGCTCGACACACCGAAGGCATCACTCAATGGGGCCGAAGAACTCGAGGAAAGAGTACTGGAAGCATTCAGAAACGATCCGATTCTCAGCGAGCGTGCGATCGATATCGGCGCCGTCGAGGATGGAATCATCGAGCTCACCGGGTGGGTGAACTCGGAAGACGAAGCACATCAGGCGGTGGTCGTCGCGCGAGGAGTGCCCGGCGTCGAGACCGTCGTGAATCGGCTCGTCGTCAGTCCGGATGAGAATCGCTTCGACGAAGCGGCGCACCGGTACGAGGATGGTGAGGAGCCCTTCACGGAGCGGCATTGGGAAGGACAGCAAGTTGGAACGGGTCGTCGCCGGCAAGGCACCTCAGAGGAGATCGACAGGCACGCCGATCCCCGCAACGTTTTGGAAGATCGCTCGCTGAAGGAAGACAAAGCATTCATGGCGGCGGCCGACGATATCCCTGACGCGGCGGAGCGTCGGAAAGCGACGAAGAAGGCGCGTGGTGGCCGCAGCGATGGATCAGCAGTCGCGCCGAGCGGTGTGCCGAAGGCAGATCACGTCGCGGACCCGGAGCACGCACCAACCAACGGCAACCGCACCAGACCGAGCGCATAACTGCGCCGAAGAAGTTATTCGCGGGTAGGACCATGCGTCTTACCCGCGAAAATGGCGCCCGTTAACTTGCGCCAGAGATGAGCACAACCCAGGAGCTTCGCGATCTCCCGACCCAATACGAGCCGGGTCGGGTAGAGCGCGCCATTTACGATCGCTGGATCGACGCCGGAATTTTTGCTGCCGACGAAAAGCGCAGTCGTCGTAACGGCGGTGACCGCGATCCGTTCGTGATCATCATGCCTCCGCCAAATGTGACAGCTGCGCTGCACATGGGGCATGGACTCAACAACACTGTGCAGGACGTCATCATCCGATGGCGACGTATGGTGGGCGATGAAACGCTTTGGGTGCCCGGCACTGATCACGCCGGCATCGCCACGCAGAACATCATCGAGAGGCAACTAGCGGCCGAAGGAAAGACCAAGGCGGACCTCGGGCGCGAGGCATTCGTCGCGCGCACGATCGCTTTCGTCGAAGAAACCGGCGGCGAGATATTGCGCCAGCTCCGCGCAATCGGCACATCAGCCGATTGGAACCGTACCGCGTACACACTGTCGCCGGAACTGTCGCGCGCGGTGCGAGAAGCGTTCGTACAGCTCTACGAGCGGGGGCTGATCTATCGCGGCCACCGCGTCATCCACTGGTGTCCGCGCTGTATGACGTCGCTCAGCGATGAAGAGGCGGAACACGATGAAGAGATGGGCACGCTCTACCAGATTGCCTATCCAATTGTCGGTGCGAAAAACAACGCGAGCCTCATCGTTGCCACCACGCGTCCCGAGACCATCCTCGGCGACGTCGCGGTTGCGGTTCATCCAGACGACGAGCGGTACAAGAAGTTGATCGGCAAATCTGTCACGTTACCGATCGCCAACGTCGAAATCCCCGTCATTGCCGACGACTACGTCGATCCAGCCTTCGGCACCGGCGTACTGAAAATCACGCCCGCACACGATCCCAATGACTTCGAGGTTGGCAAGCGCCACAAGCTGACGATGCCGGTAATCATGGCGCCCGACGGAACCATGGTGAACGGAGTTGACGCCAACGCGCGCGTGCCGGCGGAGCTCCTTGGCATCGACAGGTTCGAGGCGCGTGAGCGAATCATCAGGACACTCGAGAAATCGAGGCAGTTGATCAGGGTCGAGTCGCATCAGCACGCAGTTCGCCATTGCTATCGTTGCGACACCGTTGTCGAGCCGCGACTGTCGGATCAATGGTTCGTGAAAATGGAACCGCTCGCCAAGCCGGCGCTCAAAGCAGTGCGCGACGGTACGATTCGCATCTTGCCGGAGAGATGGGAGGCTGTGTACATCAACTGGCTGGAGAACATCCGCGACTGGAATATCTCGAGGCAGCTGTGGTGGGGACATCGCATCCCCGTTTGGTATTGCGATCAATGTGATGAGCAGCAGATCGTCAGTCGCACCGACGTCGTCGCGTGCAGCAAGTGCGGCGGTCCGGTGCGACAGGATGAGGATGTGCTCGACACCTGGTTTTCATCCTGGCTCTTCCCCATCTCCACACTTGGCTGGCCCGACAAAAGCTCGGCGGCGCTGGCAGCGTTTTACCCAACCGACGATCTCATCACCGCACCAGAGATTCTTTTTTTCTGGGTGTCACGAATGATCATGGCTGGCTATGCCTTCATGGACGCCCCGCCTTTTCACACCGTTTATCTTCACGGAACGGTTCGCGACACCAATCACGTCAAGATGTCGAAGTCACTTGGCAACGGCATCGATCCTCTGGACGTCGTCACAAACTACGGTGCCGATGCGCTTCGTTACACCGTGATCGCCGGTATGGGCATGGGCGCGGACCTGATGCTCGATCCGCGAGACCTCGAGCGTTCCTTCGCCCCGGGCCGAAACTTCGCGACCAAGCTCTGGAACATCGGGCGATTCCTGCTTGCCAACGTCGGTGCATCGCCCGTAAGAAGTGTCGACGAGCTGCGCGACAACGAGCTGACGCTGGCGGACAGGTGGATACTCGGCCGACTCAACGCCACCATTCTCGAATGCGACGCAGCGCTTGGTCCCGCGCGCCCGGAAAAACGTAAATGGCGATCCGAAGAGCGCTATTCAGGGTTGCGCCTCAGTGAATACGCTGAAGCCGCGCGCCGCTTCGTCTGGGGCGATGTCGCGGACTGGTATCTCGAAACAACGAAGGGTCGGATCGGTGCCGCGAGCTCGGATAGCGAAGTCGCTCGGGCGGTGCTCACTCACGTCTTCGACTCCGCACTGAGGCTGCTCCATCCGATTATGCCTTTCATTACGGAGACTCTCTGGCAGCGGCTTCCTCTGCCGTTCTCGAGCGATCGCTGCGAATTCCTGGCGATCGCGCCCTGGCCAATTCCGCATCCTCCGTCAAAAGCCGAGGCACACGCTATATCCCGCTTCGATCTCGTTCGCGAGGCGGTGAGCGCGGTGCGCCAGATCCGTTCTGATTACGCAATCCCGCCTGGAAGATTGATGGACACGATCATCCAATCGCGGGTTAATGGCGAGTTATTCATGGAGCATTCGGCAATGATCGGACGTCTGTCGCGTTCAGCCGTTAAAGTAGGCATTCGTTCCGTTGAAGGCGGCGCGGCGCACTCTGTTCTTGCCGATGGCAGTGAGATCATAATTCCACTCGGCGGCCTGGTCGATCTGAGCAAGGAATGCGACAAGCTGCGTACTGAGCTCGAGCAGCTCGATGTTCAGCTCACCGCGCTGTCGAAGCGCCTGCAAAATGAAGGGTTCACGAGCAAAGCGCCCGCCAACGTCGTCGCGAATGAGCGAAATAAGGAAGAGGAGTGGACCAAGAGGCGCAAACAGCTCGCCGAAAAGGTGAAGGCGCTTTGCGGCGGCTGATCGCCGTCGCGCTCCTCGGATTTGGCTGCGCTTCTCCCGGTATGCCTCCCGGCGGTCCTCCAGATGTTGCGGCGCCCCAGATCGTCGCGATCGTTCCCGACTCGGGCAGCGTTGGCGTCAAGCCGAAGGAAGTGGTCTTCAAGTTCGATGAGGTCGTAGCCGAGCGGCCGCCTTCTGCAACAACCCTCGGCGACCTTTTTTTGATCTCGCCCCGTGACGGTGTCCCGAGCGCCTCTTGGCATCGCGACGCGATCGGTGTGAAGCCTGCGCACGGCTGGCGCGCGAATACCCCGTACACCGTGATCATGCTTAAAGGTCTGGCCGACATTCGCGGCAATATTCGCAACACGGGCGCGTCGACTTTTTTTTCGACCGGAACTGCGATTCCTCGCACCAGAATCGCGGGCACCGTCTTTGATTGGGTCACCGGATCGCCGGCGAATGGTGCGCTCGTCGAGTCGTTTGTGGTGCCCGACAGCATTCACGCCTATGTCGCGGTCGCTGACACGACCGGCGCGTTCGTCATTGAGCACGTGCCACCAGGGCGTTACACGCTTCGCGCTTATCTCGATCGCAACAAGAATCAGGCGATCGACCCGAGCGAGCCGTGGGACAGCGTTTCCGTCATCCTTTCCGACTCCACGCGGAAGGATCTCGTAATTTTCACCCACGACACTCTGCCGCCGAGAATTCGAGAGGTGCGAGGGCCGGATTCCGTCAGCTTGCAGGTAGTTTTCGATAAACCGGTGGATCCGACTCAGACACTCACAGCCACCAACTTTGCGGTGATCGGCCCGGACTCGGTGCGCGTGCCGATTGCGAGCGCAGGCCCGCCGCCCAAAGACACTACGGCGAAAATAAATCCCGCAATCGGTCTTCCGCCGCAGGTTCGCGCTCCTGCAGCTGGTCGTCGCGATACGATAGTTGTGGCGAGGCCGACGATGCCGCGCGCACTTCCGATCACGGAAGTGGTGATCAAACTGCAGCGTCCTCTCACGCCAAAGCTCACCTACCGCGTACGCGCGATAGGAATTCGCGGATTGCTCGGCTACACTGGCGACAGCGAGCGAACTTACACTGCGCCAGCCCCGCAGCCGCTTCCCCCAGCCAAGCCGGCGGCCAAGTCTCCTGCCGCACCGCCTCCGAGAGAACAATGACTGACTCGAGACGTGAGCTGCCGAGCATCAACACGCTGCTCGAGACATCGGGCGTAAGGTACCTTCTCGATCATCATCCGCGACGCGTTGTGGTGGACGCCGTGAGAAGCACCGTCGAGTCGGCGCGAGTCGCCGGGGGATCACCACGAACCGAGGAGCAGTGGGTCGCGACCATAACCTCGGCAGTCGAGCAAGCGAGCCGCCCTTCACTGAGACGCGTAATCAACGCGACAGGCGTCGTTCTTCACACCAATCTCGGACGCGCTCCGCTCGCCGACTCCGCGATACGAGCGATCGAGCATATCGCCGAAGGATTCAGCAATCTCGAATACGATATCGAACGCGGCCAGCGCGGGTCGCGATACTCGCACTGCGTCGGGCTCCTGCGCGAGCTCACCGGCGCAGAGGATGCGCTGGTAGTCAACAACTGCGCTGCCGCGATGGTCCTTTCTCTCAACGCGATTGCGCAAAAGAAAGAAGTTCTGGTCTCGAGAGGTGAGCTTGTCGAGATCGGCGGCAGTTTTCGTATTCCCGACATAATGGCGCGCAGTGGTGCTCGACTCGTCGAGGTGGGTACGACGAATCGCACCCACGACGATGATTACCGCCGCGCGATCACGCCCAAAACTGCTGCCATAGTCAAGGTCCATCGCAGCAACTTCACGATCGAGGGTTTTACATCGGAAGTGAGCGTCGAGCGTCTGGCGTTCATCGCAGCTGAACACGGACTTCCGGTCATCCACGACCTCGGCAGCGGACTACTGGTCTCGCTCGACGATTATGGTCTTTCGGGCGAGCCGACGGCTTCGACTGCGCTCGCATCAGGCCCAACGCTTGTCCTCATGAGCGGCGACAAGCTCCTCGGCGGGCCGCAGGCTGGAATCATTCTCGGCAAAACAGAAATCGTCGCCAAGCTGCGCAAGAACCCGTTCGCACGCGCGATGCGCGTCGACAAGCTCACGCTCTCCGCGCTCGAAGCAACCCTGAGACTCTACCTCGAGCCGGTGCAGGCGCTGAAGGAAATTCCGGTGCTGGCGATGCTGACCGAGAGCTTGGAGGAGATCGAGTTGCGCGCGCATGGAGTGGTGGCGGCCCTTCGTCCGTGGAAAATCGAGGCAGCTGTGGAGCCGAGCAGGGCTAGTGTGGGTGGGGGCGCATTCCCTACTGCCGAGATCGCCTCGAGCGCCGTAGTGCTACGAGGCGATGCGCAGCAGATAGAGGAGCGACTTCGGCTCGGCGATCCGGCAGTAATCGGCAGGATGGCTGAGGGAAGGCTTCTTCTCGATCTGCGCAGCGTGCTTCCGCGCGAAGATGCGGCGCTCGTCAAGGCAATTGTAAAGGCGCGGTCGTGAAACGCATTCCCGACGCGGTGTTTCTCGACCGCGACGGAACGATCATGGAAGACGCCCACTACATAAAGTCGCCGAAGCAGGTACGCCTTCTTCCTGGTGCCGCGGCAGCGGTCAAAAAAATCAACGACGCGAAGGTGCCGGCAGTTGTCATTACCAACCAGTCCGGAATCGCGCGCGGAATATTCACCGTGGATGATTACGAAGCAGTCCGTAGGCAGTTCGAGTCACTACTCGCCGCTGAAGGCGGGGGCGCGCACATCGATGCGAGTTACTATTGTCCCCATCATCCGGGCGTAGCCGGGCCGTGCAGCTGCCGGAAGCCCGGAACCAAGATGTTCGAAGACGCAATCCGCGACTTCAGGCTCGACCCGAACAAGGTGGCGTACGTAGGAGACCGTTGGCGCGATGTGGCCGCGTCCAAAAAAATCGGCGGCCGCGGGATAATGATCGAATCGCCGATGACGACCGAGGAAGATCGCCGCCTCGTGCAGGAGGACGGGATCGAGACCGCGGCTTCTCTGGCCGATGCCGTCGAGATGCTTTTCGGTCTTACTGAGAGAGACCGCGCGCCGTAAAATCGGGCATGCCGTCACGACTCGCCGTCCTCGCGTCCGGGCGCGGCTCAAATCTTCAGGCAATCATCGAGCATTTCGACAACCTTGCACGTGAGCGCATTGCCAAGGTCGTTCTTGTCGCGTCGAATCGAGCCGATTCGCCCGCACTCATTCGCGCCGCTACAGCGTCCATCGACATCGCGCACTTCGATACAACTGACGATGGGTCAGTGCTGTTAGAGCTGCTACGCAAATTTCGGGTCGATCTCGTCGTGCTGGCGGGATATCTGAAACGGATCCCACCAAAGGTGATCCGCGAATATGGGGGAAGGATCATCAACATCCATCCCGCGTTGCTTCCGGCTTTCGGCGGCGAAGGCATGTACGGTGCGCGAGTGCACGAGGCCGTAATCGCGTCGGGGGCTAAGGAAACCGGCGTGACCGTCCATCTGGTCGATGATGAATACGATCGCGGGCCCATCGTTGCGCAATGGCGGTTTCCGGTCGAGCCGTCGGACACCGCTGACTCGCTCGCGGCGCGCGTGCTCAATGTCGAGCACGTCGTGTATCCGCGCGTCGTCGAGATGGTCGCAATCCTACAGCAACTCGAAGCAATGACCTCTGCCTGATATGCCGACAGCGCTCCTCTCTGTTTCTGACAAAACCGGGATCGTCGATTTCGCAAAGGGACTGACTACTCTGGGCTGGGACCTCGTGTCGACTGGCGGGACCGCCAAGGCGCTCCGTGCAGCGGGCATCAAGGTCCGCGATGTCAGCGACATAACAGGTTTCCCCGAAATGCTCGATGGGCGCGTCAAGACGCTTCATCCGGCAATACACGGCGCCTTGCTCGCCCGACGCGATTCTTCCGAGCACATGAAGGCACTGGCCGAGCATCACATCTCGCCCATCGATCTCGTGGCCGTAAATCTCTACCCCTTCGAGGAGACAGCAGCCCAATCAGGCGCCAAACCCGAAGAGATCATCGAGCAGATCGACATCGGCGGTCCATCACTACTTCGGTCTGCGGCAAAAAACTTTGCTGCGGTTACAGTGGTAGTGGATCCGACCGATTACTCCCGCGTCCTTGCTGCGCTCGAAGCGAAGGACGACGATCTCGACCTTCGGCGTCTGCTTGCAGAAAAAGTCTTCGCGCGGACGGCGGCGTATGATGCCGCCATCGCTTATTGGTTTGGCTGCGAGCGGGCCGAGATATTTCCCGATCGGATCAGCATCCCGCTACTGAAAGAGAGTTCCCTGCGCTACGGCGAAAATCCGGGGCAGCGGGCGGCATTTTATGTCGAGCGGCGGCACGAGGGTATCGCCGCGCTGGAACAAAAAGGCGGCAAAGAGCTGTCGTTCAACAACCTTCTCGACCTCGAGGGCGCGTTGTTCGCGACCGATCCTTTTCAGGACGAAACGTGCTGCGCCATCGTCAAGCACACCACGCCCTGCGGTCTCGCCACGAGTAAAACGGCACTCGATGCCTACAAGAAGGCGCTCGCATCGGACCCGGTGTCGGCTTTTGGCTCGGTAATCTCTTTCACCGTCCCGGTCGACGATGAAACGGCCGAGGCCGTGTCAAGCCTTTTTGTCGAGTGCATTGTCGCGCCCGAGTTCAGTAGCGGCGCTCTCGAAATACTCGGTCGCAAAAAGAATCTCCGCGTGCTTCAAGGCCGAGCCAGGTGGCGAGAGCGCGCGCTCGACTATAAGCGTGTTCGTGGTGGATTTCTCGCTCAGGAGCGGGCTGGGCGCGATACCAACCAGGAGCACTGGCGCGTGGTGACAAAGCGTCAACCAGGCGACGCAGAGCTCAGGGACCTGCAGTTCGCATGGCGCGCAGTCGGAAGCGTCAAATCAAATGCTATCGTCCTGGCGCGCGATGGCGCGACGATAGGAATCGGAGCGGGCCAGATGTCACGGGTAGATGCGTCCTTTTTGTCGGTCCACAAAGCTCGCCTGTCCGGTCATGACACGAATGGTTCCGTGATGGGGTCCGACGCTTTCTTTCCTTTTCGCGACGGCGTCGAGCAGGCAGCCGAGGCAGGAGTGGTAGCGATCGTGCAGCCGGGTGGATCGGTTCGAGACGAGGAAGTGATCCTGGCGGCAGACGAATACAACATCGCGATGATCTTCACTGGCATGCGACAGTTCCGCCACTAGTGACGACGGCCGCTGTCCCGACGCTCGAAGAGCGCGATTACCGGCCGTCTTACCGCGCGGCTGCAGTAGCGTCCGGACTGATCTTCGTTGTTTATCTCGTCACGCTCGCGCCATCGACCGCGATGTGGGACACGAGCGAATACATCGCGGCGGCTTACACGCTGGGCCTTCCGCATCCGCCAGGGAATCCATTCTTCGTACTGCTCGGGCGCTTTTTCGCCCTGCTGCCGATCGCGCCCAACGTTGCAATGCGAATCAACATTCTTGCGGCGCTATGCAGCACTGTCGCGGCAGGGATGTGGTTTCTGATCACCGAGCGAGTGCTCGTTGGATGGCTACCCGAACGCTGGCAGCGAATTGTGGGCGGATCCATCGCTTCGCTGATTGGAGCAACAGCGTTCACCGTCTGGGCGCAGTCCGTGGTAAACGAAAAGGTCTACACAGTGTCGCTACTCGGGCTCGCGCTCGTCTCATGGTTGACCGTGCGTTGGTGCGACGATCCAGACGGTCCTGAAGCGGACCGGTTGCTCGTCATGATCGCATACTTGAGCGGACTCGGCTATGCCAACCACATGGCAGGCTTTCTGGCGGTGCCCGCCGTAGCTGTTGCCGTTGCTCTGCGCCGTGCGAGAACTCTTATCCGCTGGAAGCTTCTTCTCGCCTGCGCCGGTGCCCTCCTGCTTGGGATGACTCCCTTTCTCGCGCAGCCCCTTCGCGCGGCGCACTTTCCCGCCATTAATGAAGGGGAGCCGACTGGTTGCGCCAGTCGTATCGGGGTCGGCTGCACCTTGAGCAAAGCGACTTTCGATCGCTTCATGTACAACTTCAATCGCGGACAGTATCAGAAGCCGGCGTTGACCGAGAGGCAGGTGTCCTTCGTCGCGCAAGTCGAAATGTGGTGGCTCTATTTCCGGTGGCAGTGGCTCAGAGACCCATTCGACAACCATCCAGCACTTCAAAAGATGCTGGCCACGCTCTTCCTCCTGCTCGGAGGTCTCGGGGGCTATGTCCATTGGAAGCGCGATCGTAGATCGTTTTCCTATTTTGGCCCACTCATGTTCATGGTCACCGTCGCCCTCGTCTACTACATGAATTTCAAATACGGTGCATCGCAGTCGCCGGAATTGGGAGACACCGTCCCGCGCGAGGTGCGCGACCGCGACTACTTCTATTTGTGGAGCTTCTCGGCGTGGAGCGTCTGGGCCGCGCTCGGTCTTGTTTTCATCTGGGAGACAATCGCCGCACTGATCGGCTCGGACAAGGCGCACGTGGGCAGCGAGACGCTCGACCTTCCAAGACGACGCAGCTGGGCCCTCGCGACTCCTGTTCTTGCGCTTGCGCTGGTTCCGCTGTTCGCAAACTGGAAGTCGGCGTCACGAGCGGGACAGACTGACACCGCCGATTTTGCCGCCGACCTGCTCAACTCCGTTGAACCATACGGAATTCTGATCACCTCCGGCGACAACGACACTTTTCCTCTCTGGTACGCTCAGGAAGTCGAAGGAATCCGCCGCGACGTAATCGTTGCGTGCCTCTCATTGCTCAACACCGATTGGTACACGCGACAGCTGCTGCGGCGCCCGATCTACGCGTACGACTCGCTGCGCGGCCCGGGGATTTACCGCGGCAAGGCGTGGAAGAAGCCAATCGGACCGCCGCTACATTTGACGATGCAGCAGGCGGATGCGGTGCCATCGGTGATCGAGCTCTCATCGCCGCAGACTTTTCGAAAGGAAGGCGCTGACATCATCGTGAACATTCAACCGCGCCCGTTTGGAGATTTCGCGGGCCTCGAGCGCGCCGACTTATTTGTCTTATATATGATCCGCGATGGATATCCCGAGCGCCCTTTCTTCTTCAGCCGAACAACCGGCGGATATGTCGACGAGCTCGGCTTCACACCTTACACCGTTACGACGGGACTCGCGCGCAAGCTGATGCCGCAGATTCCCAAACCCGGTGATGGCATTATCGTCGCGCCAGGTGAAGGCGCCTTCGATCTCGAGACAACGCGCACGCTGTGGGAAACCGTTTTCAAGGCGCCGAAATCGATGGCGAATCGGGATCTTTGGGTGGATCGACCGTCAGCGGGAATCCCGTACCTGTACATTCGGACGGGTCTGGTGTTGAGCAGCGGGCTTGCGCAGCTGGGTCGGACCGACGAAGCGGCAAGAATCCGCGCTCAGGTCCAGCGGATCGCGCGCGCGACGCAGCTCGAAGACGTGGTGGCGAGCGCGTCACGGTAGCGAACGCGTCACAGTAGCGAGCGCGTCAAATTACGAGAAGAAAACGCCGCGACTTCAGCCAAAGTTGTTTATTTTGAGAGGGGAGGGTTGGCAGAACGGCTATTGCACCAGTCTTGAAAACTGGCGCCCGCAAGGGCTTGGGGGTTCGAATCCCTCACCCTCCGTTTTTTTCAGCGACAGTTCGCTAGCTCGCGCTCTTCCGCGCAGGACGTGGCTGGATCCTGTAGCCGGTATAAAGAAATACCGCCCCGCACACGAGAAAGAGCAGCACCCGCCAGATAGTCCCGACGCTCGATAGGTCGATGAGCAGAAGACGCGCGACCACGACCAGCATCGTCACGCCTCCGAGGTGCCTGACCAGCGGATTAATCCGCGGCCGACCGCTCATGATGAGAAGCGCAGCTCCCACGACAGCGTAGCTCGTCGTGACAAGAGGTGGCCAGACCGGCTCGAGCATCCGCCACAACAAAACCAATCCGGTCAGATAGGCCGCAACGGCCAGAATCAGCCCCTGCATTTTTTCCGTGCGGTCGGATATCAACACTTGCGCGATGAGAGCCGCGCACCCGATGGTCGCAATTCCGGAAAGCACCCATCGCAGGTGCAGGAGTCCGACCTCCGCCAAACCGAGCTCGTGCCCGATGAACGCAGCTAAGGCGATTGCGATGGTGCCTTTAGCGACAGTGCGCGCGCCGGGAAATTTGCGAACGGTCGAGAGCATGACTAGCGTCGCGACGAACGAGGCCAATGGGATGTTCTCGGGCGCAAACACAATCTTGGCGGTTCCCAAGGCAGCCCA
>WNGL01008215.1_pt2 | contig 12231 bp, 9 predicted proteins | sample 5400591 | NCBI WGS metagenome assembly WNGL01 (sample SAMN13153377, study PRJNA577476) | soil metagenome | isolation source: 80 cm soil or saprolite under Garry oak tree replicate 1 | place: USA:California | collected 2016-06-15
ATCACCGACGTGGCCCGGCGGCATGGTCAGGTTCGGGTGCGTGGGATGCGGTCGTGTGTGCTGGCGGACGAGGCCATGATCACCGAGATCCTGCATACCCGGTCGTTGGCGAAGCTGGGGTTGGCGCGGGTGGCGCCCACGGTGTTGTCCAGTCCTTACGAGCTGGACGAGGTGCTGGCCCGACTGCGGGGAGCGGGGCTGTCGCCGGTCGCGGAGGACGCCGGTGGCGCGGTGATCGTCGAGACACGCCCCGAGCATCGCGCTGCCGTTCCTACTTCGTTGGCGCGCATGGCGCCCCGTGCTCGGCTGGGCGCGAGCGAGCTGGCTGATCGGCTGCTGGCCGACCCGCACGGCGAGATCGGTCGTGGCGCGGACGACTCGGACACGTTCGACCAACTGGCTGAGCTGAATCCGGGCCTGGACGACGCCGAGTTGATGTTGTTGTCCGACGCGGTCGACCACCAGCATGACGTACTGATCACCTATCGCAACAAGAGCGGCAGCCAGACGGTCCGGGCGATTCAACCGCGCCAGCTCTACGGCCGGTGGCTGGATTCCTGGTGCCACCTGCGTAACGCGCAGCGGGAATTCACGGTCGCCAACATCGAGTCCGTCGCACCGGTCGGGTGACCGGATCGGCGATCTGGGCTCAGCCAAGTGTTGCGGTGAAGGTACCGCCCTGGTCCAGGCGCAGGTTCCCACCGCCACACAGGTCCGGGACCGTGATCGAGCCCTGGTAGGCCAGGGCATTGTGTGGGTTGCCGCTCGCCTGGCCTGCGATGACCGAATAGGACTGTGTCGGCAGCGCGGCGGTGAATGTGGCCGCGGCGGGTGTGGCCGCGGAAACACAGTGCACCGCGAACACCACCTGCGGAGCGGTCACGGTCAATGTCAGGTTGGCTTTGTTACCCGGCAAGGTGAAGTCATAACCGACGATCAGGGTCGCGCCGGGTGCGACCCGCAGATCGCCCTCCATAGCCTGTGGCCCCATACTCACCGACCCCGGGCAGGACGCCGGCTGGGTGCCGCTCCAGGAACCGGCGCTGCCGTTAGCGCTGTAGTTCCAACGGAAATGCGGCCTGGTGCCGTCCGGACACGGCGGGGCACAGCCCGACGCCTGCTGGGCGCAGCCGATCGGCCGGCCAGGCGCCGGCAACGTCGGTGACCCTGAAATGCCCGCCGCGAGGCCCGGGGAACCGGGCGGCACGACCGACGGGCTGACCGCGCTGGCAGGGCTGGCCGGACCGGTCGGATTCCCGGTAGCGGACACGGGCGCCGGATCGGCCACGCCCGGCGTGGTGGCAGCGGGCAGCGCGGCGGCCGGGATCGACTGGCCGCCGGAACCGATCACCGCGAGGGCCACGGCGGCGGCCAGCGTCGCCACGGATACGCCAACCCCGGCAAGCTGGTGGGACAGTGCACCCACCGCGACCACACCACCCGAAGCGCCACCCACCGCGGTGCCGGCGGCGGCCTTGGCCGTGCCAGCCAGGTAACCAGCGACGCCGACACCGAGCACCAGGGTCGCGACCGCGCGCAGGCCACCGTTCACGTCGGCCAGTTCCGCGGCCAGCGCCCGGCATCGCGGGCACCGGTCCAAGTGCGTCTCGACCTGCACGGTCTCCCGCCGAGACAGGCCACCGCGCGTCCACGCGCCGAGCCGCTCGGCGGTGGCCCGGCAACGACCGGTCGTGGTCTGCGCGAGGTGCACCTGCAGATAGGCCTCACGTAGTCCTTCCCTGGCGCGCCCGGCCAGTGCGGACACAGCGTTGCGGGTCAGGCCGAACAGCGGGGCGACCTCAGCGAGCGGCTGACCCTCGATCTCGATATGCCACAACACGGCCTGCCACCGCTCGGGCAGCCGGGTGAACGCCTGCGCGGCCAGGGAACGTTCCAGGCCGGCGAGTGCCGGGTCGCGAAATGGCTGGGTGAGCTTCTCGGTGTCCGCGCCGGGCACGGTGCTGACGTCGTGGGCCAGTTCGAGTTTGCGCTCGCTGCGGGTCTTGTCGTAGGCGATGTGCCGTAGTGCGGTGAGCAGGTAGGCGCGAAAGGCGGCGTCGGGGCCTCGCCCGGCGCGCAACGTGTCCAGCACTCGCGCGAATGCCTCCGACACCAGGTCATCCGCTTCCCCTGGCGACCGTGCCAACTGGCGGGCCAGGTTGTGGGCGGCGGCCACGTGCCGCTCGTACAGCGCCCCGAAGGAGGCGATGCGACCCCCACGCACCGCCTGGATTAATTCGCTGTCACTCGGGCCTGGTACGTCCGCGGACTCGGCCGCCATGCAACCCTCCCCGGCCACCGCTCGGTTCGCCGACAGTCATTCTGGCGGATCACCCTGAGTGGTCGTTACCGGACCACCGAACGAAATCCCATCCAACGGACAGACGGGAGAGAACACCCTGGGGCCGCGAGCACCGGCGGCACCACGCGAGAGCGTCGAGCCTCGAACGCAGGGCTCCTGCGTGATCAAGGAAAGCGCAAATCCGTATGTTGTCCCACCGCGACGATGAAAACGTTCATTGTCCGCCGGCGTGATCACGCGCATTCCAGGACAGAAGTTGGACAACTGGAACAAGGTCAATAAGTCGCCGTCCAGCGGAAACCACCTGTTCTCGCATATTAGCGGGGGTGTAACGATCTTTCGCCGTTTACGTACAGACCAGACGATGGGCTGACGACACCGATGTGTGGAACTGGGATGCGCGGTCAGTCACTTCTGCACGGGCGGGGTGGTGTAGTTGTCGCAGATCAGGTGTACGTCGAGATCTGCGTGCGCCGCATTGTCGATCTTGGCTAGGAAATTGTTGACACCGCGGCCGGTGCCGGCGATGGCTGGAGCCGATCACCCGCTCTCGGCCGCCATCGACGACCGCGACCAGTGTTGGCATCGGCCGACGTCCGTTCCGGCGTGGCGACCGCCACCTCCTCGAACCACCGTCCGCGCAACCCTTTCCGATCCGACAAATCCGCTCGAAAGATAACGGAGTTCAGCCATGTCCGAGTACACCACCACGCCCGACCTGCCCGCACGGACGAACCGACCCACCGGCACTTCCCGAGGGCGGGCGAAGGTCCAAATCTCCTTTGCTCCGGGAGGGGGCGATCTGGCGTCGTTCGTGCCGATCATGTACACGTTCATGTTCCGTAACATTGCCAGTGACGGCTTCATCTACAGCGATCCACAGTCGCCGGGCGACATTTCCCGGGACTCGAAGCCGGGTTGCATCATCGCCGCCCCGTCCTTCCCGGCCGACACCCCCGGCATCGACGAGGACTACGTCTTCAACTGGGTGCGCGACGGGGCCATTACGGCCATGGAGGTCGCCAAGGCCGATATGCCCACCCGTCCGGGTGGGGCGGTGCAGACGCTCAACGACTACGTGAGGTTCGCCGACCTCTGCCACTCCAGCATCCAGCCGCCGTGGACCAAGGGGCACGCCTGCTTCAACATCGCGGGCGACGCCCGCCCGTGGACCGAGCAGAACGACGGTCCGGCCCTGCAGTCGATCACCATCCTGGCCGCCTACGACCAGCTCGATCCCGACACCCAGAAGCGGGCGGTCGACCTGGTGAACTCGAACGTGGCCTTCCTCCTCGGTGTCTACGAGGATCCCACCACGAACCTGTGGGAGGAGCACAGCGGGTACAGCTTCTTCGCCCGGTCCGCCCAGCTGCGCTGCTTCGAGGAGATCCAGGCCTCGACCATTGCCGGTATCGACAAGCCGGCCGGGCTGCAACCCGCCATCGACTGGCTGCGCCAGGCCCTCGCCGGCCACTGGGACGGGAGCAAGTACGTCAGCATGATGGCCGACCCCGGTAACGGGGCCCAGCCATCGCCCCATAATCCGGTCGTCGACGGTTACGACCCGAACATCGACATCGTCCAGTCGGCCGTTTACGGCGCCATTCCCGTCACCGACACCAAGCTGCTGGCCACGGCGGCCCAGTTGCGCTCGCAGTGGGAGGAGGGCGGGATCGCCTTCTACCCGATCAACAAGGCGGACAAGGAACAGTTCGGTATCGGGCCGCTGTTCGGCCGCTACCCGGGCGACGTCTACGACGGCGACACCTCGCACCCGGTGCTCGGCGGTCACCCCTGGGCCCTCTCCACATGCAACGTTGCCGAGCTGCACTACAAGCTGGCCGCCGAGATCAAGTCGACCGGCAAGGTACCCGTGGACGACCTGTCCGCACCTTTCTTCGCCCAGTCCGGCATCGACGCGTTGACGGCCCCGGCGGCAGCGGCCGCCGCCTTGACGGCGACCGGTGACGCCATGGTTCGGGCCGTCATCTACCACAGTGACAACCTGGAGCTCTCCGAGCAGTTCGACGGCACCGGCGGCTACGAGCGCAGTGTCCACAACCTGACGTGGAGCTACGCCGCCTACCTGTCCGCCATGCGAGCCAGGGCCGAGGCCGTGTGACCCGTGGCCAACCAAGAGGAGTGACTGCCCCATGTACGTGAAATTCCCCGACGGGGCGGCGAAGCGCACCGACCCCGCGGCGGCGGCCGAGGTTCTCTACGACGCCGTCATCGTCGGCGGCGGGATTGCCGGCGCCATCATCGCCTCGCGGCTGAGCGACGCCGGCAAGAGAGTACTGATACTCGAAGCGGGCTCGGCCGATGACCTCACCCTGAGGGGATACGAGAGCTACCTCGACCGTTTCTATTCGGCGACCAGCAAGGACAACCAGGCCCCCTACCCGGTCGTCGCCAACGCCCCGATGCCCCGCGGCACCGACGTCCGGCGCATCTTCCCCGGTGCGCCCGACGCCTCGGCCTACATCGTCCAGAGCGGGCCCTTCGCCACCGACACCACCTATACGAGGGTCCTCGGCGGCACCACCATGCACTGGGAGGCCAAGACGCTGCGGATGCTGCCCGAGGACTTCCAGATGCGCACGCGATACGGCGAGGGGGCCGACTGGCCGCTCACCTACGAGGACCTCGCCCCGTACTACAACGAGGCCGAACGCGAGATCGGCGTCTCCGCCGACGTGGCGGACCAGGCCTACCTCGGGATCACCTTCGACGAGGGCTACGTGTTCCCCATGAAGGGGCTGCCCCTGTCCTACCTGGACCAGATGGTCGCCGAGGATCTCGATGGGATGCCGGTCGACCTCGACGGGGAGAAGCGAGAACTGCGGGTCCGGCCGTTCCCACAGGGGCGCAACGGGATACCGAACCCGGCCTACGACGGCGGGAAGGGTTACGTGCCGCGAGGGGCGGTGAGCACGTACCAGGTCGAGGTCGGCGGGCGGTGCCAGGGCAACAACAACTGCGTGCCCATCTGCCCGGTGCAGGCCAAGTACAACGCCGGCAAGACCCTCGCCGTGGCCCTCCAGAGCGGCCGGGTCGACCTGGTGGCCCAGGCGGTGGCCTACAAGGTGCACGTCGACGAGCAAACCCGCCGAGTGACCGAGATCGAGTACCGCCGCTACGACCGGCCGGACAGCCCCGGCTTCACTACGATGAGAGCCCGGGGCCGGCTGTTCATTCTGGCCGCCAACGCGGTGGAGAACCCCCGGCTGATGCTGGCCTCCGGCCTGCACAGCTCGAGCGGCCTGATGGGGCGGAACTTCATGGACCACGCCTATCTGCTGGCGTGGGCCCTGCTACCAGAGGTGGCCGGCACCTTCCGGGGCACGAACTGCACCGGCGGCATCACCGACCTGCGCGGGGGCAGCTTCCGCCGCCGCCAGGCGGCATTCGGCGTCGACATCCACAACGACGGCTGGGGCTGGGCACGCGGGGCGCCGATGACCGACCTGGTCGACCTGGTCGACGCCGGTGGTCGCTACGGCGAGTCCCTCCGCCAGGGACTGGTGGACCGGGTGTCCCGCCAGTTGCAGTTGGCGTTCATGGTCGAGGTCCCCGCCAACCCGAGCAACCGGGTCACCGTGGACCCGGCCTTCACCGACAACCTGGGGAACATGCGGCCCATCCTCACCTACGACATCCCCGACTACACGATGCGGGGGGTGGCGTACGCCCGGCAGTTGTCGAAACGGATCTTCGCCCGCCTCGGGGCCGAGGACCACACCGAGTACGACCCGAATTTCTGGGGCTACGCCGTCTATGCCGGCGAGGGGTACGAGATCCGAGGTGGCAACCATCTCGCCGGCACCCACACGATGGGCAGCGACCCGTCGACCTCGGTGGTCGACGCGGATCAGCGGTGCTGGGATCACCAGAACCTCTACCTGGTCGGCGGGGGAAGTATGCCCACCGTGAGCACGTCGAACGTGACGCTCACCGTCGCCGCCCTGTGCTTGCGCAGCGTCCGGGCCATGTTGGCCCAGCTCGACTCCGAGACCGCACCGATCGAAGTCACCTCGAACGGCGCCAGCCAGGGCCAACCTCAGGAGGTGGCCTAGTGGCCGCGTCGACCATCGACAACCGTGACGACCTGATCAGCTACCTGAACGCGGCGATGGCGCTCGAGCACGCGACCATCCCCACCTACCTGACCGCGTACTACTCCATACATTCCACCACCAACTCCGACGCCGCCCACATCATCCGGGTGGTCGCGGTGGAGGAGATGCTGCACCTGACCCTCGCCGCCAACGTCTTGAACGCTATCGGCGGGACGCCCGACCTGACCCGCCCTGGCTTCGTGCCGTCCTATCCGGCCTACTTACCTGACGGGGAGGACGACTTCGCCGTCGACCTGCGGCCCTTCTCCCCCGAGGCGGTGGAGACGTTCTGCAAGATCGAGCGGCCGGGCAAGGCTCCCAGTGCCAGCTCACGGCTGGTGCGCACATCGGACAGTCGGCGGCCGCTCCTGGTATCCAGCCCGACGACCGAGGGGATGCACTTCTACAGCATCGGCGAGTTCTACGCAGAGATCATCGAAGGGCTCGAGAAGGTGGCGGCCAGCGACCCCGTGCTCTTCTGCGGGAATCCGGCCCTGCAGGTGGGGCCCGAGTACTTCTACTCCGGCGGCGGGGTGGTGATCGCCGTTTCCGACCTGGACTCGGCCCGGCAGGCGCTCCGCTTCATCGCCGATCAGGGCGAGGGCCTCGATTCAGGCATCTATGACGCAGACGGGGAACTGGCCCACTACTACCGGTTCCGGCAGCTACAGCTCGGTCGCTACTACCAGGTGGGCGACCACCCCGACGCACCATCGGGGCCGCCGCTCAGCGTTGCCTGGGACGGTGTGTACAAGGTGAAGGTGAGTGCCCGGCTGGCCGACTACCCGGTGGGATCGGAGCTCGCCGGTGCCGTCCGGAACTTCAACGCCGACTACGGGGCCTTCCTCGCCCTGCTCACCAACGCGTTCAACGGGCGACCAGACCTTTTACAGAACGCCGTCGTGTACATGTTCCGCCTGCGCGACGGGTTCAACCGGCTGGTACGCAACCCCTTGCCGGGCAGCGACGGCCTGCACGCCGCTCCTACCTTCGAGATCCCGGCCGCAGTCGGGTCCGATCCGGACGCCTCTCGGACCGCCGGCGAGACAGCCCAGGCGGTGCCGCGGTGACCGGCCAGTCGTTCGAGGAGTTCCTCTGCCTGTCGGTCGACCTCACCGCCTTCGAGGAGACCGAACTGCTCGGCACCGGTCTGGCCCACCATTACCTGGCCAAAGTCCGGGCCGCCTGCGGCGACGAGGTCGTCACCGCCCTCCTGGACGCCCACCGGGCGGCCAGGGCCGACGCGGCCGGTGCTGCCGGAAGCTGTGACCGGGCCGTGCTCGACCGGGCCCTGCGCCACCGGATCTTCAGCGACGACCGCCTCGGCCCGGTGGCCCGCAATGTGATCAAGCTCTGGTACGCCGGGATGTGGTACGGGCTGCCACCCGAGTGGACCGACCGCTACGGGGCCCATACGGCGGCCGAAACCTCAACCGTTACCGCCGCCTCCTACCAGGAGGGGTTGCTGTGGCAGGCAATCGGGGCCAATCCGCCTGGTGCCAAGGCGCCCGGCTACGGCTCCTGGGCTCAGCCACCTCGCATCGAGGAGCGCTATCTGAAAGGGCCAACAAGATGACAGAACTAGGTGACCGCCTCGGCCCGGACAAGGTGAAGCTCGGCGTCTGCTGCACCCTGTGGTGGAACGACGACTTCCCCACCATCGACGCCGACATCTCCTTCGGCCAGGCCGTGAGCGAGATGGCGCTCGCCGGCTTCCAGGGCTGCAGCATCGGGCACAAGTACCCCTCGGACGCTGCCGTGCTCAAGGCTGCTCTCGATCTCCGCGGCCTGCGGGTGTCCGAGCCCTGGACGAGCACGTACTTCACGATCAGCAGGATGCGGCAGAAGACGATCGCCGCCTTCGAACAGACGCTGGCGCATATCAAGGCGCTGGGCGGGACCGAGTTGGTCGTGGCCGAGTTCGGAGCTTCGTCGCACCTGCTCCCCGTCGACGTGTTCGCCAACCGCCCGGTTTTCACCGACGCCCAGTGGGACGACTTGACGTCGGGCCTGGCGGAGCTCGGCAAGATCGCCAACTCGGCCGGGATGAAGCTCAGCTACCACCACCATATGGGCACCGGCGTCATGACCAGGGCCGACGTCGACCGGCTGATGGCTTCGACCGATCCGGCCCTGGTCCACCTGCTGCTGGACACCGCCCACATCGCCTTTGCCGGCGACGATCCGCTGGACATGGCCCAGGCTTACGCCGACCGCATCGGCCATGTCCATCTGAAGAGCATCCGGCCCGAGGTCGTGAGCCGGGTGCGTGAAGAAGGCCTGTCGTTCCAGGAGGGCGTCGAGCTCGGCGTCTTCACCGTGCCCGGCGACGGCGCGATCGACTTCCGGCCCGTCCTCGAGGTGCTGGCCGACGCCAATTACCAGGGGTGGCTGGTCGTGGAAGCCGAGCAGGACCCGAACAAGGCCATCCCGCTCGAGTATGCCAAGAAGGCCCGCGCCTACCTCGCCGACGTCTTGGGCTGGTAGCGAATCACCCAGTCAGAACAGCGAGGACAGCAGGAATGAACGCGACTTTCAAGCGAGACGTATTCTTCAGCTTCTTCATGTTCACGGCCGATTTAAGGCCGCAGGACCCACGTTACACCCAGATCCTGATCGATCATCTGAAGGCTCTTACCGACATGGGCTACGATGGCTTCGACGTGCACATTGCCGCCCAGCCCGCGACCGTCGACCATCAGCTCGAGGTCGAAAGCTATATTGGCCTCAAGAAAGCATTCGACGAGGCAGGGTTGACGGAGGCGAAGTTCACGACCAACGTCGGGACCACGCGGACCTTCGACCCAACTTCACCTTACGACGAACAGCGCAGACAGGCCCTGTCCTACCTCAAGTCACGCGTCGACATCACCCGGGTCCTGGGCGGCGACTCGATCATGTCAGGGCCGTTCATCTATCCCTACGGCGTCTTTCCGGTCACGGACACCAATGAGCCGATCTGGAGCGACGCCCTCCAAGATTGGATGAAGTCGCGCTTTCACGCGGCGCGTGACGTCTTCGAGGATCTGGCGGCGTACGCCGCAGCGCGAGAAGTGAAGCTCGCCGTCGAGCCCGTCAAGAGTTGGGAGACGCCCCCACCCAACATGGTCTCGGAGGTACTGGATTTCCTCGATGGCCTCGAGTATTCGCAGGGTAGTGGCGTGACGATCGACACCGCGCAAGTCGTGATGGAAAGCCAGGGTCCGTCGATCTTCAAAGACAATGTCGCCCGAGCCGCACGGCAGGATCGGCTCTACTACGTCCACATATCCGCACCCGACCGGGGTGCGGTGCAAGATAGCTGGATCCCGTGGGACCTCATCTTGAACGAGATCGAGCCGGTTTATCGCGGGCCGTACCTGATCGAGGTGTTCAACGCGATCCCGCCGTTCGACAGCTCTATGCGAATGGCGCGCCGGCGCTTCTGGCGGCCCGGCGAGGACGACCCAGCGCCCAACGGCGACAGCGCCTACGACGTCGCCATGGCTGCGTTGGAGGAACTGCGAGAGCAGATCACTCTTTCCGCCCGAGTTCGATCCGATTCATCGCACCTGACCGCCACCCACGCCGGAGATGCCTGATGCTAGCTCAAGTGTCGGATCCCATCATCATGGTCGCGAAGCAGACGGGCGATGTCCGTATTCATACCTTCGTCTCATCCTTCGCGTACGGCAATATCGCGAACGCTACGCATATCATCGAAACCAAGAACCAGTTGGTTCTCGTCGACGGGCAGTTTCTCGCTCCGTATGCAAGGGCGTTCAGGGACTATGCGGACAGCCTTGGCAAGCCGATCGAAAGGCTGTACCTTTCGCATCGGCACCCGGACCACTGGTTCGGTTTGGGGACTGCGTTCAGTGACGTCACGATCTACGCGTTGCCGGAAACCATGAGCTTCATCAAAGAACACGGAGAAGCCTCGAGAAGCGACCACTGGAAACTCGGTGACCTCCTGCCGGGCCAAATAGTCGTCCCCGAGCAGGTCGCGAGCCCCGGCGACGAGACGATCGACGGGCTCAGGTATGTCTTCGACCGGGTAATAGATACTGAAATCGACTTTCATCTGACCATCAGGCTTCCCGAGCTGGGAGTGTACTTCACTCAGGACCTGATCTACAGCGGCACCCACCTGTACCTGACCAAACATATGGACCACTGGATTCGGGTTCTGCAGGAAATGCTGGTTTCGGACTACGAGTTGTTCATGCCAGGTCACGGCCTGCCGGCCGACAAGAATGAGGTCGCTCGCAACATCGAGTACCTTTCGGCCGCTCGGCAGGCGATCGGCAACGGGTTGACGGACGACGCCTTCAAGGATTTTTTGCTTCAGCGGTATCCCGAGCGCAAGTGTCCTGGGATATTCGACATCTATCTACCCCGGTTGTTCGGCGGCGCGAGCGACTACTGACTACGGAGGTATTCAGGCCATGGACGAGGGATACACCGTAGGACAATACCTGGTACACCGGCTCCATCAACTGGGCTTGGAGCACCTGTTTTCCATCGCGGGTGACTACTCGATAGAATGGTTGAACCGGTACGTCACACCGAGCAGCATTGAAATCATAGAAGAAGTCAACGAGGTGAATGCCGGTTATGCGGCGGACGGATACGCGAGGCTGAAGGGTATCGGGGCCCTCTGCGTCACCTACTCCGCGGGTGCGTTGTGTGCCGTGAACGCTGTCGCCGGTGCTTATGTCGAGAAGGTGCCGCTCGTGTTGATCAATGGCACGCCGAGCATAAAGAAGACGCTCACCTTCGAGCAGACCGGCTTCAGCGCGCATCACTTCATCAGCGGCCGTGAAACGGATCGCGAGTCGTTCGAGCATATTACGGTCGCAGCCATAAGACTCGACAATCCTGACCTTGCGCCGATGCTGATAGATTATGCACTGACCCAGTGCATAAGCGAACGGCGCCCGATCTATGTCGAGCTTCTCCAGGACATGGTCGACCTGGAGTGCGAGCCGCCGAGGGGCGTGCTGAGGCCGGCCAGGATCTTGTCGGATGAGACCAGCCTGGAACAGTCAGTCGCACAGATCTGTGCAAAGCTTGAAAGCGCTGAGAACCCGCTCATCTGGGTTGGTGTGGAGATCGACCGCCTCGGCCTTCAGAAGAAGACCACGAGTCTGATACAGCAACTGAACGTCCCCTTCGTTACGGAACTCCTGAGTAAGGCCGTCCTTTCCGAGGATGATGCGCTGTTTGTCGGCGTACTCGACGGCCAGGCATCGTCGACAGCCGTTACGGATCTGGCCAGGACGTCTGATTTCATACTGGCCCTCGGTGTGTGGCTGACAGATATCAACTCGTTGGGCTGGAACCCAGACTTCGACAAGACCGCATTTGCGTCGTTCGACGCGGTCAAGTTCGGAACCTATTTCGGCGGACAGGTCGCGTTGGAGCACCTAATAGACGGGATACTGGCAAGACAGGTTGCGCCCAAAGTGCGGAAGCTGCCGGAGAAGCTGGCCTATAGCCCGCCGACCGTGGGCTCAGCCGATGAGATCACGTACCAAGGATTCTACAACTTCATACAACAGTATATCGACAAGGACACTATCGTCGGCAGCGATGCGAGCATGAACTACTTCGGGAGCCTGCTACTCGATGTGCCTAGCCCGGGCGGGTTTGTCGTTCAGTCATCCTACTCGGCGATAGGTTACATCGGGCCGGCCGCGACGGGTATCTGCTTGGCGAAGAGGCGCGACCAAAGGGTAATGGTCTTCTCGGGTGACGGCGGCTTCCAAATGAGCGCCCAATGCCTCTCGACGCAGACTCGGTTCAGGCTCAACCCTATTATCTTCGTCA
>WNGL01018362.1_pt1 | contig 12231 bp, 15 predicted proteins | sample 5400591 | NCBI WGS metagenome assembly WNGL01 (sample SAMN13153377, study PRJNA577476) | soil metagenome | isolation source: 80 cm soil or saprolite under Garry oak tree replicate 1 | place: USA:California | collected 2016-06-15
GAACCGTGATCCGTCTCACACCTTCCGCTTTCACTTCCGTTAATTACATAGTCTAACGTCAGCAGCGTACCGGTGGTATCAATGGTACCCGTGAAGGTGACGGTGTCACCTTTGGCGTCCGTTCCTGCGAGGACGATATTCGAGCCGCGTACCGTTATTTGGAGGCGGTGGCTGTCGAGGCATTCCGATACGAGACTTGCATCCCCAATTAGGTGTGAGCGCAAGTCTGAACTTATCTTCACCGTTATCGTGAATGGTGGAATACCAGCGATACGAAAGTGCCAGACCATGTCCCTTTAATGTCGGTCGTAGTTTGCTGCGACCATCCCGAGGTGAGAAAGAAGAAAAAGAGACCACAGATTACAGGCTCTGAGCAGGAATCTGTAACGAACCCCGATTTCATTGAGTTTCCGTCGTTGCTCTTTTTTGGACTCTCCCTTGGTCGGAACGCCGCAAGGTGGCTCAACGCCAACATTGGCGGGCCTATCAGAAGTATCTTCCAGTGGGATCGACAGCAGGGGGAATCGCCGCGCCGTCCGACTGCCAGCAGGCAGGCCCAGCGGGAAGCCAGAGCGGAAATGCAGCGCCCTGTTCACGGGTGGGGCCTGATTTGCTCGGACGGTTCGGCAGGCTGGACGGGCAAGACTTTGAAGGTGGGGACGCGGACAAGACCCATCAAATCACGCGGCAGATAGGTGAAACCGTTCAAGGCATAAGACGCTCCGAGGTTGATCTGAATCTCGTGGGGAGGCGGCGGATTGGCTGTCAGCCACTGCGTATGCCAGAACGTACTTGTGTTTCCGTCAAAAGCATTGGTGGCCGCTCCGTTTTCGCCCACGGTTTCTTGGCTGTCCACGAACTTCAATGTCCAGGCAGCTTGCGAGAGCTGGGCCTGAACGATGAGCTTTGCCGAGGCCGTGCCGCCTCCCGCAGTGGCCGAGATGGTCACGCTGCCGCTGGTGCCGACAGTTGTTGCTACGCTAAAGGTCGCCGAGGTTTGGCCGGCAGGAACAGTGATGCTTGCGGGAACCGTCACAGCAACAGTGTTGCTGCTCGAGAGCATAACAACAGCGCTCCCAGCCGGCGCTGCAGCGCTCAGCGTCACTGTGGCCTGAGAGGAGTTGCCACCGAGCAGGGTGCTAGGTGAGAGCGCCATCGACGCGGGCACAACTTGTGTGCCCGCAGCCGTGATGACATTGAGTTCAGAGACGGATGTCCACGGATTACCGGCCATCTCGTTGAGTGCGCGAAGACGCACGAAAGAGCCGGTTACCGCCGGGAAGTTGACGACGATTGCGGGCACTATGGTGCCGCCGGGACACCCATATATAAACGAACTGCCGTAGTTAAACGTTCCCGAAGCAACGGGACTTCCCCAGTTCGCGCCGTCAACGCTGACATAGAACTCATACTGCTTGATGTCGCCGTGCGAGCAACCATCCTGGCGCGGGAGATAGGTAAAACCGCCGAAGGAGTAGCTTGCTCCGAGTTGATCTGCCGCCACCGGACGATCCGGGGCAATCCGACGGTGAACTTTCGCGGCGAGCGGCGATCGAATGAGACGCGTGAGTCGAAACTGACCCCCAGGCCCAGATGGCGCGCAAGAGTGAGGGGAAAGAGTCCAAGTTGAGTTACAGCGGGAATCTGCTGGTGGAGAACCAGAATGGACTGATCGTGAACGCGGAAATGTTCGTCGCCAACGGAACGGCGGAACGCGATGCGGCGCTGGTGATGCTGGAGCGGATTCCGGGCGGAAAACAGGTGACCGTGGGCGGAGACAACTGGGACGGCGTGGCGGAAGCGCTATTGACGGGCGCACGACGCATCACACTGGGATTACAAGCTGCTGTTCCGCTGGTTTGTCGGCTTGAACGCGGATGACGAAGTCTGGGATGCGACGACGTTCACCATCTCTTCCATGAGCAGTCGCACACTCCGGATCGAATACAGCATCTGCAGCAACTGTGCCCGCAACAACTTCTCCGGCGCAATCGACGGCCGGCCAACCTTGGCATACATTGTGTCGAACCGTCGCGACAAACGGCTCAGCACCTCATCCACCATCTCCCGGATGGTGCGCAGCGGATATCCCATCATGTGCTCAGCTGAAAGCGGCGCTGCTCGGCTTAAGCTGCGTTGCGCCTCGATGCTCACCAGAAGCCGCATCTAGAGACTGTGGGGGCACTTAAGTGCTCGGAGCCGCACTTGAAAAAGAGCGCTCCTATCGAATACGAATCTTAATGGTTTTAACTACTGAGAATGAGGCTGGCCGGTAGTGACGCTGGACACGTCTGTAAATGCGCCTGAAGAGTTCAGCAGTACGAATAAACAACAGCGGCAATAGGGGAAGCAGGTCGTCCATGGCAAAATAGCCGAATTCTTCGATTCCAACCAGGGACTTCCACCATTGCTTGAATGTGAGGTCCCCCCGGGCGAAATAACGCATGGTTGAGACGAAATCCAGGTCCTCCACGATCCACCTACGACCCTCTCGCGCAGAGTCGGGTGGAACGGAGCCCGCCGTTAGATCGCAATACATAGCGCGGGCTACATCCATGCCTGCTTCCCCTACGAAAAGTCGGAACGTTGCTCCTATTCGCGGGTTGATATCCAGCACCTTGTAGAGGCCGTCCCGTAGGTCATAACGGTAACCGATGTCGAGAATGCCCTTGTAGCCGATTTGTCGCATAAAGCGAAGCGTAGTCTGTTCAACGTGATCGTTTTTCATACATACACCCAAACTCGTTGAGCCGGTATTAATAGGACACTGACGAATCTTCTTGCCTGTGAAGCCCAGCAGACACTCCGAATGAGCGTTGAAATATCCGTTGAACATCCAAACCGCATCATCACCCCCAGGAATGTACTCTTGAATCATAAGGTTCGGGGAAGCGAGGTCTTCCGCCAAGTCATAGAGGTCAAGCAGTTCTCGTCTGCTATTAACAATAAACATCTTCTTTCGCACCCGTTTCCACAGCCGTGTACCGTCAATCGCCTTGAGCATTATTGGGAAAGTGGCGGTATCCAGAAATTCGATAACATCGCGGCGACATTGCGGGAAACATGTCTCCGCCGTGGGTGTCTCATACTTTCGGGCGAGAAAATACATTTGTTTCTTACTACATAATGAACCCACTAGGTCAGCCGAAAGCTCTGGAAAGATAAAGTGATCGCGCAGTCGACCCGACTGCTCAGCGACAAATATCGCACTCTCATCCGTCGTGGGCAGCAGAATGCAACGCGCACCGATCGCATCAGCGCATTCCAGTAACGCATCGGCTAGCCTCGACGGGCACTCATAATTCCCGGACAGGCGAAACTTTCGGCGGCTGTAGGTCGAAAAAAATGAAACCGCCCAATTGTTGAAATCCGCATTGTAAATAGGCACACCGAGACGGCCGAGGGTACGAGTGATTCCAAGTGGGCCGTGGTCGGACGACGGGAACACCAGAACTGGCGTATCAGTTGAAATAATGGGTATGTGCATCCCTCACCTAATCGGCGGTGTCCTCACATACTGCACGCTCGAGAAAAGTGCACGCCGCTGTTTTCACCTTAGCCTCTAATTGGCGCGAGGCTTTGCCGCACAATCCAATGCCGGCGATACCAAGACCTGATGTGACGCAGGAGCCGCTTCAGATTTGAACGCGCCCGCGTGGATCAGTTGCTGCTTCAGGCTTTTATCGCATCCCCGCGACAGGAGCACCTTGTGCCACCCGCCTTGTCGTCGCATGATCCGAGGACCGGCACAGGATTTCCGGCCGTGGTCCCAAATCAGGAGGGTTGCAATGGATATCATCTGTGCCTTCTTGGTCCACAGAGAAGAAGCATCCTTGCCCGCTACGGCCCTCGGTTTCATGCTGAGAGCGTTGAGCTAGAAACCTGCTGTTCGCATACTTCGCCGTCTAATAGGGAATACACTGAGTCAAGATCATTGATTCGAGACAAGATGAATTCGAGGTCAGCAAGTTGATGAGTCTCCTTTAGGAACTGCGCGCTTTTGCCTTCACGACAGTCATTCAGTCGTGCGCTATACCATCTATCGATGGTATGCTCGGTCCTTGGATCGTAGGGCCGAAATCCGGCAGCAACTAACATTTCTGCGATCCACGCGCAGCACATCTGGTCCTCTTCACGAAACTCGCCGCGGGTGGTAGCTCCGAGCAATGCGACATTGAAGTTGGAACGCTTGAGATGGTTAGCGAGAGCTCTGAAATTACGGAAGCACGCCAGATAGACTGGGTCGTGTTTACGGAGAGAACAAATAAGGTGAGTGCCCGAGGAAGAGAGGAGAATAACAGGCCTATGGGTGTCTGCACGCATGGCCAAAGCGGCCGGACTGTTATTCATATGGAAGGACGCGGGTTTCTCTCCTCCACGTTCTCCCATCAACAAGGGGTCCTGCAATCTCGCAGCCAGATCGTGTGCTTCGCGTTCCGAACTAACCGGAAAGCAACGGCGTCCTTGGGACGCTGCGGTAATCGCCGTTGTCGTAGCCCGTATCACGTCGATCGCCACTGCCGCCCAGCCGGGTCCAAAGCTACGGCGGCCAGGAAAACAGTCAATCACAACATTCTTAATCATTAGGTTTGCTCGAACATAAGGATACCCACACCAAAAGCATCAGCAAACCTATCGGCGAAGACACGATTGAATTGGCCACTGTTATCAAATAGCCCCACACGGCACGCACTCTCACGGGCCTCGACAACCAACTGCAAAGCACCCGCATCGAGCCATCGCTTGCCTTGCGCAATCAATGACTCTACTGCGACCGCGGTAAATTGGCCACCGTGCTTCTTACCAAGCTCAAACTGCACTTCGAGGCCTCTTTCGCGTGCCATGCGCACTACATTCGCGGGCGCTAATGGCAGAGTCGTGAAGCCTTCCCCACATTCCACGCGTGAGACACCTAGGTCGGCGCAGAGATCTAAATATGCTGGCAGCTGGCATTGCGCTACCGCGATTTCGAATGGTCCACCACCCGTGACAGTGGGAACTCCAGCTTTTCGTGCGGCTCTGATCTTTCTGCGCGTCGACTCCTCATTCGCAATTAGCCAGCATGCCATCGAGATCTTCAGAATCGACATGAATTGGCAACTCTGCTCCAAATGGCTCTCGAGAGTCGTCGGGTCGTACCCCGGGTCAAACGGACTCGTACGGGCTGGCAGTTCCTTCACGCCGATTCGCCGGAGAAAACTCTTGGTATCTAATTTGCCGTTGCGGCTTATGGCACTTGTCATATTGATCTCACCTCCATCTAAATCCACAACCACCTCTCACAGCCGCCATTCTGAGGATCGACCAACCATATTTGTCGTGCAGCCAATCACGATAGAATCTGCAAGGGAGCACACGGGTAGACGACCACCTTGAGCCGAGTTTTGTGCTGTTGTTCGAGCTGTACGGACTTCAGAATGCGGTCCCATGATCGAACAACGCTCATTTGGGCAACTGAAACAGGTACCGGGCTTGCAGGTGTATACGTCCAGTAAACTATAATTGGTAGCTTCTGGGGTTTTGGGATCTTCGCGGATCCGAGAGATTTTGCAAATTTCCGCACCAGCTTTCTGCCAATATTACCGACACTCATCGCCGACCCACGTCGAGCGACAGCCTGCAACCACAAAAGCTCGGGAAAACGGGCCAAAGGAAAGAGATTGTGCCTCCCCAGTCCTTCGGCACAACCAGCAATCGCGACACGTGAGGCTGCGCTTGGAGCCCAGGCATCCAGTGGAGCCATTCCCTTCATGCGAGCGAAGGTCAGCGACATGTCGTTCGGATAAGTATTACTTACAACCACATTGGCATCATGTGGGGCCGGCGCACTGTAGGTGGTGCGGCAGAATTCAATAGCTTTGTCGTAATATGTAAAATGATCGCCACTATGTATTTTGACCAGTTTGCGGTCCGCATCGACATGGAGTGTGATCATAGTGTTCATTTGCAGCATGCGGGCGATCTCGTCCAACTCCTTTCGCATATCGTTGTTGGGCGTTCCGCCCCAACCAACTCCCTGGTGACCGTGCAGGTGAGCGATTGTTTTGCCGCCTAGTACGCCAAGGGCAAGTTTAGAACCACCTCCAAAACCAGCAGTGTGGTTCGGGTATAAGCCACCTATTCCCAACACGAAGTCGCTGCGAAGCAGTTCCACATTGACATCTACCGGCGTGCCTCGGCGGGTCTTGCCGACTCGGGCTAATCCGCGGCTGTAATCGTGCGTGATTACTCGACATGATGAAACTGCTTCGGGGCCAAGCTTTTTTAACAATGACTCACGGCAGGGCGGAGCGTGCATACCTGAGGCCACTAGAATGGTGATGCAATTCATCATTAGTCCCGCATCCCTAAACTGCGCCAACACAAATGGCATTATCGCGGCAACGGGGGTCGGCCGATTGAGATCGTCCACCACTAGCAGAGGACGTCTTTTCCCAACACACTGAGTTCTGATTGGTATCTGATTCGTTGGTGTCTCAAGGGTAGCGACTATATCTCTGTCTGACATTGGCGCAGGAGTTCGCGGCCACCATACGACCACGTCCCATCCATTAGGAAAATCGAGATCGAGTACTTCATCGCCGTACCATGCTCCAGTCCGCAACCTAATGCTTGCCACGGTCGAGGCCCCTGGCCTTCTGAATTAGTACGATATACTGCGCGCCGGTGGCGCGGATTACCGGAACGCGACGGTCAGAACAGTGTTGCAGCACCCCGTGCAACTTGATATTTAGTTGCTCCGAAAACAACTTCCGCCCGAAGAATGAAAATGGTCCGAAGCCTAGCATTTTTGTATCGAGCTTGACGCACACAAGGTCTTGCAGAAGACCGTCGAGTTCGCGTCGGGAGCATCTGCGTGCAAAAGGCAGCTTTGCGGATCCCATCAGTTTTCGTAAGCGATGCCTGACGCTTGCATGCAGAGGATGAAGCCGGGGATCGAGCAACTCATGTAATCGCCAGGGATTATCCGTGTTCACAATGAGATACCCGCCTACCTTGGTGACTCGTACAATTTCTGCAACGGCTTCTCTGAGAGAGTCAAGCCAGGGTAGGACACCAATCGCGAGCACCAGGCTGAAACGGTTATCATCAAAAGGTAAGCGATTTATTGTTGCCTGGACTGTCTGCAGACTGTCCGCAACGCCCCGATTAGCTGCGCAGTGTTTTGCTCCTTCGAGCATTTCGTGAACAGAGTCAACAGCGTGGACTTTGTATCCCCTCGCCGCTAGCGCCACTGACGTCACCCCGGGACCACATCCAACATCCAAAATGTGCGCTTCGGGGGGTAGGCGAAGCTTGTCCGCCAAGCCTAAGACAAATGACTGACGCTCCTGATGAATGCGCGCGTACAGAGTGTCAAGTTTGTAGATTTCCTCCCAGTACTGGGGTTCCGAACGAAAGTACTCATCAACGCTCTTTCGATGAGCGCTGACTGTCGTCTGTCTGGAGTCCGGCTTGACAGTCATGCTAGCTCCACGCTCGTGTGAACCACCTGATGAAGGGGGTCAGAAGCGCTGATGGACCTCCGTGCCACCACCAGGTACTCAATCCCACCTGACCTTATGAACGGGGCTCTCCGATCCGCCAAACGTTGCAGCTTTGCATGCATGCGGACGCCCAGGGGGTGCGGCAGCATTGGGTGCTTTAAGAACAGAAGCGGGCCAAATCCGATCGTGGTACTGAAACTTTTCTCAAGACCCGCCCACGACAGAAGGTCATCAATCCAACTGGTTGAATGCAGGTGCAGGACTGGCTTCTGAGAGCGTGCAACTAATTTGAAGTGCTGCAGCACCATTCTGGTAAGGCGACGAGCGGGTCTCGTAAGCGGAGAGCACAGTGGATCAAATAACGTCGTAAGCGACCATTTGTTGTCTGTCGTGACTATGACTCGCCCGGAATGGGAAAGAACCCTTACGATCTCCAGCAGCGCTTTTTCGGGGAAATCCAGCCACGGCAAAACACCCACCGCAACGACCACATCAAAGCTCTCTGGGGGAAATGGCAGTTCGTATACGTCGCATTTTCTCGTGGTAATGCAGTCACAGACTCCGACTGACTCGGCACGATCTCGAGTGAGCCGGATCATCGCATCGAGCCTATCTGTGGCTGTGACCTGATAGCCTTGCTTTGCGAGTGTTACCGACACCAAACCAGCACCGCATCCAATCTCAAGAACGCGAGCGCCAGGAAAAGCAAGACGCTGAATGGCTGCAATCGTAAGATCTCGCCGGAGCCGGTAAATGTCGGGTATGAGTCCAGGTTGCTCGTAAATATGGCTCCACTGCGGCGCTTCACCCTGGAAACGATCATCAACCAATGTTTGCTGCGCAGAATTGTTCAAAATAGGCATTGCAGTTTTTTTTGGTTATCTATACGTGTTTTGTGAAAGGGTTCATTGGGGTTCGCTTGTTAAGCGGGGTCGCGATTCAGGAGCTTATTAAATTCGCCCCCCCACCAACTTCGGGTCTCACACCAACAAAACTGTGTCAAGGGCTAAACTCCGGAACTTATCCTTCCATTTGAGAGATGTTGCGCATAAAATAAGAACATACTTGGTGACTCTCGGTTCGGGGCACCTCGGCGCCGGCAAGACGTTCGTGGGTTTTCTCTGGTTGCGCTTCCCACACGCCGCTTTGTGGGAACCCGCGAGGCAATGCATGCAGACGCTCGACACTATAGGTCATGTGGTCATGCCTCTCGATCGCTGGATGCACTGACCAGTGCCATTAACACGACCCTCGCGCTAGCCAGACGTTCATGCTAAGGTTCCTTGATAGGACAGCCGAGCTCTGGCCGATCCGAATCCGGAAATCACAAGGTACCGCAGAATTGTTAAAGCATTGGCAGATAGCTGATTACAACTATGAGCCGGCATCTCTGAGGTGCGTGCCGGATGAGGTCCACGTCTGGCGAATTGAGCTGGACTGCGCATCAACTAGCTTTGCGGCATTAAAGGCCACGCTATCACCCGAAGAACACCTGAAGGCAGCTCGCTTTCAGATAAAGGAAGTTTGCGAGCGCTGGATTGTCGCGCGCGGGGCCCTGCGCTGCATTTTGGCAAGCTATGCTCGATCGGAGCCGAAGTCTTTGGTGTTTCGGCTGGGGCCATACGGCCTGAGCTAGCCTGTCCAGCTGAGAATATTTCCTTCAATCTTTCTCATACTTGCGGCCTGGCGCTGCTGGCCATCACTAGGGGCAGAAGGATAGGCATAGACGCCGAAATGGTGCACTCAGAGATTGAAGTGGAGGACATGAGTCGAAAGTTTTTTTTGCCCGCGGAAGCCCGACGAGATCTTGGCATTGACCGCGGATGCGCGGCTTGCAGCCTTCTTCGCCTGCTGGACCCGCAAAGAGGCATTTGTTAAAGCCCTCGGGGCCGGTCTGTCTCTGCCGCTGGATCATTTCCACGTAACTGTGCGCGGACCAGCCGCCTCGGCTGGTCTCAGTTGACTGGGAGGAACCCGACCGGTGGAGCTTGGTGGACATGGGTGAGCCAAATGTCGCCGCTACGCTCGCGCTAGAGGGGCCACCTCCTGTCGTGAGGCGTTTAAACTTTTCGCCGCCGATACCCTAAAACTGTTTGGCATGATATTTAGAATCCTTGGAATCCTTGCTCAATGATCATGCCGAGGCATGCTACTCGTGGTTTTGTACCAGTAGATTTGAGAGTCTATAATGCTGGGCACCTCGCTACCGCTTCCCCATGGTTCCCGAACCATCATCCGTCTCACACCTTCCGCTGGCACTTCCGTTGATTATGTAGTTTAACGTTAGCAGCGTGGCGGTGGTGTCAATGGTACCCCGGAAGGTGACGGTGTCACCTTTGGCGTCACTTCCTGCAAGGACGATATTCGAGCCGCTTACTGTTACTTGGAGGCGGTGGCTGTCGAGGCAGTCCGACACGAGACTTGAATCCCCGACTAGGTGTCCGTGTGAGTCCGAACTTATCTTGACCGTTATCGTGAATGGTGAAATATCAGCGTGGCGCGATACGAAAGTGCCAGACCAAGTCCCTTTGATGTCGGTCGTGGTTTGCTGCGACCATCCTGAGGCGAGAAAGAAGAGAAATAGACCACAGAGTACGCGGCTTTTTGTCATAGACATTCTCTGCTCATCGTTAGGCCAACGGTGTCGTTCACCCCACTGCAGCCTAGCCAGTTAAGAACTGACTGCCCAACGCGACAATGCGATCCGGCTGCCTGGGGGGCGCTTCGTTTTGCACGAAAACCGGAATTCCTAAAACGTCGACAGCGTACACGATTCTCCCGAGCTCATTCGTGCCATTCACACACAACAGCTAAGCCATTAGCCTCCTTCTGAGCGGACTCGGTGGAGGCTGTTCAGCAAAAGCCCCAGCAGGGGCCTTTCATTTTAGGACGGACTTCATGGTTACCCGTCCCTTGTCACCGTGCCGGTAAGGAAAACGGGAAGATTCCTTCCTGAGCACCTAATGTCTTGGAATACATTTCTGTCCTGAGGAAGTGATTAACACCTTTTTATTATCATAGACCACGGCTTGAGGCTGTGGGCTGGTTGATGGTTCGGCTGCAGGCCACCGGCGCCTGTGGCCCAACATTCCCTGATGCAGGTCATGTCAAAACCGTTGTACAGCATATTGTTCTAGCCAGGTTGTAGAACATCCCACAACTTGCTGGGGTTCGAGGTATCAGATGGCTCCTTATTCGTAGGTCATCTCCGCCGCGATTGATTTACCGCTCTTTGCCGAATCGTAGACCTCCTTGATGGCTTTGATCACCAGTTCGGGCCGATAGGCCTGGACGTAGTGCATACTGTTTTTCGCGACGACATGCTTCCCGTTGGACGAAAGCCCCTTCAGCTCTTCCTGCATTCGATCCCATTGCAACTCCGCCTGATTTGGGGCCACCGGCGGAAATCCTCTGCCGGTCCTCGGATCATGCGACAAAACAATAAGAGGAATGCGACCCAGCGAACCTGCTGTTCCGGCCTGAGCTCCACTCTCCCGAAATGCCATCATCTCTGCCCTTTTGGTCCACCACCGGGAGAAGCGGCAGCCTTGCGCAATCATGGTAGGTGCAATCCGGCGCCAGGCAGGTGGCGCGTGGGGGAATTCATATTCGTCAGCGCACCATCCTAGTATCCGACGTACGCCCAACAGGAGCATGAGCATGTCAACCTTGCGCCGAATGTAATAGTCGATTCTGACCGAAGCCGGAACTCCATTGTTCTGATCGGGATGCGCGGCATCGACCAGAATCATGCCCACAATCTTGTCGCGGTGTTGGGACGCGTAGACCCGTTGATTGTAACCGCCGAAGGAGTGCCCCACTAGGACGTAGGGACCGTGTACAGCGGTACGGGTTAGCAGACCTTCCAGTTCGCTCGCGATTTGATTGCTGTTGCGTGGCTTTTCTGATGGTTCACTCCAACCCAGTCCTGCCCGGTCATAAGCGCACACTTTGGTGAACTTTGCGACCTCCGGTTGAACCAGTCCCCAGACTGCAGAGGAATCCCCAAGGCCAGCGTCGAGGATAACGGTAGGACTGCCATCGCCCTTGCAGTATATATGCATTCGTTGGGTATCGACGAGCACTAGATCTCCAATTCGCGGATAAAGCCCGGACTCACCTGCACTTGCTGCCCACTGGTAAGTGATTCCCGCCACCCCGAGAAGCACTGATGTGATACCCAGTACGACCAACACGGTCGCATGCGCGCGAAGTTTGCAGGATCTATACTGGCGCGTCGTTTCAACCATAACAAAACTGTTGGTGGAGGAGCATGTTGTGCGGTGGAAACAAAATGGCGAAGTGGCGCTTCTACCCGCGCGGTGCAACTAAACTACCCTCGGCTGGAAGCCGAGGGGTTTAGGGGTTGTCGATTGGAAATCGACTGTCATCAATGATCTGCTCGCCTTCTTGTTCATCGATATACTCGCGAATCATTTCGTCGGTGATCGTGCCGGAGCTGACCGCCAAGTATCCCCTGGCCCAGAAATGCCGACCCCAGAACTTGCGCAAGTGGGGGAAACTCCTGCAACAGCACCCCCGAGCTGATTCCCTTCAGCCATTGCATGATCTGGCTCACCTGCTGGTTGGGCCGATACGAACAAAAACACCGTCCTTTCCGGCACAACGTATTACTACGTCGCGACCTCGCTGGATGCGAATTCTGTGGAGAGCTCGTATTCCAACCAATTAACGATGGTCATTCCTTAATTCCCTGCCCGTTTCTGGCGGCTTAACGAGTCTG
>WNGL01008219.1_pt1 | contig 12227 bp, 12 predicted proteins | sample 5400591 | NCBI WGS metagenome assembly WNGL01 (sample SAMN13153377, study PRJNA577476) | soil metagenome | isolation source: 80 cm soil or saprolite under Garry oak tree replicate 1 | place: USA:California | collected 2016-06-15
ACAAAGAAGTTAATGCAACAATAGAGAAAATGGAAGGTGGTAAGATGGTTCAAAGTCTGTTAACCAGTAATGAACCCCTGTACATCCAACATTTTTACAGTATTTTTGAAGAATTATGGAACAAGGGCATTGACGCTCAAGACAGAATCAAGGCTATAGAAGAAGGTCAAGAGTCTGCCGATATAGAGATTATTCCAAATCCAAAAGAAGGAATAAAGCATGCTTGGAAGGTTATAAAATCCGCAAGAAAAGAGGTGCTGATAATCTATTCTACTGCAAATGCGTTCCGCCGCCAAATAGAGAATGACGGATTAGCATTGTTGAAGGAAGTATCAAAAAATCTTCTAGGGAAGGTTAGAATCCTAATACCTGCTGACAACAAGATTGTTCAAACTATAAGAGAAGTAATGGAGACGAGTCCAGATATTAACATAAGAACCATCGAAGAGAGTTTACAGACAAGAATCACAATAGTGCTCGTTGACCGAAAAGATTGCGTTATTGTTGAATCGATAGATTACGCAAGAGACAATTCAGCCGATGCAGCAGGATTAGCTACATATTCTAACAGCAAATCAATTGTTGCATCATACGTTTCTATTTTTGAAAGTCTGTGGAACCAAACAGAGCTATATGAACAATTAAAGGAATCAAAGAAGCAACTAGAGCAGGCATATGAAAAGTTAAAGATTAACGGGAAGAGACAAAAGGAATTCATAGATATAGCAGCCCATGAGCTGCGAAATCCAGTTCAACCGATTCTTGGTCTAGCTGAAATTCTAAGGTCTAAAATGAAAGTAGAAGAAGAACAAGATTTTACCAGGGAAAAGACCATTTTTGACGGCAATGATATCGTTGATGTCATTATAAGAAATGCAATTAGACTGAAGCGGCTTACAGAGGATATTTTAGATATTACAAGAATTGAAAATCAATCATTAACACTCTATAAAGAAGAATTTTGTTTAAACGAGGTAATATTGCATGCTATTGCAGATACTAGGAATCAGTTTCAAAAACAACAAAGAGAAATTATAAAATTGATCTTGGATTCAGAACAGGGAAAGGATGATTTAACAATAGCAGTAGTTGCAGACAAACACAGAATTATTCAGGTTGTTTCTAACCTTCTTAATAATGCTACGAAATTTACAAAGCAGGGGGTTATCACGATTAGCACTGCGAAGAAGAAAGATAATAACAATAGCATCGAAGAAGATGAAGTTATTGTCAGTATAAGAGATACTGGAATAGGGATACATCCGCAGGTACTACCTAAACTGTTCACAAAATTTGTTAGTACATCACCAAAAGGGACCGGTTTAGGATTGTATATTTGTAAGAGTATTGTTGAGGCTCATGGTGGCAAGATTTGGGCCGAGAACAATGCTGATGGTGACGGAGCCACTTTTATGTTTAGTTTGCCAATCGATAAGGACCTATAAAACGCATCACCTCGAAGGGGTCATTCCAGACAATGAGATGAGAAGACAAACTAAAGGACTTGCTATCGTTTCCATAGGCTGTTCGATTACCTTAACATGTGTTTGGATATGTAATATTACCAGCAACTTATGGTAAGTGTTTGTATAGACGGAATGTATATTATCTCCTTTTATCAACGATTTTCCGGCCTTACCGAGATGAATGGCTGTGCGTACATGCGGAAACAAGCTCATATAGTTATCTAGAAATCTAGAATCTAGTTATCTAGATTCTGCCTGAGTAATTTCGAAACAACCTTGTACTTGAATTGAAGATAGAAGATCCTGCTTTTATCAGGTAACCTGAGGAATTTGCAATTAGAAAGTTCAAATACTGGATAATAGAACAGATTACTTAATTCTCACTCAAACCGGTTATGCAAAAGCAAGAAACATTTACAACTGAGACAACTATCCTTCCCTTATATACTAAGGAAACGAATATCATAACATATTATCGTAGCAACAAAAATAAATTCATATGAAAGTAAGAGTCTACTTCTGCAGAGAGATTGATCCTGAAATTATTCTTAAAGGTAATAAAATTAGTAGACAGGCATTAGATACTATTTACGACTTAGTTTGGGAATGCGAGTTTAAAAATATTCTTAATGTGGGCAGAGTGTGGCTAAAGTTTAGAGAAGAAGAAAGACCCTTTGGAATCCCAGTAAAGGCAAAAAGGAGTCATAGCAGAATAACTGCAGGAGATATAATTCAGATAGCCACTGATTTTTACATGGTTAACCAGATTGGTGCAAGACAAATAGAAGTTACTCTGTGACCATCCTCAAAATGATCAACTAACTTGTAGCAGAGCATGTCCATACGTTCTGTTTAATTCATTAAGATGAGAATATTCTTAAACTCACATTACCAGATTAAATCATAGATGGTGTCTATTGCCTGTGTACTGATCTTATCATTTCTCATAGTAATGGCTTGAACATCAGGCTGTGCAGAAATAAACTCTTTTTTATTATCATTGCCAATGGAAATAAATATCATAAGCGGTGAGCGGCATTGCATTTAAATCTCCCTGAAGAGGAGTTCTCATATGTGAAAGAAAGTTTCACATTCAAGAGATTATCTTAACACTCGTTAAGTCTGTTTATCCTGTAGTATGTAAATGTTTAATATTTTCATGAAGAGCTTTATATAATTCAAGCCTCATACAGGATATGTTGGAAAACATAGGTCTAGCAATGTACTTCATCATAGGTTACGTGATAACCTATCTTGCACTCGAAATAGCTTGGCATTTTACAGCTTGCAGATTGTCAGATAAGACGATAAAGCCATGTTTGTTTAAGCAAGTGAAAATGGTCATGACAGCAGAAAGAGGATATAGAACATAGGTAGAGGGGGAAAGAGAAATCAACTTGCCAAATGGAAACAAAGTTGGTGATTATGACAATCCTATATAATGAAGATAGCTTATCAACTAGGAGCCCGGTAAGGGTAGAAATATTGTCATCTGCAGAGAATACCCCCTTACTAGATAAAGACCTTCATGAGATTCTTAGAGATGCATCTAATTGTTGCGAGTTCACAAGCTATGTCGATAGAGATGGAGAAACACTTGTAAAAATAGAGTGTGAAGTTAGTGAAGATGAGAAAGAACGTCTTTGGGATCTTTTGAGGTTTAAACACAAAAGAGACTGCTCCCTGTCGGCAGAACCCAGCGAGCTTCATGAACAATGAATGAACAATGAATAATAGAACTTGATCCTTGGAAGGGATCAGTTTTGTAATGGTTCAAATCGGAATACAAAACTGGTCATGAATCATGATTCCGTGTTTTATAGATATATTAGTTAAATATATCGTTCTTCTGTATCTTCCTTTGATTACAACAGCACAGTTAGAATAAGGGAGTCCAAAGGATATACTCATAAACGATATGGCATATGATATTTTGCTTAAACATCATAGTAAAGCATAATCTCTTGTGCAATTGATTTATCTCTGGCTTCTGCCAATTCTTCAAATTTGAGTACCATATAAGTCTCCAGTAATTCGTCGTGAAAGCATTTCTTTAAGTAATCTGAATCGCTCTTCAATGATTCGAGTGATTCTTCTAAGCTTCCTGGAAGTGACTTTATTCCTAAACTGTTTCTTTTAGCATCAGACATTTTGTAGATATTTTCATCGGTTGGACTCCCAGGATCTATCGTCTTTTTGATTCCGTCAAACCCGGCAGCGACTATTGCTGAAAATGCCAGATATGGATTAGCAGCTGGGTCAGGGGCTCTGAATTCAATACGTTTTGATTTAGCATTATTTCTTTCATTAATAGGTATGCGTATGACAGCAGACCTGTTTCCTTTTGCCCAGGCAATATAGACTGGAGCTTCAAAACCAGGAATCAGCCTATGATATGAGTTTATCGTCGGAGCTACAATCGCTGCTAAGGAATGAGCATGCTCTACTAATCCACCTATAAAATATCTTCCTATTTGACTTAGTTCAGCGTAATAATCATCACTATCATAGAAGATGTTAGTAGTTGATGAATCGTTCCATAAACTAACACTAGTATGCATACCTGAACCATTATCGCCACCGTTTAAAGGATCATTTTTATCAAAAAGTGGTTTAGGCATAAAATTGGCTACTTTATTGTACTTCCTTGCGACATTCCGTACAACGTCCTTGTATATCTGAACCCTGTCTGCAGCGTTTGTAAGGGCACTATGCATAAAATTAATTTCTATCTGACCGCAACTTGCTACTTCATGGTTTAGGCTTGTAACATTTATAGAATAGTATTTTCTTAAAATATCGGCAACATCAAATCTAAATTCTAGTAAGGAATCTTGAAATGGAGGTGCATCGTATCCACCTTTCCTTCTAATTGGGTACTTGCAGCAATCACCTCCGTACCCCTCTACTGATACAAATTGTGGTTCACGATATTCACTATTATCCTTAGCCCTATCACCGTTAAGATTATTATTATTATTTTTATGATTAAAAATGATATTGTCAAACATAAAGCATTCAACTTCAGGGCCTATTTGACAGGTTAGATTATTTTCTATCAGAAATTCTTCCATGCGTTGTGATACATATCTGGGATCCCTTACTAACCTGCCTTTCCCGAAACCCTGATATACATCCGCAATAACTGCAAATAGCTTGTTACTGTAATTCGATGATAGTTGGGATCGCTCTGAGGATATTAATGGTGGAGGAAAGATCCTTACGGTAGACCTGTCTGGTACGAGTAGCATATCAGAATCATCGATACTTGCAAATCCTTTAACAGACGAACCGTCTACTCCTACACCATCTTTAAAAAAACTATCAAAAGTTTCTTTGTTTCCGAACATGTACTTTGCTAGAAACTTGCCAAGAACATCAGTATACCTTAACTGAATGAAGCCTGTATCTATAATCATCTTTATGCCATCAATTCCTTGTTCTTTTTCTTCCGGTTCTAATGCGGAATTACTTCTAAATGTCATCGATTAACATTAGTATATGGATTTAGCAGGATATAACATTTTATACGTATTGTATTAATATCTGATAAGTATTTATTGATAATACATTCCATTTGTCAATTATCAATGAATTTAGTGGGAATGGGCGAAACAGATGTTAAAATCCTCGGAAACTGATCTCCCCCTGTTAGAAAGCGCTCATTTAGATAGAACGTGTCGTAATGACGTTTTTTTGCTCTCTACTAACTTGAAGACAAACTAAAAAACTCTCTAGTTGTGAAATGTCTTAATAGATACTATTTTCAACCGGACATGTTTATATTGTGATAGGATATTGCAGCATGTTGAATTCCAAACCAAGCACGGGAGCATCTTCACCAACAGATCCCCCGCCAATAATCTCAGCAATTTCTTCACTAAAATTTCCATTTACACTTACAAACGATCAGATTGAGGCTGTTGATGCATGGATAAGGAATGGCTATAAAGGCTCGATAATATACAGTACTGGCACCGGTAAAACAGAAATAGCTTTTGAATGTGCAAAAAGAGCGTGTGAAGCAATATTACATAATGGAGACAATAATGTTTATGACATAAAGAATAATTCATTCAATATCCTCTTTCTTGTACCGCGAATTGTCCTAGTACTGCAAAATATTAACAGACTAATAAGATATGGTATTCCTCGAGAGAGATTAGGAGCATATTTTGGAGAACGTAAAGAAGTACGTGAAATAACAATAAGCACGTACCAGAGCGCAATTAGCAATCTTGATCTTATCAATAACTCCAAGATGATCATATTTGATGAAGTACATTTGGTAAGTGACACTGCTACAACTTTAAGAAAAGTATTTGATTTTGTAACAGCAGCAGATCCTAAAAAACCATTACTAGGCCTAACCGCAACAATAGATGAACAAGATCCCAAGTACAACACAATTCTCTCGTTGTTGCCACCAGTCAGAAGATATATGATAAAAGATGCTGTGAAAGATAAAAGATTAGCAAGACCCATTGTTATTCCAATAAAAGTTGATCTAACGTATAATGAAAAAAAGGTCTATGATGAATGCTCTGCTAAAATCAGAAATATCTCCATGTATCTAAATACTTCTGATCCTAAATCGATTTCCTCTCTGTTAAGAGGAGGAGGACGTAATGCAGGACTAGCAAGAACGTGGTTTGCAAATGTTAAGGAGAGAAAGAATCTGATTAATTGTGCTAAAAATAAACTATCAGCAGCAGTAGATATTATAGCAACACATCCTTCTGAAAGGATTATGGTATTTAGTGAAACTATAGAATCCATACAGAAACTAAAGGAAATTCTACAACAAAATAAAGGAATAGAATCAATGCTAATTGAGAGCAAACTGAAATCAAAAGAGAGACAAAAAATACTATCACAATGGGGAAAAGAATTCTTTCCGCTGCTCTCAGTACACACTTTAGAAATAGGATATGACGTACCGGAAGTTAGAGTGGCAATAATATTGGCAACATCATCTAATATGCACCAAATAGTACAAAGGATCGGTAGAACAATAAGAAAAACTGAAAGAAAGGATACAGCGTTGATATATACTATTTATCTTTCAGAAACTCATGATGCCAGCACTCTGAAGATGGTGAGGCAAGCCACGGATGTAGATACTAGAGGACAAGAAAATAAGGACAAGAAAAATCGAAGAACAATAAGTGTATCTAGTAATAATGGTAACCTAGATAGATATTATTGAAGAATATATGTATTTATGCTGCTGAGCTGGGAGTGGATCTGCAACGACATATTATAAAACAAAAGGAATATCGCAATTACTTCAATACTACTTCTAACAATGCATTAGTATAACGAGAAGTTATTAATACATTCGTAAACTTTGATATGGTGAGTTCCACCAAGCTAAATTTTCGTTTTAATATCTATTCTCCCGGCGTTGCTTTGATTGTTTCGATTGATCAGATATATACCAGATAACATAATTCCGACTGCGATTATTTGAAATATTGTTATACGCTCATGCAAAAATATTGCCGCGAGAACTAGGCCAAACACGGATGAAAGTGAAAGTATTAACAGAGTATTTACTGTTCCTATCTTTCTTAAACCGTGTAAAAAGAAATACAGAGATGCAGCAAAACCAACAATTCCAAGAAACAATATGTACGGTATTTCTCTCAAGTTAATGCTTAGTGAAATGCCTAATAAAACGCTTAAAGATAGAAGGATAATACCACCAATAAAGGACTTTAGTTGTATTATTTTCGTAATGTCTATCCTATGACTAAGCATTCGGCTGATATTATTATCCAAGCCCCAGAATAAAGTAGCCCCGATGATAAACAAATTTCCGGTGTTTATTTTTAGTAGCGAGCTGTCAAATTGTAGATTCGTTGTAACAATTATCACTCCTATTAGAACTAAGGCCATTGCTATATATCCAATTCGATTCAGTTTTTCTCCAAATGCTGTTAATGCTAATAGTATTGAAAAGATTATTTCGCCATTTGACAAAAGTGAGCTATCTATCGCTGTAGTCAATTTAAGACCTAAGAAGAACATAGCTGGAGCAATTGCAGCACCAGAAATCGATGTTATAAGTAAAAGTAAATAGTCCTTCTTTCTGACTGAATACTTGACGCGTTTTACTACAGGAGTTATGGCCAAACCAGAAATTAAATATACGAGACAAGAAAGCAAGAGAGGATTTACACTAGATACAATTGGTTTTGCAACTGTAGAAACAGAGCCGAAAAGTATAGCTCCTATTATCGCTGACATATAACCAATCATAAGAGAGTTATCTTTCTGTAGATTGGCTTTCACACAACTAACAATCTCTTATCATAGTTAAACAGTTTGTCCATTCATAACCCATTTGCGACCCTGAACTAGCTTTGGTCGAGATAAACCATGTGAACTAGCAGCAGTTAGATCGAATAGAATGGTATTCAATCTAATTTGTCCCTGTCCAATATTCCTAAAACCGACAACACGTTGGAATGTCATTGCTTCGATATGATAAGAATCCACTATCTGTGGGCCCACTTTGCTTTTTAATGTACTGAGTAAGCCCGGTGCCGTTGCTGTAACTAGATTAGGCTTCAGTGCAATAATACACGCTAGATTTTTCGATCAATCCATCCTTACCGAATTCAAACTTTTCCATTACAGACCAGTATATTTTATTGTCTGGTGTTCCATGATATTCGAATATCACTATATGATCTTTCAAGAAATACTCTACTGGTACAACGTGTAGATCTGGAAATTTCTTCAAGCCAAGAGAAAAATATTCTTCTAAATCTTTCTTGTTTGTTATCGTAGCAGACGTTCGATTAGGAAACACCAATTCTACTTTAGGACTATGAAACAGTATCTGCTCAGAGTAATGGGAAAGAATATCTTTCAGATTATGATCATTCCATGCCTTAGTCCAACTATCGATGTGCTCTTTTGCAAAAGAATTATCAATTTCCATCGTAGACCAAAGCATGAATGTCGTAACTATTAAAAGCGCTTACACTCGTTTTATACCTAATTTCTCTGTCAGAGCCTAGCCAGCATTCCTTTCCTTGATTTTAAATATTTGAAAAATATGATCAACGTCATTGCTCTTAAATTTCCCTCTAGTTTATGACCAATCAAGAACATACCAATCGCCATTAACCATAGAGTGATTCCAGTAACGAGATTTGCATGTAAACCGGTAAAATAACCAAGAATTAACAATATCCCAGTAGCATAAACAAGCAATCCGATACAGTGTAAAATCCTATTAACTGGATGTTTGTGTGTGCTTTTAATCGCCCTAACTAGACTAAAGGTCATCTGTGTAACCATTATATTCTAACCATAAATTAATTTTTACAATCAGCGTTGTTAACCAATTGAAGCAATTTATAACAATTCGTCTACAATCTTAAAAATAAAGGATTATCGAAGTTACATGAGGAGGATACAATCCGTTCTTGAAAAAATTAAAGCTGCAGACAAAATCCAAGAGAGTCCATGGCAGGAGGTTGTAGTAAGAGAGCTAAACGAAATATCGAAAGATTGTGCAAAGGAATTACAGACAGAAACTGGCCAAATTGGCAACAAAGGTGACTATCAACTAGGACTTGACGAATGGCCGCCTACAAGAATTCTATCTTTGATGCTCGCTTTATCTGCATGGGCAGGCTGGATAATGCACGAGAAACATGGATCAAGCGAGGAACAACCATTCTCGTCAAGGGTTTGTCTCGAAATGATACAAGATGCTTTTGATTATGGGGTCCACTTATCAGTACATAACCAAATACCATAATCGCTTTTAACGATTAGTATTATCTACTGAGGAGCGGAATACCCATCCACGGAAGACACTTGTAGATCAACCGCCTTAAAAGTAAGTAAATAGCCTTACGCTTCAATCCAACTATTTAGATTATAATCGCTAATTTTATATAATTAGAACCCTATAGATACATCGTCTTTGAAAGGACTTCCAAGAATAAAGCGAAAATCTCTAGGGTTCTAGAGTCTCTTATGCCCACCTTGGATTAAAAAGTTTTTAATCTGAAAAATTCCAACATTTGGTAAAATTATAGTTATGGGATCTTATCGATCCTAAAAGAGGCCTGGATGGATTATATACTAGGGATTTTTGGTTAACGAGAAAAATTATACAGAAAAAAATTCTCTATGGAGGGGATTAATGCTGTTGTTTTGATGGGCATAGCATGTTAATACAGAATTCCCAATGTTGTTTTGCCTGACCGGAATAGACAGCCTTTACCACTGGCCATCGGCATAGAGCACAGGCCTTGCCCATAGTTTCTATTGATCCTTTCTGTGGTAATGGAGCGGTTGTTTTACATGTACCAGAAGAATAATTAGAACATCCTGCGAACCTCTTTTTTGTTTTATTTGATCTTATGATTTTTAGAACTCCCGTACTACACGTAGGGCAATTCCCTAGCACCCTTAGACGATGTTTATTCTGAGTACTTATTACTGCATCATTTATTCGACAGCCTATCTCAGTCTCTTTTTCCTTGAAAGATACTATTACTTCTTTTATTTTATCTATCGCATAACCTATTACAATCGAACTCTTGGCATTGCCTGACTCAATACGGTCTAGTTGTTCTTCCATCGATCTAGTAAGATCTGTAGATACTATACTTGGTATATATTTGCGCATTGATCGTATTATTTCGAGTCCAATATCCGTAGCCTCAATTCCTCCTATTCCATTATTTTTTCTTTTGTGAGTAGTAGTAATACTAATATAATTTCTCTTAATGAGAGTGTTGATAACCTCCGACCTTGTTGCTTTAGTGCCAATCTTTTCTTTTTCCATTTCTTCCAGTAAGCTAGCTTGATTGAATCTGGAAGGAGGTTGGGTAAACCTTTCATCCATTCTTACGACGACATTTCTCAATATGTCACCTTCATGTAGCCCTGGTAGATCAGTTCCAATGCCAGATCTATTATTATACGGTTTGTAAAAATACATCCATCCTTCATAGAGCATTTTCTTTCCATCAGCTCTGAAAACGTAGTTGTCCTTAACAAGAATCGTGACTGTTGTGTGCTCGCCTATCGCTGGATAGCCAAAAGTTGCCAAAAACCTTCTGATTATGAGGTCGAATAATTTGACTTCAACAGCCTTAAGTTTACCTTTTGGCTTCTCCCCTGTTGGATAAATTGCTGGATGGGCGGGATCGGTTTTGGATCCTTCATTTGGAGAAAGATTGTCTCTTGCAAGCAGGCTCTTGGCAAGGTTAGTATAGACACCGATGCTGCCGCAACTTTCATTATCACAGCTACCAACAAGAAAAAGAGTGGAAAGACCTGAGATGATTTTCTTGTAGTTTATTGACTTAGGGAGCTGTTGGCTAGCTGTCCTTGGATAAGAAATCAATGCATCGATGTACAATTTCTGTGCAATTGTTAGTGTATAGCTGGGTGAAAATTTAAATACCCTATATGCTTCCTTCTGCAAATCACCTAGATTGAAAGGAATTGGAGCTCTAAACGTGACCTTTTGATTTTCTATTCGGGTAATCTTACCATTTTTGTTTGTGCAGGAATTGACTATTGAAGTGGCTTGAGATAGTGCGCTTATTTTTTGCTGGTAATAGTTCGCCTTAATTATAGATCCATTTTTTTCAAATTCTCCAGATACATTCCAGTATGATTCTGGGATGTGTCGTGTGATCTCCATCTCTCTGTCCACCACAAAAGCAAGAGTCGGGCCCTGAACCCTGCCTATTGATAAATTACGATACCTTTTGCTATCGTTACTGACCTTAAAAGATTGTGTAAGGGCTCTGGAAAGGTTAACTCCATAAATAAAATCGATCAGATGGCGAGATCTCCCAGCTCCAGCTAAACCTATGCTTGGTTTTAACAGATTATCAAATGATTTTGTTATTTCCTCATCAGTGAGAGTTGAAAATTTAGCTCTTAGTGAACTTTCATATTTATTATTACACGCATATTCGAGAACATTATAACCAATTACTTCACCTTCTTGATCATAATCACAAGCATGAACAAACCTTGTTGCTTGTTGAGAAAGCAAGGATATTGACTTTATGATCTGCTGAGATCTTGTAGCTGTCTTTGGACCTTTTCCATTTCTATTTTTTAAAGTTGCCATCCATTTAACATCAAAGACAGGATACGTACTTCGGTTGCCGCTAACATCCACTAATCCGTACAAGTGACCCAATGCCGAGCATATAACAAAGTGTTGATTATTACGGTCTATAACAGAAAAAACCGGTGGCAGTCCTCTTCTTCCTAAGGTCTCTAACGCAGATATCTCCTTGAAACTCGAGGTTCCTAGAGCTTGCGCTATTCTTCTTGCACCATCAGGCTTTTCACAAACTACGAGCGTATAAGGCGATTTAGCAATCCTGGTTAAACTCAATTCTGGTTTGTTTAGTCTACTTTACGATAATTAATATAATTAGCGGGAAACGGACTTCCCTCTTAAGTCTAAGATACTATTGTGGTAGATTTTCCGGCACTTAGACAACGGATGTGGCTCGTTCGTCACTTTGAGGCTACTCTGCATTTACTACAACTGTAGTGCCATGTAGTATGGTGGTGTTCGTGTGCAACATTATGTGGCTTTTGCCACGTTTACATCCAATACCATTTTGTTCTATTTATATTGTCATCCAGGAGTTGCTATGCCCCCGATGTAAACTTTTGGTCTACCATCCCTACTCCGAAGTTAAATTAGAAACAGACGAAGAGAAATGTTTTATGTTGTGAAGAGACATCACTTTG
>WNGL01008221.1_pt1 | contig 12227 bp, 9 predicted proteins | sample 5400591 | NCBI WGS metagenome assembly WNGL01 (sample SAMN13153377, study PRJNA577476) | soil metagenome | isolation source: 80 cm soil or saprolite under Garry oak tree replicate 1 | place: USA:California | collected 2016-06-15
CTTGATAATGATCTCGCGGATGGCCTGCTCTTCGAGCGGCGAAAAGCCGAGCTTGTCGAGGCTCAAGAAGATCTTGCCGCGCGTCAGCAAGCGCAGCGAGACGCTCTCTCCATAAACGGTTGGCACGGTGGAGACGCGGATGTCAATTTCCTCGCCCTTGATGCGGACGTTGATGCGGCCATCCTGCGGCAGCCGTTTCTCGGAGATGTTCATGCCCGACATGACTTTGATGCGGGAAATCAGCGCCGGCTGGTAGCGCTTGAGTTGCGGCGGCATCGGCGTCTGGTGCAGGATGCCGTCAATGCGATAGCGAATGCGCAACTCGTCTTCGGCGGGTTCGAAGTGGATGTCGGTCGCCCGATCTTTGAAGGCCTCCCAGACGACTTGATTGACGAACTTGATAACGCTGGCTTCCTGGTCGCTCTCGGTGATTTCTTTGTCCTCGCCGACCAGCAGTTCGAGCGGCTCGTCCTCGGCCATCTCGTCCAGAGTTTCGGCGCCGACGCCGTAATATTTTTTGAGGGCCTTCTCGATTTCCAGTTTGGTGGCCAGCGCAAACTGCACCGGGCCGCGGGCGTCGAAGCGGACAGCGTTGAGCATCGCCGTGTCGAAGGGATTGCTCACGGCGACCTGGAGCGTGCCGTTGCTGACCTCCGTCGGCAGGACCGAGTGCTGGAAGGCGACCTTGGTTGAGATTCGGTTTCGGGCTTCGGCGGGCACGTTCAGTTTGGGCAGGTCCAGAAACGGCCAATTGAGCGCCTGGGCCAGCCTTTGGAGGAAAACATCTTCTGCCAGGCCGACCTCACGGCACATGAAGGCCAGCAGCGACTCTTGCGAGCCATTTTCGACCGCCACGCGCCAAGCCTTGTTGAATTCGTCAAACTGTTCAGCAGTGACGAAACCCATGTTGGCCCAGAAGTCCTTTAATGATATAAACGCCATTTCTTGACCGATCAAACGTCAGTTGTTTGATACACGTCAAATTAGGAAAAGTTGCGGGCGGGGTCAAAAGAATTAGTGGACAAGCGGCCAGACGCCAGGAGAAACCAACCAGAAAGCCGGGAGCCGCACCTTTGAAACGCTGAAACGCTGAAACCCTGAAATCTGCATCACGCGCCGGCTCTGGGCTGCCCTTCGCTGTCCCACTTTCAGCTTTTCAGCCCTCGTCCTTCGTCATCAAAGCGGCGTTGCCTTCCGTGAGTTAAAAAGTATCATTAGCCCCTGTGAGCGCTCTGGTCCCGCCAAACGAAAAACAACGGCTCAAAGTTCTCTGGCAGTACGACGTGCTTGACACCATCCCAGAGGAAGTCTTCGATGACTTGACCGAATTGGCCGCCCGCATTTGCGAAGCGCCGATCGCGCTCATTACTTTGGTTGACGAAGACCGCCAATGGTTCAAGTCCAAGGTCGGGATCAGCGACAATGAAACTTCTCGCGACATTTCCTTCTGCGCTCATGCGATCCTCCAGTCTGACCTCTTCATCGTGCCCGACGCCACCAAAGACCAGCGCTTCGCCCACAACCCGCTGGTAACCTCTGATCCGAAAATCCGCTTCTACGCCGGCGCCCCGCTCATCACGCCCGATGGTCACGCGCTGGGCACGCTGTGTGTCATAGATAAAGTGCCCCGTGAACTGCGCCCGGACCAGAAAACCGGACTGCGCGTGCTGGCCCGCCACGTGATGACTCAACTCGAATTGCGTCGCCGCTCGCAGGCACTGGCCCACGCCCACAAAGAACGCGAGCGGGCGCAAAGCCATCTGGACAAGGCCCGCGCTCAATTGGCCGAGCTGCGCCGGCAACTGCGCCGGCGCAAGGCCAGAGCCCCAGGGCCTCGCCCAAACCAACCCAAGAAAACCCGCAAGACTTGAATGCGCCTGCAACTTCCGCAGTTTGTTTCATTCCCCTTGTGCAGGTGCAGAACTCGGAAGAGCCGGATCAGCGCCGACTGACGTCGGCGGCTACGCCATCGGGGGTCGGTTCGTGTGGCTGCCTAAACGGTTACGCAGCCGCGATGTGAACTCGGGCGCCGCCGTTGAGTCAGCGGATACACTTGCCAACCGGCTGTTTCTTAGGCATTTCTCGCCGCCTTTGCCGATTCAACGAACTCTCGCGCGCGTCGCGTCAGTTCAGGCCAGTTCGCTTCCTGAAGGATTTTAGCGGAAACGAGGGAAGAACCGACGCCCACAGCGGCGCAACCGGCTTGGAGAAAGTCCGCGAGGTTGTGTAGATCAACACCACCCGTGGGCACGAGGCGCAAGTGCGGCAGCGGCGCGCGCAAGGCCTTGATGTACCCCGGCCCCAAGGTGTCTGCTGGAAAAATCTTGATGAAATCCGCGCCCGCGTCGTGGGCCAATTGGGCTTCGGTCGGCGAGTAGGCTCCAAGCATGATCGGGCGATTGGCTGCGTGAGCGATGGCCACCAACTCGGTCCGGCAGATGGGTGTGACGACGAATTGGGCGCCGGCCTGGAGCGCAGCGCGACAGGTCTGCGCTTCCAGTACCGTGCCCACGCCGAGGAGGGCGCGGTCGCCGATCTGATCGCGTGCGCCGCGAATGGCCTTGAGAGCGCCAGGCGTGGTCATTGTGATTTCAATGGCCATAACACCGCCGGCGATGAGTGCTTCGGAAACCGGCGGCACCTGGTCGGGTTTCTGAGCGCGCACAACCGCGATGATGCCAGGGTTCGTGAGCAGCGAAATGATTTCTGACCTGGATGGCATGCAGTATTGAATTCCAAACGACAAATTGCGAATGACGAAAGGATGACGAAGGCCCCAGCCCCAATCAAGAGGCATGCTGAGGCATAGCGGCGGTCCGGTGGAGTGCCCCTTGCCAGCTCCCGCGTCATTGCCCATGCTGCGACTGTGACGGCGGCCCACCGAGGATTCGACTACGACCTGGCCATCATCGGCGGCGGCAGCGGCGGTTACGCTGCGGCGCGCACCGCCGCTGGGGAAGGCGTGAAAACCGTCGTCATCGAAGGCGGCGAAGAAGTCGGCGGCTTGTGCATCCTGCGCGGTTGCATGCCCACCAAAGCACTTCTGTACGCTGCTGAAGTCATGCACCTGGTCAGCCATCCTGAACCCTGGGGCATCCGGGCCGAAAATGTCACGTTCAATTTTGCCCGAGTCATGGCCCGCAAGGATACGCTGGTCAAAGCGTTCGCGGATGACCGCCGTCAGCAATTGCTTGGGGGAAAATTCGAGTTCCGGCGCGCCACGGCTCGCTTCGAAGACCAGCACACCCTGCAACTGAGCGATAGAGAAAAACTCACTGCCCGCCATTTCATCATTGCCACCGGCTCGGTCATAGCTCCCGCTCCACTGGCGCAGCTTGTTAGCGTGGGTTGTCTGAACAGCGACACGGCGCTCAAGCTGAAAAAGCTCCCGAAATCGCTGATCGTGCTGGGCGGCGGCGCCGTGGCGGTTGAGTTTGCGCAGTTCTTCGCCCGATTCGGCGTCCGAGTCACTTTGATCCAGCGCAGCGCGCACGTGTTGCACGAGCTCGACGAGGACGCAACCAGCGAGCTGGAGAAAGTTTTCCGCCGTGAAGGAATTGTAGTTTACACCGGCACCAAACTGCTCGACGCCCGGCGCCTTCGCGCAGGCAAGGAAGTCAGCTTCGAGCACACAGGGCAGACTGTTCGTGTCCATGCCGAGGAACTCTTTTTCGCCCTGGGCCGGATTCCAAATATCGCTTCGCTCGGCCTGGAGCGAATCGGCGTCCAAGTCGAATATACCCGCATCGCCACAGACACGCGTATGCGGACAAACGTGCCGCACATTTTTGCCGCGGGCGATTGCACAGGACTGCACGAAATCGTCCACATCGCGGTCCAAGAAGGCGAAATTGCCGCCCACAACATCGCCCATCCTGGCCAGATGAAGAATATGGATTACCGCTTGTTGACCGAGGTGATTTTCACTGACCCGCAAATCGCCATCGTCGGTCTGACCGAGAACAAAGCGCACGTACAGAACATCCCCTATGTCGCGGCCAGCTACCCGTTCAGCGATCACGGCAAGTCTCTGATCATGGAAGCCAAGGACGGCTTCGTGAAACTATTGGCTGACCCGATGACCGGCGAGATCATCGGCGGGGGATGCGTCGGACCTGTCGGGGGCGAACTCATCCATGAGATCATCGCGGCGATGAACAAACATACGACCGTCCAAGAACTCGCGGCCATGCCACACTATCATCCGACCCTGGCTGAAATCTGGGCTTACCCGGCGGAGGAGTTGGCGCGACAAATCAGGCCTTGAATGAGGTCCACAGAATGAAACCAAGGGATCAGACCTTTTCCGGCACGACAAAGGGCTGCCGATACTCGCGTGTCAACATTTGATTAGCCTCGGGATTGTCAATAAAGCGCTCGCTCTTGGGGTCCATTTTCAAAACCGCGCCGTGTGTCGCGTACGAGTCGTGCAGATCGACGTCATTGGTCCCCAGGTGGTCTTCCATCCGGCCAAACGCCTCGGCAAGGTCTTTGTTTGCCTTGATTGCGTCGCGAATTTCTTCCGGCGAATGGTCTTTGCCAAGCCGATAAGAAACGTTGCCGGTGTGACAAAGGGCGCTGGAGATGTGGCCCTCCAAAATATCGGCGTTCAAATCGGTGTGCTTGCGGCTGCGCACGGCTTTAATGAAGTTCTCGTAATGACTGGCGCTGCCTTTGAAACGCTTAGTCTCGTTGCCGTCCTTGTCATACGCCAGCGCCTCCTGGTAACTGGAAATTACCATCGAACCGCCTTCGCAATCAACCACCACGCCGATGCTGGCACCGCGGTAAGTGTCCATCTCGTTCACACCCACGGCCGAGGGCAGCCCGCGCACTTCGAAAATGAGCGGGGCGGCCAAGTAGTCGTGAAAAACAATCAGCGTGTTGGGGGTCCGGCCATCGTCGTCGTAACCAAGCCTGCCGCCGACGCTCCAAACGCGGGGCGAAAGCCCGGTTTCGCCCAACGCCCAGCGCGCGATGTCCATTTGGTGGATGCCCTGATTGCCCAAGTCGCCATTGCCGGTTGGCCACACCCAGTGCCAATCGTAGTGGAGGCGTTTGCGCATCAACGGTTGCTTAGGCGCCGGGCCGCACCACAGGTCGTAATCAATGGAAGGCGGAATGGGCTGCGGGCCGCCCACTTTACCGATGCTCGGCCGCCGCTTGTAGCACAGGCCTCGCGCGCGGATGATTTTGCCCAAATGCCCTTCACGCAACCAGGCGATGGCTTCCTGCAGACCAGGGTTGGTGCGACATTGAGTGCCGGCTTCCACGATGCGGTTGTATTTCCGCGCCGCTTCGACGACGCGGCGCCCCTCGGAGACGTTATGTGAGACCGGTTTCTCCACGTAAACGTCCTTGCCGGCCTGGACCGCCCAAAAGGCGGCCAGCGAATGCCAATGGTTGGGCGTGGCAATCGTGACGACGTCAATAGCTTTGTTTTCAAGCAGTTTGCGGATGTCGGTATAGCCTTCGACCTGCTCGCCGCCGTTCTGACACTTAGTCAGCTCACGTTCCAACACTTTGCTGTCCACGTCGCATAAAGCGACGAGCCGAGTGCCTTTGACTTTGCGCATGCCGTCGAGGTGGTCCGCGCCGCGGCCGTTGAACCCAACCACGGCAAAGCGGATGTCGTCGTTGGCGCCGATGACGCGCGCCACGGCGGACGCTTGAGCTGTGACCTGGCCACCCTTTTCAGCGCCGAAGGCGGGCAGCAGGCTGATTGAGGTTGTGCCGAGCAGGGAGCTTTTGAGGAAACTACGGCGATTGAGTTTTTTCATAATCGAGTGATATCAGTTGACGCCGCGGGGGAGGGGACCGGTTACATTTTTCCGATAGTTGATTTCACATATTGCTCATACTTCTGCGCGACTTTGGCCTGCAGGTCGTCGCCTTCGTGCAAATAAAAGCGATACCGGAACGTCACGCTCTGGCCGGCAGGAATGGTGATATTTCCGGCCGATTTGTCACTCAATTTTTCGAAATCATGCCGGCCAAAGGGATTGGGGGCGAACAGCCCATAATCGCGCACGTGCCACCAGGTCGGGTGCCGCGGGTTCTGGGGATGATCGAAGATGGCGATGCCTACGGTTTTTCCATCCACGGGACCATAGTAATCGCACCAGTCAGCGCGTTTGCCCCAGGTCTCGTCGTCGCGAAGCCCGGCGCTGTTGACGATATGGCCATGACCGACTTTGCCTTTGAGTCGCATAGTTTCAGCCAAACGCACCGCCAAGGTGCCTTCCTTGGTGTCGCCAAAGGTCACCTCACCGTTGGTTGCGCGGAGGGTGATCTCGAAGTCAAACACACGCTCATCAGCGTGGCCGGGGCTGTAAAATCGCATCATTCGTGCGTCGGTGCAAACGACGGTTTGATCGGGGGCAATCCATCTGTCCTGGGACTTGATCACGCCCGACTCTCTGCCCGATTTGATTTCCAAAAAACCATCATGCGCAATTCTGCCGAAATCCTTCTGCTCCGACCAAAAATCGTGTCCGTTGACAGCGCCATGAGCGAACCACAGTGAACGGTGGTGCGGATGATCGTGTTCCTCGTTTGGTGTGGTTTTCATCGGCCAGTTGCGGGTCAACGCCGCTCCACTCGGGCCGATGAGCGGGTAGCAGTAGGGTCGCGGCACGTCCTTGAAGAAATATTCCGTCAAGAGTTGCCCGTTGATTTCGACGCGGAGCCGATTGGTCAATTGCGTGATCTGGACTCCTTGGGAAAGCGTTGCGGCTGGAGTTTGGTCGGCTGCGAAACTGGACGGCACCTCCGCCAATAGCAGCAAGGGACCCCCAAATCTCAACATGCGCAGCATCACGAGAAAACTCTGCAAAGGGCTGCCATAGTGGTCAACCCAAAAGAAATCGGTCTTGGGCGGGGTCCTGACAAGACTCTAGCCCGAATATTTCCCAGCGCGGCAAAGCCGCAAGCAGAATTCTTTCAAAAAACGAAGGAGTTGACAGAGAGTGGTACACTTCGGCGAAAACGGTCTCAGGGTGTAGCCGCCGACATCAGTCGGCGCTAGCTTCTTTTCCTCGGAAATCGGCGCCGACTAACGTAGGCGGTTACGGTGGCTATGAAAATATGCGGACTAGATGCCCGGCGCCAGGATCACCTGCTCGCGGCGCAGCCAGCCGACGTGGCGCGGGTCAGTGGTCACCTGGAGCCAATCGTCCTTTTCATCCAGAACCCGCAATTCCCCGCCGTCATGGGCGGTGAACGCCGTTTGAGATTCTTCCAGCGGACCATGCCGGGCAACAGCGTTGCGCGCGATTACAATGGCCAAAGGCGCAAACCGGGATTCATAAATAGCTTCGCCCAGACATGCGCAAGCCAGCCCCGCGGTGACGGCAACAGCCACCGTGTAATTCCGGAGAAGCGGCTTCAGCGCGGCGCGCCATTGACCCGCAGCCAGCAGGAACAACAGGAACCAGACTCCGCTGGCCGCCAGCAGCGTCCATTCGTTTACGCTGAACCTGCCCAGCCAGATCTGCCACCGGCTGGGTGAGAGCGTCGGGCCTTGCGCCTGGTTCCGCGCAAATTGCAGGTTGGCGCGCACGTCCGGATCGCGCGGCGCCAGTTGTTCGGCCTGGCGATAGGCCGCGATCGCGCGGCCGATTTGTCCGGATTTGAACAGTGCATTGCCGAGATTGAAGTAAAGAGCAGCCGAGACCTGCCCGGCTTGAATCAATTTCTGGTAGTTCGCTGCGGCTTCCGAATGCTTTCCTTGTTCATAGAGTTTGTTGGCGGCTTCGAACGCGCTGGTCGGACTCTCGGCGCGCGACCAGCCAGCCGCCGCCGCGCTGGCGCGCTCTGGCGCGCCGCGGGAGGAGAGCAGCAACATCAAGCCAAACGCTGAAAGCTGAAATGCTGAAAGGCCGAAACTTGACATATATTCAGCTTTTCAGCTTTTCAGCTTTGGAGAACTGCTTCAGACCCTGGAGCAAGCCAACGACCGCTTCAAACTTCGGAATGACCGCCGCCAGTTCCTGGCTCGTCCTAATCGGCGCATATCGGGCGAAATTGCAGGTGTGAAAGAGTTCGTGCAACGGGCCCAAGATGGTCTCCGGCACCGCGCGCGGACGGAGCTGCTCTTCGATGACCGCCTCGGTAATGGCGGAGGCGGGCAGGTCCAGTCGCTCGCCCAGTTGCTCCTGCAGCAGCCGGAACAAAGTGGCGAAGAATTCGTCCGAATTGTTCTGTTGCGCAAGTCGCCGCAATTCGTCGAGGCCCTCGTGAACGAGGTGCGTGACGTAACGTTGGCGGCGCAGGCGCGGGTTGTTGGCCAGTTGGTCGGCACGCTTGCGCCACACCAAAGCGGAAATCCAGGCCAGCACTGGAAGGCCCTGCAGCGCCAAAAACCACCGCTGTTGCACCAGCGGCGGCGTGATTTGCGCCATTGTCCCCAGTCGCTGTTTGATATCAACTATGTCTTGTTCCGGCGGGGCATTGTCTTGTCCGCCGCGGCCCGCAGCCGCCATCGCCGGAGCCGGCATCGAGCCGCTCGGACGCACCACCAGTGGCACGGAGGGTTGGGTGAGGACGCGATAACTTTTCTGGTCGGGATCAAAAAAGCTGAACGAGGCCGGAGGCAAAGCTTTGATCTCGTCCTTCTGCGGCACGACAACTTGCTCGAAAGTCTTTGTGCCTTGCAGTCCGAGCCCGTCGGTGGTCTCCACTTTGGCGGTGGGCGGGTAGGTCTTGAAATCGCGCCACGCGCTCTGTTCGGGCAATGAGAGCGAGTCCAAGGCGCCACGCCCGGAGATCTGGATTCTTACCGTGACCGGATCGCCCATGGCGACGTTGGTGGGCCCGGCGGTGAGCGAGAGTGAAAAATTTCCGACGGCGCCGTTGAAGTTGGTCGGGACATTTTCCTTCGGTAGAGCCAGGGCGGTAAGCGTTTCAGTTTCTGCCGCCAGCGCCACGCGCCTTTCTTCCACCTGCGGAAACATTCCGAACGGATCGAAGAAAGGATCGCGGCGCCGCTGATTGGGCTGGGGAATTTGCAGAGGCAGAGTGATGTCGATAGAACTAATGGTCAGCGGTCCCGTTTTGACCGGCATCAGCGCAGTCACCAAGGTGGCGACGGTGTAAGTGGCATTGCCGGCGCGGGCCCGCCGGCGCTGGGCGTGGGCGGTTTTCAAGACGCTGAAACCCTCAGCCTTCAAGGGCGAGCCGCCGAACTCATCCAGGTTCTGCAGGAGCCGCTCCGCATTGGCTACGCCGTCCCGGATATAGACCTGCAACTCAACCGAGAGAACTTCGCCCACAAAGACCTCCTTTTTCGGCACGAACAGTTTGAGAAAGGCCAATGGTTCTCCTTCATTGCCGCGAACGCTGGCTGCCGGTTTGACCGCGGTCAGTTTCAACGGCTGGCTGGCCAGGATCTGCCCATTGACCTCGGCCTTGAGGGCCGGAATGGTGTACTCGCCCGGCTGCGTGGGTATGAGGGCGAACCTTTGGGAGATGCTGGAGGTCATTTGGCCATTGACGATGCTGATATTCCTGGAGTTTCCCTGGTCGGTGATCTGCAGGTTGGGTATCGCCGGAGGAACGGGGATTGACTTCGGCTCCCCACCTTCGAAACTGAGCGATAAGGTGGCACTCTCCCCAACGGCCACAGTCTCGCGATCCAGGGTAGCAGTGAAGCTGGCGGCCGAGAGCGGCAGCGGCCCGAACCAGGGCAGGATTACGAGGAGAGCAGTCGCTAACCGAAGCAGAGAAGCGCCAGGGTGCCCGGTCGTTGCCCTTGCCTCGCGAACAAGGGGTCGAAAGAGAGGCCCGGACCACCGCCCATTAGTTAGTGTGGAACGCTCGCCCTTCATCATTAGCATTTAAATTCGATACGGACCCATAATGGCTTCGCTCAGTTTTGCTCCGCGGCAACGCGCGGCGCAAGTTTCGCTTGGCCCCCGCTTCCCCGGGTGCAGTCGCCAGGGGGCCGGCGCGGCACCGGCGCACCGAACTCCAGCCCTGCGCTCTGCTCCACCATCCACACGAATGCGGGCTTTTTGACGCTACCAGGCCATTGCCTGGCGAACGCTATATGGACAATCGCCGGAGCAATTTGTTCGGCGGAAATCGCCTTGAGAAAATCACGGCGATGCGCTAAAGGCTGAGCTATGTCTGCGCCGGGTAAATTCGAAAAACTACTGGCTACGCCTGAGCCGCCGGAGCTGGGGCCGGGACCGCGCGCAGGGGTTGAGCCGGAAGCGGCGCTGAATCGAACGTTGAACCAGTTGTTCGACGGCGCGAAACTTCCCGGCCAAAAGGAGCCACTCATCCGCGCGCTGATTTTACTCTGGCACGATCACCTGGAGGCGGCGCACGTTCTGGCGCAGAACGTTGAGACTGCCGATGGCGCCTTGGTTCACGGCATCATGCATCGCCGCGAGCCGGATTATGGCAATGCCAGGTATTGGTTTCGGCGGGCAGGAAAACATCCCGCCTTTCTGGAAATCTCGCAACGGGCCACGACATTGCTCGAGGCAAAGGCTGGGCGTGGCCAGCTTCTGGAGTTGGTCCGAAAGGGGGAGTGGGATGCGTTTGCTTTTGTTGATTGGTGCGAGAAAGCGGCCCGGCACTCGACTTCTGACGAGCAGATGCGACTTCTGCGGGAGCTCCAGGGCGTTGAGATAAGGGTGCTGTTGGATTGGTTCTGCGCGTGAAATAGATTCTGGGATTCTAAATTGAATTCCGACGCAACTCCGACCCCATTCGGCCAATTCCGGAGGCAGAAGCGACCGAAATCAGCGCGGTCGCAGGCGATAGAATTTCTGTCCCGGGCTATTCGTAATTGTCACGCTGGTTTGCTCTGGCGTGACGACAGGCATCTCCGGCGCCGGGTTCCAGACCGCCAATGGAGAAAGGCTGTCGGTGACTTCCAGCACGTAGTCCACGGGCGAAGTCAGCCAGGAGAGCACGATTTGATTTCCGGCGTGGGCAACGCGCAAGGCAGGGGCTGTAACGTTGCCGAACACAGACAAGCGAGATGATGTGCCGACATAGACTTTGCCGTTGGCCACCGTCGGCACCGTAAATTTGACGGCGCCACCCGGATTGTCCCGTGAGCCGGCCTGGGAAGTGTTGTAAAGTTCCTGGGCCACATTGGTGGCATTGTAGGCGTGAAGGATTGGCTGGGCGCCGCGCAGTATATGGGTTGGAATCCTGCCGAAGTGCTGCAGCACCTGGCCGGTTTGCCTCTCGTCCCACCAACGCAGCGGTTCGACCACCACGCCAATTTCTTCCAGCGCAGCTTGGGTTTGCTCGATTTGCCGTTGCGTGTCCCCCTGTGTGAGACTGAACGGAAGATGGTGGTTAAAGAGTATTTTCACACGACAAACCCGGAAATCTACTATGATCCGCCCAGCGCCTCAACCGACTTCGCCACTCGAGTTGCCTCCAGTACGTCGCGATAAATCTCCAAGTGCCGTGCGGCGATAATCTTTGGATGGAAGCGCTGCTCCGCGCACAGTTTGGCTCGCCGGACAACTTCACGGCCCGCCGAAAGGTTGGCCAATACTCGGGGAATCACCTCACGCATGCTGCTGGGATCCAACGGGTCGCAGAAGAAACCCGTCCGCCCTTCTTCGATTAGATCCGGCAAGCCGCCTACTTTGGCCGCAACAACGGGAACACCTGCGGCCATCGCTTCCAGGACAACCATAGGGCAGTTGTCCTCAAGTGAAGGCAACGCCAGCAGAGCTGCTTGTTGGAAATATCCTTTCACCTTTTCCCTGTCAGCAAAACCACCATGCCAACACCACGCTCGCCCCTTCACCAGCGAGAGGAATTCGTCATCGTAGGGTCTGCCGGGCGAAATTTGACCCAGGAAGAACACCTTAAATTTCCGCTCGACGGCCAGCGGATCCAGGGCGCGAATAAAAGCATTCTGGTTTTTCAGCGGGCATACGTGGCCGATACACAGGATTGCGGGAGGTTCGCTTGAGGGTGGATCGACGTTAATCGAGAAGAAGGACTCATCCACCGCGTTGGGTACCACCCAGGTGCGTCTAGCCAGGCCAGCCACCGCTTCCTGCGTGTGGTGAGTGAGGCACACTACTCCTTTGGAGCGCGGAATCGTTATTCTTTCCAATCCCGCTGCCAGCCAGGGCAACGAAAAAGGTTTGGCTTTGGTGACCGCCGCAATCAGCCGCTGGTTGCCGTGGACTGTCAAGACGTTGGAAAAACCCGAAAATACTGCGCTGATGGCGCAATCGCGCTCC
>WNGL01022769.1_pt1 | contig 12225 bp, 7 predicted proteins | sample 5400591 | NCBI WGS metagenome assembly WNGL01 (sample SAMN13153377, study PRJNA577476) | soil metagenome | isolation source: 80 cm soil or saprolite under Garry oak tree replicate 1 | place: USA:California | collected 2016-06-15
AGCGTCATGATCGCTGTCTCGCTCGTCTTCGATTCAGGATCTCCCGCTAGAGACGTAAGCGTGACAGAGGCGGAAGTTTGACCGGCTGGGATGGTGACTTTGCCGAAGGGGCTCAGGGTGTAATCCATTCCCGGCCCCTGGCCGGCCGTGCCACTCATTTTAAAAGGAATGGCAACAGGCTTAGACTGAGCTTGTGCAATGGAGATAGTGTAAGTGGCAGTTTGTCCTTCCTGAATTTGTGTAGGAGAGGCCGTAACTGTCACAGCTGGACCCTGAACAAAAGCTGCAGTCTCAGTAATGGGCCCATTCATTGTGATTGAAGCTGGATTGTTTGTCCCAGAATAGGACCCTGTACCGCTGCCGGTCCAATTGCTGAAAGCCTCGTTGACCGCCGGCTTTCCGGTGATCGAGACGACCTTTCCGCTAGCCTGCCAGCCGGTAGCGGGAGTTACGGTGCCGCCACTTCCTGATCGAGACGACCTTTCCGCTAGCCTGCCAGCCGGTAGCGGGAGTTACGGTGCCGCCACTTCCCGCGTTCATCGTCAGTTGATACTGCTTAGTGAATTTCGCGGTGAAAGTGGTGCTCTTAGTCGGAGTCTTCTGGTTTCGGACGCTCTCGGAGAAAGAAAATCTGACAAAAGAGATTGCGTTCCGTGATTGCTTTGACATGAGCAATCGAGTGACGAACATCGGAAGAGCCGATGAGAATTCTGATGATCAGCGCGGAAGGACCGCCATTGCTGCGTGCCGGCGCACTGATCGATGTGATGGAAGCTCTCCCGCACGAGCTGCGCTCGCGCGGCCACGAAGTCGCGGTCGCGCTGCCGTACTATCGTGAGATCCGCGATAATCCCGCGTTCAAGGAAGAGGACACCGGGGTGACTGTCGATGTTCGGGTGGGCGAAAAAACTTACATCGCCGAATATCTCCAAGGTCGTAGCCCGAGCGGCGTACAACTGTTTTTCGTCCGATGCGACGAATTTTTCGATCGCGACGGCATTTATGGTGAGCACGGCACTGCTTACGAAGACAACGCCGCCCGTTTCATTTTCTTCAGCAAAGCCACGGTAGAGCTGGCGCGCCGCTTAACGCCGACGCCGCAAATTTTGCATGTGCATGATTGGCCGGCCGCGCTCGTGCCCGTTTATGTGCGGGCACACCATTTGCCGTTCTCGACCGTTCTTACGATCCATCACATTGCTGAGCAGGGCAGTTTCTGGGGACTCGATTTTCGTCTGACCAATTTGCACGAGCGGTTCTTCACCCTGCGCGGTGTCGAATTCTTTGGGAAATTGAACTTCCTCAAGGGCGGAATTCTTTTTTCCGACAAGGTCACGACCGTGAGCGAACGACATCGGCGTGAAATCCAGACAGCGGAATTTGGTTGTGGCCTGGACGTGGTCTTGCGCGAAAATGCACACAAACTAAGCGCGATTCTGCATGGCGCCGATTATGCCCGCTGGAATCCGGAGACCGACGAACTCTTACCGGCCGACTACACACAGAGTGAGCTGTGGGGTAAACAGCTTTGCCGCGACGCGCTTCTGAATGGTTTGCGATTAGAGCCGGAACCGCGGGGACCGGTTTTTGGAATGGTAACGCGCGTTATTGGCGAAAAAGGCTTCGATATTCTGGTGCCGCTACTCGATCGACTTCTCAACGATGACGTTCGTCTTGTCATCCTGGGCGAGGGCGATCCAACTTACGAAACAGCGCTCGCCGTCGCTGCTCGAAAGTTTCCAACCAAGTTTGCCTACCGCAAGACTTATGACGAAAAAAGCGCACACGTGTTCGAAGGTGGAATGGACGTCAGTTTGATTCCGTCGCGGGTCGAGCCGGCCGGGTTGAGCGCGATGTACAACCTAAAGTATGGCGCGCTTCCCGTTGCGCGCGCCACGGGCGGAATCCAGGAGATCATTGAGGACTACGATCCAACGACCGACAGCGGCTACGGATTTCTTTGCTACGAATATTCAACCGAAGCTCCGTCCTCGGCTGCACCTTAATTCTTGCAGGCGAGACGCCTGCCGCCACACTCGCCCGCGAATAAATATCGCTGGCCGTCGTCCAACGTCTGCCTTGCTACGCCGCAGGTCCGAGCCAGACTGGCTTTTGCCGAAGGCGGATGCGAGGCGGGAATCACTCTAACCTATGCAATTTCAGAGCGTCGTTGCCCGGGAAGCGACTAGTTCTTGCAATCCCGAAACCTTTGGTTTCTCCTCAGCCCTCCCAGGTTCTGATGTGATCCGCACTTTTTCGTTACTTCGGCCATGGTCGGCAGGGCTTTTGTTGACCCTCGCCCAATTGGTCGTGGCGATTTTCTTGTTGGCGCCGGAAGGGCCGCTTTCCTTTCGCTACCAAAGTTTGGTCCAACACGACGGTTACTGGTTCGCCAATATCGTCGACCGCGGCTATCAGACGATCGTTCCGCCCATCAATCACAAGATGATGGAAGTTTCCAACGTCGCCTTTTTTCCAGCGTATCCAGCGTTGGCCAGCTTGGTGCACTCGGTTTTTCGAGTCGAAACAGAAACCGCGCTTCTCATCGCCGCTCAACTCGCTGCGTGGGGTTTTTGGACTTACTTTTTTCTTTTCTGCGAACGTTGGAAACTTTCTCCAACGCTCCGTTTTTTTGGCGCGTTAGCGATCGCTGCTCATCCGGCTGCGTTTTTTTTGATCGCCGGTTATTCCGAATCGCTTTTTTTAATGGCACTTATCGGATTCATCTATTGGAGCAGCGCCGAAGGCCGCGCCGCAAAAATTTTGGCTGCGCTTCACGGAATGGCGATGTCGGCCACGCGAATTGTTGGAATTCCGTGCGCTGCATTTCCGGTCGTGCGTGATTTCTTCCGGAAAGGTTGGAACGCGCTTCGCAATCCACGCGGTTGGTTTCGCAATTACGGAGGCGCCGTCGCCGTGACGGTCGCGGCGATCTTCGGAGCGATTTTCTTTTTCGTCTACTGCCAGTGGCGCTGGGGCCGTTGGGACATGTACATGTTGACCCAAACCGCCGGCTGGAACATCGAGCCCGATTATCTCGCGGTGTTTCGCCCATCGAATTATCGCTGGCTCCTCCCGCAGTTGAACGATCCGACGCAGATGAGCCAAATGTCGATGACACTCGGGGCGTTGCTCTTGCTCGCCATTCCTGTCGTCGAATTAATTCCCGCGGTCCGGCGGCAGACGGAATGGACCGCGCGCATCGGCATCTATTTTTGTGCAGCAGTCATTTATTACATCTCGGTCAGCGGCGTCGCCTCGCTCGATATGGAAAGCATGCTTCGTTACGAGTTCTGCGTGCATGCACTGATCGTGCTCGCTTTTTTGCATTTTCTGCGTCAATTTCGCGTCCCACGGCCGCTGCTACGAATGCTTGGGATCGCCGCCGCGGTGTTGGTCAGTGCCCTCGGGTTGAGTGTGCAGGGCTGGTATGTTTGGAATTTTACCCGCGGGAACTGGGTAGCCTAACGAATGAAATCAACTGTCGCAATCATCGGAGCCGGACCAGCGGGATTGACCGCCGCCTACCTGCTTTCCAAGAACAATGTCGACGTCAGGGTGCTCGAGGTGGACCCGGTTTACGTCGGAGGGATTTCGCGCACTGCGAAATACAAAGGCTTCCATTTCGACATTGGCGGCCACCGATTCTTCTCCAAATCGAAAGCCGTCGAAGATTTGTGGACCGAGATTTTGCCGAATGACATGCTCCAGCGCCCCCGCTCGTCCAAGATTTATTACGACGGCAAATTCTTCACTTATCCACTCAAGCCTTTCGAGGCACTGATTAAACTCGGCATCGTAAGATCAACAATCTGTGTGTTGTCCTGGCTGAAGGCGCGGCTTTTTCCCGTGCGGCATCCGCGAAACTTCGAGGAGTGGGTCAGCAATCAATTCGGCAAACGTCTCTTCAGTATTTTCTTTAAGAGCTACACCGAAAAAGTCTGGGGAATGAGCTGCAAACAAATCTCAGCCGATTGGGCTGCTCAACGCATCCGCGGTCTTTCGCTCGGCAGCGCGATCAAGAACGCGCTCCTGCCGCAGCGTTCGCCGAACGGCGATCGAACCAAAGTGATCAAGACGTTGATCAATTCGTTTCGTTATCCGCGGAAAGGCCCTGGCATGATGTGGGAAGCGGCCGCGGCCAAGGTGAAAACATTTGGTGGCAAAGTCGAGATGGGTGCGCGGGTGAATGGTTGCTCCTACGACGAAGCAACGGAGACCTGGATAGTTCAATTCAAGGATCGCGAAGGAAATCAGCACTCGCTCGAAGCCGATCACGTCATTTCCTCCGCACCGATGCGCGAATTGGTTTGCGGAATACGTCCCGAAGTTTCAGAGCGCACCCGCCGCGCGGCGGAGAGTTTGAAATATCGCGATTTTCTGACGGTGATGCTGATTTTAAAGGAGCGAAACAGGTTTTCAGACAACTGGATCTACATTCACGACCCGAGCGTGAAAGTGGGCCGCGTCCAGAATTTCAAATCCTGGTCGCCGGAAATGGTGCCCGATCCGGACAAAGCTTGTTACGGCTTGGAATATTTTTGTTTCGAAGGCGATGGCCTTTGGGAATCCAAAGATGAAGATTTAATCGAGTTGGCCAAACGCGAACTGATCCAGATCGGGTTGGCCCAGGAAGGCGACGTGGTCGACGGAACGGTCGTTCGCCAGAAGAAAGCGTATCCAGTTTACGATGACGACTACGCATTGAACGTCGCCGCGATTCGCCAGGAGCTCGACACCAGATATCCGAATTTGCATCTCGTCGGCCGTAACGGAATGCACAAATACAACAATCAAGACCACGCCATGATGACCGCGATGCTTTGTGTCGAAAATATTCTGGCTGACGCCAAACTTTATGATCTCTGGCAGGTCAACGCCGACGCTGAATATCATGAGCAAGGCGACGAAGTTTCCGACGAAAAGAACGGCTCCGCTTTGCGACTAGTTCCCACTAAAGTCGATCGCGAACCCGAGCTCGCTTCCGAAGGGTAATTTTTTGGTATCGCCGTCAATGGCGGGTATTTCAGATCGCGAGTAGTAAGAGGCTGACCGGCAGACGCCCGCATTTAGAGCCGCATCTTAAATCCGCACGTAAGCAAGGAACGAATAAGAGAGCGCGCCGTAGCGCGTCGGACCAGCCACATCTGGATACACCTCGTGTTGGGCGATGACTTTCGCCGCCGCTTCGGCCTCCGCTCGGTTCAGCGTGTAGTCGATTTGCTTATCATGCCAGCGCCACCTCACTTCCGACAAATCCGCAGACAATCCGTTGTGTAGCATGTTCGCTGTCGGGAATCCCGGCCGACCATAAGCGTAAAGCTTATGGAGCGGCGGATTATCGTCAAAGATCAGGTGCTTAAATCCGCGCGCTTGTGCTTCGAGCAACCGCCGGGCGTGATTGACGTGGCAATCGAAGAACACTAGCGCTTTGTTGGGATTGACCTTCCCAAAATCAAAACACGACCAGTCGTACTCATGAAATTGGGCGCGGCCGGTCTTGTCCTCCAGTTTGCCCAGATTGATATCGAAACCATGAATAGTCGCATTCGGACAAGCCCGCTCAAACAATTTGGACGTGTGCCCTTTGAAAACGCCGCTCTCCACAATCAGTTCCGGATCGAGCGCACGCGCAGTAAGGAATATCCAAAACGAATTATGGAACCCGCTGCCACCAACGTTGTTTTGCTGCTGACCATCACGGCAAATTGACATGAACTTTTCGACCTCGGCACGAAAATCGAACCCGGTGGGTGCCAGGCCGGGCAAGCGTTGCAAGAAAAAAGCCCGGCTCACGTCCGAAAGCTCGTCGAGAAGCATTTTGCTTAGCTCCTCATTTGCCATGTAACAGTCCGAGGGGCCCGGACCTGCAATGAATACGGGGCCGATGCCGAGTTTGACGATTTTAGCCCCGAACGGCCGCACCAAGGCGTTCAACGCTTTGACGACGATTTTTTTGACCACAAACATTCGCGCAACCCTGATTGTCGTTTCGGCGAAATGACCAATCTATTACTTTCCTTCTGAGCTGAAACCTTCCACCGGCGGGCAGGAGCAGAAAAGATTCCGGTCACCGTAAACGTTGTCGATCCGCGCGACTGACGGCCAGAATTTGTGTTCGCGTGTCCACGGTGCGGGAAATGCCGCTCGCTCACGCGAGTAGGGCCGGTCCCATTTTTCGGAAGCGATTTGGCTGGCAGTGTGCGGCGCGTTCTTGAGTAAATTATTTTTTGCGTCTGCTTTTCCGTTTGCGACCGCGTCGATCTCGGCGCGAATCGAAATCATCGCATCGCAAAAACGATCGAGCTCGTGTTTCGCTTCGCTTTCAGTCGGTTCGATCATCATCGTGCCGGCGACCGGCCAGGAAACTGTCGGCGCGTGAAATCCGTAGTCCATCAAACGCTTCGCTACGTCTTCGACTTCAATTCCCGCGCTTTTCCATTGGCGAAGATCGACGATGCATTCGTGCGCGACGAGATCGCGTTTGCCCTTGAACAAAACCGGAAAATGCGGATCGAGCCGCTTCGCGATGTAGTTCGCATTTAGAATCGCAATCTCGCTCGCGCGCATCAGTCCATCAGGGCCCATCATTCGAATGTACATCCATGAGATCGTTAGAATGCTCGCGCTGCCGTAGGGCGCTTGTGCGACTGGGCCCACGGAAAAGTCGGTAGTTGATAGTTGATAGTTGAGAGTCGGAAGTCTGGGCAAAAACGGAACAAGATGTTTGGCGACACCGATCGGTCCAACGCCGGGACCGCCTCCGCCGTGTGGAATACAAAACGTTTTGTGCAGATTCAAATGGCAAACATCTGCGCCGTAATCACCGGGACGACAAAGACCGCATTGCGCGTTCATGTTCGCGCCATCCATGTAAACCTGGCCACCGTGCTGGTGCACGATCTCGCAAATTTCACGGATGGTCGGTTCAAAAACGCCGTGCGTGCTCGGATATGTGACCATTAGCGCGGCAAGATCGCGCGCATGCGCGTCCGCTTTCGCGCGCAGATCAGCGAGATCGATATCGCCATCTTTCAATGTTGCGACGGCAACGACTTTCAATCCGGCCATCACCGCGCTGGCAGGATTTGTTCCGTGCGCCGAAGTTGGAATCAAACAAACATTGCGATGCGCTTCACTCCGGGACGCGTGATATTCCCGAATGGCGAGCAGACCGGCATATTCGCCTTGTGAACCAGCATTCGGTTGTAAGGAAACGGCGGCGAACCCTGTGATTTCGGCCAACCATTCTTCCAACTGCTTACACACTTCCGTATAGCCGGTTGTTTGATCACTCGGCGCGAACGGATGCAGTTTCGAGAATCCCGGCCACGAAATCGGAAACATTTCCGCGGTCGCGTTCAGTTTCATCGTGCACGAGCCGAGCGGAATCATCGAGTGGCAGAGCGACAGATCTCGCGACTCGAGTTTCTTCAAATAGCGCAACATCTCCGTCTCGGTGTCGTGAGTGTTGAAGATTGGGTGAGTTAAGAACTCCGAATTACGAGTCGCGAATTTTGGAATACGCAGCGGCTGCTGACGAGGGTCATCATCTGCGAGATCGCGGACAGGCGTTCCGCGAAAGATCGACATCAACAACTCGATATCCTGAGTCGTGATCGTTTCATCGAGCGAGACACCAACTGCGCGCGGTCCGAGCGCGCGCAAATTGCATCCAGCTTTTTGCGCGTGCTCAATCAACGTGCTGCTCGATTCAACTTCTACTCGAAGCGTGTCGAAAAAGTTTTCGTGTGTGATTTTTAATCCGAGTGCAAGGAGACCATCTGCAAGTTGACTTGTTCGGCGATGAACGCGCTCGGCGATTGCGCGCAGACCGAGCGGTCCGTGATAGACGGCGTACATCGACGCAATGACCGCGAGCAGAACCTGCGCAGTACAAATGTTACTCGTCGCTTTGTCGCGGCGGATGTGTTGCTCGCGCGTTTGCAACGCGAGTCGATACGCGGGGCGGCCCTCGGCATCGTGCGAAACACCGACCAGTCGTCCTGGCATATGGCGTTTGAATTGATCGCGCGTTGCAAAATAGGCAGCGTGCGGTCCGCCGAAACCGAGCGGCACGCCGAAGCGTTGTGTGTTTCCAACCGCGACGTCGGCACCGAATTCGCCCGGCGGCTTTAATAACGTGAGCGCGAGGATGTCCGCGGCGACAACGACGAGCGCGCCGGCTGCATGCGCCTGTTTTATAAATTCGCTGTAATCAAAAATGGCTCCGTCGGTCGCCGGATATTGGATGAGGGCTCCGAAAATTGAGTTATCGAATTTGAAGTGCGCGTAGTTGTCGACCCTAACTTGGATCCCGAGCGGTTTCGCGCGCGTCCCCACGACTTCAATTGTTTCCGGATGACAGTTGTCAGCGACGAAAAAGGTTTTGCGATCCGGAACCGCGGCATGACAAAGTGTCATCGCTTCGGCTGCTGAAGTCGCTTCATCGAGCATCGACGCGTTGGCTATGTCGAGCTTCGTAAGATCGACAATCATCGTTTGAAAATTGAGGAGCGCTTCGAGCCGTCCTTGCGCCAGCTCGGCTTGATACGGCGTGTAAGCGGTGTACCAACCGGGATTTTCGAGAATGTTCCGTTGGATCACCGGCGGCGTGACGCAATCCGAGTAGCCTGCGCCGATGAACGATTTCGCGGTTTGATTTTTTTTGGAGATCGCGCGCAGTTCGGCGATATGGCGGCGCGCAAAGTCCGAGCCGGACTCGAGATTTTCGCGTTTTTGTTCGCACGCGTGCACGACGTGACGGTATGGAACTGGCAGACGCATTCAAGTTTTCGGCGAAGCGCCGCAAACAGCACCCGAGGCGCGTGCGCCCTCCAGATTGTTTGGCGTCGTAAGGTTCGGCGTTCGCCTTACCCGTCAAGCGCTTCGCGAACTTTGGTGGCGAGTTGTTCCGAGTCGAAAGGCTTGGCCAGGAAAAACATTTCCGGCTCGCAGCGATCGCTGGGTTGGAGCGATTCCTCGAGATAGCCGGAGATGAACAGAACTTTGGTGTCGGGATGAGCCGCGCGGAGCGAATCGGCAAAACGGCGTCCGCTCATGTGCGGCATCACCAGATCAGTGAGAAGGAGATCGATGCGCCGTCCTCCGTTTTCGGAGAGCAAACGCCGAGCATCATTTCCATTGGCCGCTTCGATCACGTCGTAGCCAAGACCGCGCAGCATACGCACGGAAATATGGCGAACGCTGATGTCGTCTTCGAGAACAAGAATGGTTTCGGTGCCGCCACGTGGTTTCTTCCCGCTTGGTTTTTTATATGATGGCGGCGCGGTGACGCGCGGAAGATAAACTTGGACGACGGTGCCTTTGCCGTCTTCACTCTCGACCCGCAGATGTCCACCGCTTTGATTGACGATGCCGTAACAGGTCGCGAGTCCGAGACCGCTTCTGTTCTGGTCTGCTTTCGTCGTGAAAAACGGCTCGAAGAGATGTGCTTTTACCTCTTCACTCATTCCGATTCCGGTATCGGCGACGTTGATTAAGACGTATTGCCCCGGGGCAAATTCACCGCACTGAAAAGCCGCGGCCGATTCCTCCGTAAGATCGACAATCGCCGTTTCCAACGTGAGTTGGCCGCCTTTGGGCATCGCGTCGCGCGAGTTGACCGCCAGATTAAGAATGATTTGGGTAATCTGGCTCGGGTCGGCTTTGATGTGGGCGCCTTCTTTTTGGTGATGGAGATGGCAAACCACGGAAATATTTTCGCCAATGAGCCGGAGCAACGAGCGCTCGAGATTTGTGATGATCGAATTTACCTCGGCGATCACGGCTTCGAGCGGCTGTTTTCGACTGAAGGCGAGAAGTTGCTGAGTTAAAGCTGACGCACGCCCGGCAGCGGCGCGAATCTCGGTCACATGATCGGCCAGAACTCCTTCGATCTGGCGCTCGTGGAGAAGTAAATCGCCGTAACCAAGAATGGTAGTGAGAAAATTATTGAAATCGTGCGCGAGGCCGCCGGCCAATTGACCGAACGCTTCCATCTTTTGCGAACGGCAAAGTTGGTCCTGTAGTTGTTTGCGTGCAGTGACATCCATTAACGAACCGACCAAATTAGTGGCCACGTTGCCGTCACGCAGAATCAACGCTCGTTCTAAAATATTGATGTAGGTTCCGTCGGCTCGGCGGAAACGGTAATCGCCGCTCCACTGGTCAGATGAGCTGGCTAACGCATCGCGAATTGCGGTCCCGACGCGGGCACGGTCACCGGGATGAATATTTTTTTGCCAGAAACCGATCGTGTTGCATTCAATGGAAGAGTCGCTGTAGCCGAGAAGCGATTCCAATCCTTGCGGCCAGGAGAGAGTGCCGTTTTTTACATCCCAATCCCGAACTGCATCGCTTGTAGCCCGGGCAACAAGCGCAAAATAATCATCGCGCGACGGTGACAGGTTTTCAGACACGACGTAAGCGGTTTTGTCGTCATGAGAGATTGATTCGAGATAAGTCGGGACGAGCCGATCGAGCGAAGGCGATTGGATCGGCGTTTTTGTAGTCTGTTCCCCTTTGTCCAATCGCATGCGTCGCAACAGTCAAACCCGAATTATTAAGAGCTAGTTCCATGCCCCTGAAAAGTTTGTCGGTGAGCGTGCGCGCGGTCATTAATTAGAGCGCGATTTGGTTGGAAAATTGGCTACTTCTGCCGGGCTGGTAGTGCCGCGACCGAGACTGACGCAACGCTGAGATCGAGCGCTTGTTCATGCAATCTGGTCAAATTTGAATTGATCGCGGCCGCGAGAACGGAAGTTCGGAATGGATCGATAACACGCGCCGAATCCTGCCGTTGTCCATCGACCTTGAACGAAAGCCGGACGAACTTCGTTTCCACGCCCAACATCGACAATTTGAAAAGACGCTTATGAGCGAATGGAACGATCCCATCCACTTCAGTCCATTTTGGGCTGTCCGCCGGCAAGGCCGAGTCGGAAACAGCGATGCGAAGTTCGCCGCAGGCAGCGGCGTTTTCGTTGAGGAACGTAAAACGATCCGGTGGTGAACTTCTGGGCAGCGCGATAATGAACGTCGTTTCGCCTTCTCGCAAAACACAGCTGATGGTGTCGCGGTCGATGAACACGGCAGTTGCTTTATGAGCGATTGGATACGGCCCGCTTAAGGAAGAAAATTGTCCGTCCGGCGCGATATATTCTATTTGTGCGCTTTTTCCCGACGAGCCGTCGGCATGGCATCGGTGACTGGCAGCGACCAACCCCACAAAAGTGAGCACCAAAATTGCCAAGAAAATCTTGGCTGATTGAGGTTTAATGCTCCGTAAACCGGAACCCATGTAAGTAATAGCAGCTTAGAGTGGGCCAAGCGGCGAAATTTCCCGGCCAAGAGCGTCTCCGAAAAGCCGATTCTTATTTCGACAAGACCAAGAGGATTCGTTCGATTTCTCTTGCTTCGGCAAGCTGTTTTCTCGTACAAAAGATGAGCGAAAGAACTAATAACGAGCCAAGGAAATCACGATCTCGAACGGAAGGGTGCGCGTTCAGAGTGGCGGGCTGCCGTTTGTGATTTTTGGATTGGTACTACAACTGCTTGAACCTTAACCTGATCAATCTGCCTATGATTGTCCGCCGTGTTGTCTCCTTACATCACGATCAGACCCGTACATCGGCCACGATTTTGTGCGTGATGTCGATGATGGTCGCGACGGCAGGGCTTTATGCGCAGGACGCGGTGCGTCCCTCTTTGGCTGGTCAAGAAGCGTCTGACGCCAGGCAAGAAGATGTCTCCCGCATTCCGTACAATTTGCTGCTGGGTCCAGTCCGGCTCCGAGTAGGTGCAAGCGTTGAGGCAGAGTACAACGACAACATTACTTACGCCGAAGTAAACACGAAGGACGATTTTATCATCACGCCCAACCTGACCATCGACGCGATCTGGCCGGTCACACAGCTCAACACCTTGCGCCTCGATCTCGGCGTCGGTTACGCATTTTATCTTGATCATTCCAACTACGACACGAACGGCATTTTGATCGCGCCGAAATCGCAGATTGCTTTCGATATTTTCGTGAGTGATTTCCGTATCAACATCCACGACCGGCTGCAACTGCAACAGGATCCGATTCAAGAGGGCGCGTTGAGCAACGTGGCAAAGTATGGCCGTTTTGAAAATACCGCAGGCATTTCGGTGCTGTGGGATCTAAACAAGCTGCTTTTTCAGGTCGGCTACGACCATTATAATTTCGTCTCGACCACTTCC
>WNGL01016351.1_pt1 | contig 12222 bp, 11 predicted proteins | sample 5400591 | NCBI WGS metagenome assembly WNGL01 (sample SAMN13153377, study PRJNA577476) | soil metagenome | isolation source: 80 cm soil or saprolite under Garry oak tree replicate 1 | place: USA:California | collected 2016-06-15
CCATCTATTTCTCTGGCCGGCGTTCGGCATGTTGATCGGTTTGGCTGTTTGGCGGATCGTGGTGCGGGACCGCGCCTCAGCGCGCGCGTTCAAAATATATCTAGCCGGCTCAATGCTCACAGCGGTCCTGATGGCCGCCGCTGGATATTGGGGTGGAGAGCTGTTGCTTAATGGCTGAGCCGCACTCATCCCGTAGGACTGCCTCTCCTGTGTTTCAAATTCCAAAGGAATCTTGATGTCTATTGAAGCCAAAGCAGCTTTATTAGGGTTGGCCGCCGCTTTCGTGCTGCTTGGCGTCACGTTCGGTTTGTCCCCTTTCCTGCAACCAGCAACGGCGGCGGCATCAAAGGAGCACTCAATCAACATCGTTTCCGCAACCGCGAGTCCTATTCTGGAGAGAGAAGCCGAGCGCGGCCACAGGCTGTTTGACCGCAATTGCGCGCATTGCCATGGAGATGACGCGCGTGGCGATGAAGGTCCGAGCCTCTACGACCTGAAGAAAACCGATGCCCGAATTACAAGAATCGTTAAGGAAGGTATCAAAGGTGAAATGCCCAAGTTCGGCGCAAAATTGAATGATGCCGACATCCAGGCATTGATCGCTTACCTTCGCACATTGAAAAGTTGACCGGACACCGGTCTGAACGGCTCTCCTTATCTCTATGACAGACATGCGGCTTTATGGCGGTCGCTTCAGCGTCAGACGTTCAACCTTTTCGGCCTTCGTCCACGTCAAAGTAATCAACCATCGTCACGAGATCGTCTATGTTGGCCAAACTGCACCCGAACCAACATGGCCCAGGAGGTCGCTTTGCGCAACGATCCAACGTTGTTCCCGCCACGGTTAAAAGTTGAAAACGCTTAACCGTGGTGTTCGCCGCGAGAACGGTAACCCCTTAGTCTCGGCACCATCCAATTGGTTTACAAGCACTTAGATGGCTTATGACTCAGCATTCGGGCGTTTGGCACAACCCTAGCATAATAGCTTTCAATGCGGGTCCGATTCGAAGCGAATTGGAAAGCAAATAAACATAAAAATTATGTTCGCACTTCTCATCACCACCGCCGTTTTGGCCCTGCTCTACGGGCTCGCCTGGCACGATCAGCCTGCCAGTCAGCCTGAACGAGTACCGCACTCCCATAGAAAGTAAGAAACCATGAACGAACTTACCCAGTTCCTGACGAGCCACGGCGGTCCGGTTCTGTTCGCCATCGTCCTCGCCGAGCAGGCTGGGCTACCGCTCCCCTCCGCACCGTGGCTTTTGGCGGCCGGTGCTCTATCAGCCGCTGGCAAGCTGAATCCTGTCCTGGCGCTTGCGATGACTGCATTGGCCTGCGTGGTCGCGGATTCGCTCTGGTTCTATGTGGGCCGCAGGGGCGGCGAGCGTGTTCTGCGCCTGTTTTGTCGCTTGTCATTGGCCCCCAACACCTGTGTTGGACGCACCAAGGGTTTGTTCGCGCGTCACGGCCTGCAAGCACTGGTCGCCGCGAAGTTCATTCCCGGATTGGGCGCAGTAATGCCGCCGTTAGCTGGGGCTCTCGGCGTCCGTACTGGTCGATTTCTTTTGCTCGACGGCCTTGGCTCATTGTTCTACGGGAGCTTCTATATCACTGCAGGGTCCTTGTTCCACAACCAACTCCAAGACATAGTGGCAACGTTGAACCAACTCGGATTCAGCGCCTTGCTGTTGGCCTTGGTCCTGGTTCCAGGTTACATCGTTTTCAAATATGTCCGACGACGCCGACCTCTAATCGGACGGATTGAGCACGGAAACGCCAGGCGACCAGCAGCCGAAGATATTGACGAGAACGAAGGAGTTGCGCACGTGATCGCCCCTCAAGGTGCCGGGCATATCCTCGGTGACAAAACTGGCTCACTAGAACGTGAGGGTGTCGCCCTCGCGCTCGCCAGCACGGCTTCACAAACCGCGCGAGAGGACGCTACTTCCTCGCTAGTCGAAGCCACCCCCTATGGATTATGAAATCCTTCTTGCCGGAACAAACCCACCTCAGCCAGGTGCATTTGCGCACTGCCAATCTTAAAGATGCGCAGGCGTTTTACAGTGACGTGCTAGGGCTGAAGGTGCGCCACGGTCTGCGTTCCCAAGCCATCCTTTCGGCTGCTGGAGAATGGCCGGGGCTGCTAGTGCTGACCGAGGATCTGAACGCCCCACTACGCCCGCCACGCTCCACTGGACTTTATCATTTCGCCATTCGCTATCCGGGACGGCAAGACCTGGCGCATGCCTATCATCGGCTGGTGAGGAGTGGTTATCCGGTTGCCGGCGCCTCCGACCATGGCGTGAGTGAGGCGATTTATCTCAGTGATCCTGACGGTAACGGCGTCGAATTGTATGCGGATCGGCCACGCGCACAGTGGCCCCGGCGTAACGGTCAGATCGCTATGGTGACCAGGGCCCTGGACCCCGACGACCTGCTCGCAGGTGAGGCACACGAATCCGCGACGATGGCGCCGCCAGCCTGGACCGCCATCGGGCATATTCACCTTCACGTCGCGGATCTCGCGGTGGCTGAACGATTCTACAGTGAGTACCTGGGTTTCGCTGTTACGCAGCGCTCGTACGCCGGGGCGCTGTTCTTCGCTGCCGGCGGTTACCATCACCATATCGGTGTCAACATCTGGGCGGGCAAAGCTGCTCTTCCGGCCAACAGCGTGGGATTAGTTTCCTATCGCCTTGAGGTTCCTATCACCGAAATCCTCTACTGCCTCGATCATCGCGCTCCGCTCTTGGGTTATGAAACCCGCCCTGGGCCCCAGGAGGAGGGCAGCCCGGTTCTGCAAATCCGCGACCCGAATGGGAACTGGCTGGAAGTCCAGGCCTCCCCAACAGCCCCCGCCGTTGCGCCAGACGTTCTTTGCCCGGAGAGTTCAGAAGCGGCCAACAACCCTGCCCGCTTATCAACACAGGAAATAACCAAAGATCAAGAGTCGAACTATGAAACCAACAATTGAACTCACCGAAGCAAACTTCGAAAGCGAAGTTCTGCTATCAACTCAACCTGTCCTGGTGGATTTCTGGGCCGAGTGGTGCGGGCCGTGCAAAATGCTCGCGCCTGTACTCGACGAAATTGCGCTTGAGCAAAATGGCCGCGTGAAGGTCGCCAAGGTCAACGTGGACGGCAATCCGATGCTGGCTGCGCGTTTTGGAATCCAATCAATTCCGACATTGCTCTATTTCGCGAACGGCGAAATGCGGGATCAAACAATCGGGGTGGTCAGCAAACGAGCGATTGTTTCGAAGTTGGAGAAACTGGCTGTGGCCGCATGAAAGGGAAGCGGCCCCCGAAAACTAACAGTGTGTCCGAGAGCGCGCGCCCATGTCGAAGTCCGAAACTGAGTATCGAAATGGTCCCATGAAGATTCCAACAGAATTTCAAGCAGGCCGGCCAACCGAACCGGTTCTCGCGTTTAGCGACGCCGATTCCATTGTTGTGGAAGCGCCGGTCCAGCCGCAGATGAGCGACGACGAATTGCTGGACGGTTATTCCAAGACGGTGACTCGCGTGGTTGAGAAGGTTGGTCCCGCCGTGGTGAACATTCGTGTACACCACGCCAACCGGGAGCGGCAGCATGGGTCGCAATCCAGCGGCACTGGCTCCGGCTTTGTGATTGCGCCTGACGGCTTCATTCTCACTAACAGCCACGTGGTCCATGGCGCAGGCAGACTGGAGGTCACGCTTGCGGATGGTCGGGTATTCGGCGCCAGTTTGGTGGGCGAGGACCCGGAGACAGATCTGGCGGTCATCCGCATCAATGCGCCTCAACTGATCCACGCGCGTCTGGGCGATTCGAGCTCCATCCGGGTTGGACAGATTGCCATCGCGATTGGGAGTCCGTTCGGATTTCACCAGACGGTGACCGCAGGCGTGGTGAGCGCGCTGGGTCGCTCGATGCGCTCTCAATCCGGCCGGCTGATTGACAATGTCATCCAGACCGATGCTGCTTTGAATCCCGGGAACTCCGGCGGCCCGCTGGTCAACTCGCGTGGTGAAATCATCGGCGTGAATACAGCGATCATTCTTCCTGCTCAAGGCATTTGCTTCGCTATTGAGGAAGGCCGCCTTCGCCGCAGTTGGATCGGGGTTGCCGGCCAGAACACGCCCGTTGCCCGGCGAGTGGCACGGTTCCACCGCCTTGCGGTGGACCACGGCGTGTTGGTGGCGGGCATTGAACCGGGCAGTCCCGCAAGCCGTGCCGGTCTGCGGGAGGGGGACCTAATTGTTGCCTTTGGGGGTGATCCCGTTTCAGGAATTGATGATTTGCATCGTCAGCTCGTGGCCAAGGTGATCGGCATCCCTTCATCGATCACCTTGATTCGACACACGGAGAAGCTTGACCTGGTCGTGACGCCGGAAGAACTGGCTCAAGACAACCAAAGAAATTGAAAGCACGCTATGAAGACGGCTCTTAATCGAACTTTCCGTTTTAAAACGACCAAGCTCCGGCCGCCCCGCACTGGGTTGAATGCACCAAGACGTTTTCGTGCGTCGGCACGCCTGACCGCGACCGAACCTGCGGCGCAGATGCCAGCCCCGGTGGCGATGGAACCAGAGGTGGCACCGAGGGAATCGCCGAGCGGAGACGCCTTACAGCTCTATCTCCGCGAGATCGGTCAGGTGAAACTCCTCACGCCAGAGGAGGAGATTGTACTCGCAAGACGAATCAAGCGCGGGGACAAACAGGCGCGCGAGCAGATGATTAAGGCCAACCTGCGTCTGGTTGTAAAGATCGCGCGTGATTACGAGGGGCTTGGACTACCTCTCCTCGACCTCGTCAACGAAGGCAATATCGGTTTGATGAAAGGAGTCGAGCGCTTCGATCCGAAAAAGGGGGCCAAGCTCTCGACCTATTCCTCCTGGTGGATCAAGCAGTCGATCAAGCGGGCCCTGGCGAATCAATCGAAGACCATTCGCCTGCCGGTCCATGTCGTGGATAAGCTGGCGCACATTCGCAGAGCCGAAGTAAAACTTCGCGAAACGCTTGACCGCGAGCCGACCGACGAGGAGGTCGCGGATGACCTGGGTCTTAATCCGCGACGCATCCGGCAATATCGCGAGGCTTCGCGAGCGCCAGTGTCGCTCGATTTACCCGTGGGCGCAGATGATGAAACTTCGATCTCAGAAGTCGTAGCGGATGCGAATGCGGCCGCTCCCTTCGATCAAATCGTAAGAGACAACGACAACGAATTGGTCCAGGAGGTTCTGGCCACGCTTGACCGGCGGGAGAGCAAAATTCTCGCGATGCGTTTTGGGCTGGACGATGGCAGGCCGAAGACGCTTGAAGAAGTGGGCGAACATTTCGGAATCACACGCGAGCGCATCCGGCAGATTCAAGACCAGGCATTGCAGAAAATGCGCGCGAGAATTGAGGAGCGAGAGCATCCGTCCACGCGGCCGATGGCGGTGCTGCCCGAATAATCCTCCGTCAGGCCGGGCGCTCCTGCGCCTGAGATCGCGCCCGAACGACCACGTGAAAGTCCCTGACTTGAGGGCCGCACCTGGGCTAAATGCTTTTCGGAGGCGGATTGAACTGATAGGAGTTCAACGTGATCCACGAGCACAAAGGTCAGTCCGCCTCCGCCATCGGGAGAGCTCTGGGCGTCTTACGCCATCGCCCGTTCCTCATTTTCTGGGCTGGCGCGTGTATCTCTAACACCGGCAATTGGACCGAAAACGCCGCCCAGAGTTGGGCCGTCGCCAGTCAGACTGCTGGAAATCCACACCAGGGCCTTTTCGTTGAAATCCTGCAATTCGCCGACTTCTGCCCCGTGCTTCTTCTGGCACTGGTTGCTGGGGTGATAGCCGACCGGGTGAATCGCAAGGCCTGGATCATTGTCCTGCAGACCGCGGCATGCGCGCTCGGCGCAGGGCTCGCGGTTGCAGCGTTCCTCGGGCGAGCAACGCCGTGGGTAGTGATCGCCTTTACGTTTCTTGAGGGCATTGTGTGGGCTCTGAATGGCCCGGCTTTCCTCGCGGTCGTCCCCAGTCTCGTTCCACGTGTCGAGTTGGACGGCGCCCTGGCGCTCAATTCCGTTCAGTTCAATATAGCCAGGCTTTGCGGGCCTATGTTGGCGGCCGCAATCATTGGTGCCATCGGTATCGCCGGCGCCTTCGCGTTCAACGCCTGTACCTTCCTCCCGTTGTTGATCGCCCTGATCGTGGCCATTCCCAACACCCCGGCTCCCTCAAACCTAAAGACCGCCTCGATCTACGATGACATCCGTGATGGGTTGAAATTCGTCTGGACGACGCCCGGCACTCGGCGCCTAACGATCATGGGGATCAGCTTCATGTTCCTTGCCGCGCCTGTGCAAGGGCTGCTGCCCGTGTTTGCGCAGAGCGTTCTCAAAGGCGGCCCAACAATGTTCGGGCTGATGCTTTCAGCGATTGGCTTGGGGTCGATCCTTGGAGCATTCCTGCTTTCCTTCATACCTTCTTACTACCCTCGACACCACCTTATCCCTCTGGCCATGTGCATTTTTGCTGCGCTCGGCGTTCTTTTCAGCTTCTCCACCACACCCGCCTTAAGCCTCACCATTCTGGTCGCCAGCGGCATTTTCTGGCTGCTGAGCCTGAATCCGAGCAACACGGCCAATCAACTCCTGGCCACTGATGCGAACCGTGGCCGGGTCCTCTCGATTATGCTCCTGGCCCAGCAGGGCGGGATGCCGCTTGGCCATCTCTGCGCGGGCTTCCTGACCCATTACCTGTCCGCACCGTGGGTGTTGCGCCTCATGCTGGGTACGCTCCTGTTGGTGATGGTGGTCTTTCTCTTCATACGGGAGCCAGAGATCGACAAAATGCCCCGACGGCGTCCTGGCAAACTCACCCTTCGAGGCACGATTTGGGAGGCCATTACCGCCCACTCCCATCACCCCGATTATCCGGCGGAGATTGCCGTCCAAGCGGAGCGGGAAAGAACGCCCGCGCAGCATCCTCTCTGACCGCCTTACCGGACGAATTCCCCTTGTGAAATCGCAAATAATCCACCAATCAAAAGAAAGAGAAATTCGCCGTGAACCACCAACTCCTCGGTCGCAGCGGCCTCCGCGTATCCCGCCGACCTCCGCCTCGGCACCATGACCTTCGGCGGCGACCGGGGCTGGGGCGCGCCCAAAGATGAAGCAAAAAAACTGCGGCACTCACGTCAGGGTCTTGGCCACTGGGCAGGACCGAGAGCGAGAGTTTGTTTCCGGGCCAAACCGGACACCAAGGCGGATCGTCTCGAAGGTTGGGAAACTTGTAGCCGACTAGAAATATGAACATGAAACGAACCATCAAACCCCTCGCCCAACGCGCGGCTTGGAAATCATTGGCCGAGCACAGCAAACAAATCAAGAAGCTGCATCTGCGAAAGCTTTTCGCCGAAGATGCAAAACGCGGCGAACGGTTCACTGCCGAAGCCACCGGACTGTTTCTGGACTACTCCAAGAATCGCATCACGGAAAAAACATTGAAGCTGCTTTTGCAACTGGCCAAGGAATCCAATTTGCGCGGGAAGATGGACGCGATGTTCGGCGGCGAGAAAATCAACATCAGCGAGAACCGCGCGGTCCTGCACGCGGCCCTGCGTGCGCCAAGGGATGCCTCCATCATGGTGGACGGCAGCAACGTCGTGCCCGAGGTCCATGCCGTGCTTGACAAGATGGTGAGCTTTTCCAATCGCATCCGCAGCGGCGAGTGGAAGGGCCACACCGGCGAGCGCATCCGAAACGTCGTCAACATCGGCATCGGCGGTTCCGACCTCGGTCCGGTGATGGCTTATGAGGCGCTCAAGCATTACAGCGACCGCAGCCTGACGTTCCGGTTCGTCTCAAACGTAGATGGAATTGACTTTGCGGAGGCGACCCACGATCTCGACCCGGCGGAAACGCTGTTCATCGTCTCTTCCAAAACCTTCACCACGCTGGAAACCATGACCAACGCGGAGACCGCGCGTGACTGGCTGCTCAACAGACTCGACGGCGACCGGGCGGCAGTCGCCAAACATTTCGTGGCGGTCTCCACTAACGCCGAGAGGGTTTCCGCGTTCGGCATCGACACCGCGAACATGTTCGGTTTCTGGGACTGGGTGGGGGGACGTTATTCAATGGATTCGGCGATCGGACTCTCAACCATGGTGGCCATCGGGCCGGACAACTTCCGCGCGATGCTTGAGGGCTTTCACCGAATGGACGAGCACTTCCGAACTGCGTCCTTCGAGAAGAACCTGCCGGTGCTTATGGGCCTGCTGGTCGTGTGGTACAGCGACTTTTTTGACGCCCAAACTGTCGCCGTGTTGCCCTACGAGCAATACTTGAAGCGCTTCCCCGCCTACCTCCAGCAGTTGACCATGGAGAGCAACGGCAAACACGTCACGCTCGAAGGGAAGCAGGTCGCCTATGACACCGGTCCGATCTTCTGGGGTGAGCCCGGGACCAACGGACAGCACTCCTTCTACCAGTTGATTCATCAGGGCACCCGGCTGGTTCCATGTGATTTCATCGCCTTCGCCCAGGCGCTGACTCCGTTGGGACGGCACCATGACATGCTTCTGGCAAACGTGTTTGCCCAGGCCGAGGCGCTGGCCTTTGGCAAAACACCATCGGAAGTAAAGGCTGAGGGCACGCCGGACTGGCTCGCACCGCATCGTGTTTTCGAGGGCAACCGCCCGTCGAACGCCATTCTCGCCGAGCGGCTGACGCCGGAAGTGCTCGGCTCGTTAGTGGCGCTTTACGAACACAGTGTTTTCACCCAAGGGGTCATCTGGAACATCAACTCGTTCGACCAGTGGGGTGTGGAACTCGGCAAAGCTCTCGCCCAGCGCATCATTCCCGAATTGGAGAGCAAGGCAGAGCCTAACCTCAAACACGATAGTTCAACGAACAATCTGGTTCGCCGTTACCGGAAAATGAAAGGAGCCTCGTGAAAACCAATATGAAAAAGAACTCAACCATGCAACTCGGAATGATTGGGCTGGGCCGGATGGGCGCCAACATGGTGCGCCGGCTCATCAAGGACGGACATCAATGCGTGGTCTTCGACCGTTCAGCGGATGCGGTCAAGGACCTGGTCAAAGACAGCGCCGTCGGCGCCACCTCACTGGCCGATTTCGTCAAGAAACTCAATAAACCGCGAGCGGTATGGCTGATGGTCCCGGCAGGCGTAGTGGACCAGTCAATTGCCGATTTACTGTCACTGCTGGAGGCTGGCGACATCCTCATTGACGGAGGCAATTCCTACTATGTGGATGACATCCGGCGGGCGAAGGAACTGGCCTCGAAAGGAATTCATTATGTGGACGTGGGGACAAGCGGCGGCATCTGGGGATTGGAACGCGGTTATTGCATGATGATCGGCGGCGAAAAGGACGTGGTTCAACGGCTGGATCCAATTTTCGCCACCTTGGCGCCCGGCATCGGCAATATTCCGCGCACGCCCGGCCGCGAGCACTTCAGCGGAACCGCCGAACAAGGTTACCTGCATTGCGGTCCGAACGGCGCGGGCCATTTCGTCAAAATGATTCACAACGGCATCGAATACGGCATCATGGCCGCCTATGCCGAGGGCTTGGGCGTCTTGAACGCCGCCAATGCGGGGACCCGGCAAAGTAGTGCCGACGCGGAGACGACACCTTTGCGCGATCCGGAGCACTATCAATTCGACCTCAACCTCCCCGACATCGCCGAGGTCTGGCGTCGCGGCAGCGTGATCGCCTCGTGGTTGTTGGACCTGACGGCCAATGCGCTGGCCGCAGACGCAAAGCTTACGAAATTCGCCGGCCGGGTCTCCGACTCCGGTGAAGGCCGTTGGACAATCAAAGCAGCCATTGATGAAGGCGTCCCGGTGCCCGTGTTGACGACCGCCCTCTACGAACGGTTCGCCTCACGCGGCGAGGCCGACTACCAGGACAAACTGCTTTCAGCCATGCGGTTTGGTTTCGGCGGGCATCTGGAGAAAACGGCTGATAAGAAGCTATGAACCACAACAACTCTGCCCATTCGGACACGATGGTGTTTTTTGGTGCAACCGGGGACTTGGCCTACAAGAAAATTTTCCCGGCGCTGCAGGCGATGGTCAAGCGAGGCACGCTCAACGTGCCGGTCATCGGCGTGGCCCGAGAAGGCTGGAGCCTGGACCGGCTCAAGGAAAGGGCCAAAGACAGCCTGGAGAAACACGGAGGATTGGATCCTGCAGCCTTCGATAAGCTTTGCGGGCTGCTGCGGTTCGTGGGGGGCGACTACAACGATCCGGCGACGTTTAAGGCCCTTTGTCGGCAACTCGGATCTGCGCAGCACCCGGCCTACTACCTCGCAATCCCGCCCTCTGCGTTTGGAAAGGTCGTCGAGCAACTGTCAAAGACAGATTGCACTCGCAACGCCAGGGTAATCATCGAAAAACCCTTTGGTCGCGATCTCCCATCAGCCCGTGCTCTCAATCAAATCCTGCTCCAAACCTTTGACGAGAGGACGATTTACCGGATCGATCATTACCTGGGCAAGCAACCAGTGCACAGCATGCTCTTTTTCCGCTTTGCCAATACCCTGCTCGAGCCGTTCTGGAACCGCACTCATATCGAAAGTGTGCAGATTACGATGGCAGAGGATTTCGGCGTGCAGGGCCGGGGCACCTTCTACGAGCAGGTTGGCACCGTCCGGGACGTGGTGCAGAACCATTTGTTCCAGGTGCTGGCCAATCTGGCGATGGAGCCGCCCATCCGCACCGACAGCGAATCTGTCCGCGACGAAAAAGTGAAAGTGCTCAAGGCTGTATCACCACTTGATGCGAAGAACCTGGTAAGGGGCCAGTTCCGTGGCTACCGGCAGGAGCAAGGCGTGGCACCCGATTCCAAAGTGGAGACCTTCGCGGCGATCAAACTGCACATTGATAGCTGGCGTTGGCGGGGGGTTCCCTTTTACATCCGTGCCGGGAAATGCCTGGCCGTCACCTGCACAGAAATCCTGGTCCGCTTGCGTCAGCCGCCGACGATGTTCAAACACTATAACCTAGAATCGAACTATGTCCGGATGCGAATCAGCCCCGACGTCGTTCTGGCCTTTGGCTTCAATGTTACGTCGCCCCTGGAAGAATCGAAGAGCCAGTTATCGGAGCTGCTAGCCAGCCGTCAACCCTGCGCCAAAGAGATGGATGCCTACGAAAGGGTGCTTGGAGACGCGATGGCGGGAGATGCGACGCTGTTTGCCCGAGAGGACTATGTCGAGGAAGCCTGGCGGATTGTTGATCCGGTGTTGAAGGCGGGCACGCCGGTATATGAATACGGGCCGAAGACGTGGGGGCCGACTGAGGTTGAACGGGTCACACCACCCGGTGGGTGGCACAATCCGCTCGTAAACAATGCGAAACCGCCTGAAGCCTAGCTCCTGCTCACGAAAACGAGGAAACTCATGCGCATAGGAATCGCCGCCGATCACGGTGGGTTTGAGCTAAAGGAAAAGTTGGCCGCCCAACTTCGTGAGGCGGGTCATGTTCTCATTGATTTTGGGGCGGAGAAGTTGACCCCTGACGACGATTATCCCGACTTCGTCATTCCGCTGGCCAGGGCGCTGGCGGCGGGGAAGGTGGACCGCGGCGTGGCGGTTTGTGGAAGCGGCGTTGGGGCGTGTGTCTGTGCCAACAAGATCAAACGCGTTCGCGCCGCGCTGATCGAGGACCACTTTTCAGCAAAGCAAGGGGTCGAAGATGATCACATGAACATTCTGTGCTTGGGTGGCCGGATTTTGGGGTCGGCGGTGGCGTGGGACCTGGTACAGACCTTTCTCGCCGCCGAGTTCAGTCAAGCTCCGCGACACCTGCGCCGACTGAGCAAGGTCGCTGCGCTGGAGGACCAACAAGGATAGGACCCATCCCAGTCCTCGCAACATACTTCCTCCGCAAGATCGCGAAGAACATGAATCGGCCCATGCTGCGCCTCTCACGAGCGCACACCAGTCAGCTTAGCGCTCACTCATGGCCCGGAAACGTTCGGGAGCTTCAGAATGCTGTTGAAAGAGCGGTGATCCTCGCGCACGACGGCGAACTGCGCTTCGACCTTCGCCCAGCCAAAGCCAGCGTTGCACCCCAGCCTAAGTACTCGATGGCATAAATACTATGACGTATTCTATTGACTTTTCTCGACCAAGCGGCATTCTAGGCGCGCACCGCATAGTGTGCCAATTATGCCGCGTCATAGCCCATACTCAATCACGCTCACCAACGAGGAGA
>WNGL01008229.1_pt1 | contig 12221 bp, 11 predicted proteins | sample 5400591 | NCBI WGS metagenome assembly WNGL01 (sample SAMN13153377, study PRJNA577476) | soil metagenome | isolation source: 80 cm soil or saprolite under Garry oak tree replicate 1 | place: USA:California | collected 2016-06-15
CGGCGCGAAATTTATCGGCAACTCCGGCGCTTCCCTCATTCTTGGCGATAACATTTTTTATGGAAAACTCGATTTCTACCGCGACGCGCTCGCGATCGAACGCGGCGCGTGCATTTTTGGCTATCAAGTGCGCGATCCGGAACGCTATGGCGTTGTCGAATTCGACGCCGATGGTAAAGCTGTCAGCCTCGAAGAAAAACCCAAACAACCGAAAAGCCATTTCGCCGTGCCCGGGCTTTACGTTTACGACGATCAAGTTGTCGATCTTTGTCGCGCTTTGCGCCCTTCGGCGCGCGGCGAGCTTGAGATCACAGATCTGAATTTGCTTTATCTTCAGCGTAACGAACTGCACGTGAAGCTGCTCAGCCGCGGCATGGCCTGGCTCGACACCGGAACCACCATGGCTTTGCTCGAGGCCAGCAATTACATCGCCACGATCGAGCATCGGCAGGGTTTGAAAATCGCGTGCCTTGAGGAGGTCGCGCTTCGCATGGGTTTCATCACCCAAGCCGATCTCGCCAAGATCATCGATCGATTACCAAAGAATGAATATCGCGAGTATCTGCGAATGGTTTGCGATGAGGGACCCAGCGCAGGGCCCGAGCCGGTGGGCTGATCCGAATTCTTGTGGCGGCGGTCTCTGTCCGCCGAAAGGCGCTCGCCGCGGCGAGCGCCTCTACAATTACCTCGGTTGCTCGCGCAGAAGATGGTTCGTGTCAGCGACCAATTTCGTCACTGCATCGGCTTCGGTCGCATCGTAGTAGCCGCGGATTTGGCTATGTCGATCCACGAGCACTATCCGCGTGCTGTGCACGGGAATCCCTTGGGCGTCGCTGCCATCGGATATCGCGAGTTTGAAGCCGTCATGCGAAAGATTGTAGATCGCAGATTTTGGTCCCGTGAGAAAATCCCAGCGGACCGGTTCTGCTTGTAATCGCTCCGCGTAGTGCCGCAGAACCTCCGGCGTATCTTTCTCCGGATCGACGCTGAACGAAACCAGATGCACATCGGTTTTTTCCAAAGGCTTTTGCAGTTCGCTCATCCGGCTGCTGATCATCGGGCACGGCCCCGGGCACGTTGTGTAAATAAAATCGGCGATCCAAATCTTCCCGGATAATTGCGCCGAACCAAACGGTTGTCCGTTCTGATTGGTGAGCTGAAAAGAAGGAACTGTCCCGTAAGAGGAAACAGTGCGCTGTCGGAGCGCCGCCACTTCTACGTTCCGCAGCCATAGCAACAGTCCCAGCGTGACGACCGGGATCAGAATCAGCGTCACTTTCCAGATAATGCCGCTGCCGGACGGCGCCCGATGCATGGTCGCAGAAGTTGTGTTCATGATTTCGTCAGAACCAAAGCCCCCAGTAACAGCGGAAGATAAACGATCGACGCGATGAACAACGAACGCGCCGCGCTGGGGGTCCGCATCCGTAGGAACCGCATTGCCACGGCGACAAACAAACCCCCGAGCAAAAGTTCGCTTGCCAGATAAACGAAAGTCGCGATTCCAAGAAACGTGGGTAACCCTGCGATTACCAGTAGCAGGATGCAGAAAAACACGCTCTGGCTGGCACTGCGCTCGCCGCTGCGGTCGTCGCTCGAAATCATGCGAAAGCCTGCGCGCGAATAATCTTCCCGATACATCCACGCGATGGCGAAGAAATGCGGCAGTTGCCACAGAAAGACAATCGCGAAGAGAGCCCAGGCGCCGGCGCCGATGTTTCCGCACGCGGCCGCCCATCCGATCATCGGCGGAATCGCGCCCGGAACTGCGCCAACCGCGGTGTTAGCCGTGCTGGCGCGTTTTAGAGGTGTGTAAGCAAAAATGTAAATGGCGACCGTTATTGCCGTCAGCGCCGCGCTCAGCGCATTGCAGGCAATCGCCAGATATACAACTCCAAAAATCGACAGCACCACGCCAAGGACGAGTGCTTGCAGCGGCGGCATTCGCCCAGCCGGGATCGGGCGGGTTCTCGTGCGACGCATGAGCGCGTCGGATCTGCGTTCCCACCATTGATTGAGAGCGGCTGCGCCTGCGGCCGCCGCGGCTGTTCCAAAGACGACATGAAAAAGTGCCACATAATTGATCGGGGATTCCGATCCGAGATAGAAGCCGACGGCGGTCGTAAGCAGCACCAGCAGCGTCAGTCGCGCTTTGACAAGCTCCGCGAGATCAGAAACGAGACGATTGCGCGAAGGCGCAAGACTGGAACTTTCAATCGCCGCGGTTTTCATGCCGAGATTGGTAGGGCGCGACCTCCGGGCGCGCCGTGCAGCGACACCGCCAGGATGCGCCAGCAAATCGCAGAAATGCTCACGCCAAAAGATAGCATGACCGCGCCGAGCGCGACATGAGCCGTCGCGACATCGGCTGCTTTGTTGCTCCAGATCGTCAAGGCGCCGAGCGCAATCTGGCAGATGACCAGCGCAACCCAAAGGATCGAGAGTTTCTTAAGCGCTGCAAAATGCGTCGCATCTCGCCAGACGCGAAGAGCAAACGCGATCACAGCAATCGCGATAATGAACGCGAGAAATCGGTGCGCCATTTGCAGCCAGATTTGGAATGCGGTCACATCCGATAAACCTTGGGCGTCACGCCACGCGTTGACCTTTGCGAGAGCGGCCGTGGTGGTGTTGGGAATCCATGCGCCGTTTGCTGTTGGGAAATCGAGAATCGCCAGGTCGCGATGTTGATGGCGCATCGTTGCCCCAAGCCCAAGCTGCAGGTAAATCGCAATCGTAGTTGCAAGCGCGAGCATTTTGATTGACGCGATCTTTTGTAAATCGATCCCCTGATTTGCGAGCGACCGCCAAAATTTTGTCGTCGCCAGCGCAATGACAACTAGCAGCCCGAGAAATGCCTGCGCAACACAGGCGTGAAAGATGCCAATTTCATCTTTCATCATCGTGACCCGAAGGCCGCCGAGAATTCCCTGCAGAATGACGCCCACGAGGGCAATTACGCCCAAGTTGCGCACCCATCGTCGGTCTTCACGCACCCAGAGCCAGACCGTGAGCATGATAGTGAGAAATCCCACCACCGAACCCATCAAACGATGCGTATGCTCGAACAAGATTCCGCCGACCCATTTTGAGACCGGAAACAAAAACATGTTGTAGCCAAACGTGGTCGGCCAATCGGGCACGGCGAGTCCGACGTTTTTGCTGGTGACCATTCCGCCGCTGCAAATGAGTAAGAGCGTCGCCACACACGTGAGCCACGCGAAACGATTGAGCCATTTGTTGGAGTCCCGACGTGTCGGGATGACCGCCGAGTTTGCTAGCGTCGACTGTCGCATTGACAATCCGGCGCTCATAGAGCGCCGCTACAGAAAGCGGATTATCCGCCGGGACTCGGCGATGCTGACGCCGCGGGTGCAGGTGGTTTGTTTTGCGGCTGCGCTGCACCCGCCGATGGCGAAGGCGCAGCGCCTTGCGCGCCACCCGCGAGTTCGGCGCGTTCTTTCAGCCACGCTTCATAATCCTGCGGCGTATCGACCACCAGCGTGCCTTTCATTCCATAATGCCCAAGGCCGCAAAGCTGGCCGCAAATCACTTCGTAGGTCCCGGCCTTGATTGGCGTGAACCAAATTGGAATGAGCGAGCCTGGGATCGCGTCTCCTGCGATGCGCATAGCCGCCAAAAAGAAATCATGGATTACGTCCTTGGAAGAAAGTTCGGCAATGACCGGGCGATTCAGCGGCACGTGAAGTTCGCCAGTCGTCACAATGTCGTCTTTGCCGGCAGGATCATTTGGATCGAGGCCAAGCGGATTTGAGTTGCTGACAAAGCCGACGTCTCGACGGCCAAACTGCCCATCCGGTCCAGGCAGGTGATAGTTGAAACTGAACTGCTGCGCGACCACGTGAACAACCAGCGCCTCTTTGCCTGGCGGAAACTGGTTCACGCGTTTCGCCCAAAGAGGAATAGCAAAGCCGAGGAGGAGCACCGCTTCGATCAAGACGACGGAGAATTCCAGATGCGTTGAAATGCCACTCCTCACGCCGAGGTGATCCGCGCGAGGGTGCCGGCGTCTCCGGAAACGAATCAGAACGAAAATAAAGAACGCGGACCACCCAAAAAAAAGCGCGGCCATGAACCAGTGACAAAACTCGAGGATGTGGTCGATCTGATATCCATGCGATGAGGCGTTCGGCGGCTGCCCCAGGAATTCATTGATCAACGCCAGACTATTCATACTTGCTCAAATCTTCCTCGGTAATCTCCTGATGAGGTTCGGCGGGCATGCGGCCGTGCCGCCAGAGGTGAAAACTGAATGCGCCGATCCCGCCGATCACGGACAGCACTGCGCCGAACAAGAACCAGATCGCGATCGCCATGTGTTCGGTCGATTTTCCGTCTTTCGCGCCGTAGCAGAACGGGCAGGCCGAGGCTTGCTCCGTGGCAAACAGAATCGACAAAAGCAAGACCGACAAAATTTTCGTCTTCATATGATGATTCGCAGCCGTTTCATTTTCCGATAGAACCACACACCGTAAATGATCAGCGCAATCGCCGCGGCAAACGACGCGATCGCGCCGGCTAGGTAAACAGGCGCGCCTTCGACGAGATCGACCCAAACGCACCACGCCCCGGTCCCCAGCGCAAGCAGCGTTGAGAAAATTATGAAAACGATATGGAAAGCTTTAAGCGACATTTACCGAAAGATCGGGTAGTCGTACCACGCCAATAAAATAAGCCAGAAAAGTCCCAGCACAAAGAAACCGGTGAAAATGAGGATGCGGTAGATGAGGCGTTTTTCCGCGGCAAGGTGCATAAAAATTGCCGCCACCAACCCGGCCTTCAGCGTCGCCACCAGCATGGCCACGGCGATGTTCGCCTTGCGCGCACCAAAATCGACATAAGACAGCGCCACCGTGATTCCGGTAAATACCAGCAGGGTGATACCGACCATAACATAGCGCATGACATGTTGATGCACGCCGTGCGCGTATTCCTCGTATTCTTTTGGGTCCTGCGTGACGTCAGGCGGATTGTTCATGGTTAGAGCAGATAAAACAGTGGGAACACAAATATCCAGACTAGATCGACAAAGTGCCAGAAAAGTCCGCTCACCTCGACGCGATTTGCAAGATGCTCCGGGTTGCGCTGGTACAGTCTTTTGCTGACAGGAAGCCACATGTAAGTGAAGACCAGCACGCCGCCGAGCACGTGCATGCCGTGCAGACCGGTAATGGTGAAATAACTGGCGAAATACGCGCTGTGCGTCGGCAAAAACATCGTCGCGCGTTCGACGTCTTCCTTCTCGATCGTCGCGATTTTGTCCGTCACCGGTAGCGGTAAAAAGTGCGGCCGATCCATTGACGGATTGTCTGGCTCGGCATTCACGGGATCGAGCGCCACTTCGTATTCTTTGGCATTCTGGCTGTGCAAATGGCCGGTGATCTCGATGCGCGGTTCCAATCCTTTTTCAGCGCGCCGCTGATTCCCCAAATACTTTTCGTACTTCCCCAGCGCTTCCGGCTTAATATAAGCGCCGAAGTGCTCGAATTTCTGCGGCCATTCGTAAACCAATTTGACCGTTAAAAAAATCACGCCGCATAAAATCGTGACCAGCATGTACCACCAGTAGGCGCGATATCGTCTCATCTTCAACGAGGCCCATGCCAGTACGACCGTCACTGAGGACATGATCAAAATCGCGGTGTTCATCGTGCCTACCGGAACATTGAGTAATCCGTGCGGCCACATGCCGGGCGCTGAATCGAGGCGCAGAAAAATATAGGCGGAGAAAAGCCCGCCAAAGAGCATCACTTCGGACGCAAGAAAAAGCCAAATGCCGATCTTGGCATTCCAAAGACCCGTATCCGGGCGAGTGGAGATTGTGTACGGAATTTCCATCGGGTCGGTCAGACAAGGACCGGCTCGGCGGGAGGTTTGCGGCGCGTTCGCTCGGCCGGTTCCACCGGTTCATTCTGCATCGTGTAGTCGCGTTCGCGGCCGGGAAGACTGTATTCGTAAGGCCCGCGATAAGCGATGGGCGTATGGATGAAATTTCCGTGCGGCGGCGGCGAAGGCGCAGTCCACTCCAGCGTGGTCGCTTCCCACGGATTGTCATTCACCTTTTCACCATGCCAGATGCTCCAGAAGAAATTAACGATGAACGGGATTTGGGCGAGACCCATGATCCAGGCTGCCCATGAAATTGGCTGGTTCCATTGAAACCCGGTCAGTCCCCAAATCGTGTGTTCGTTCGAAACAGTCCATCCTTGGCCGCCGTCGTACCAGCGCCGATGCATCCCAGCCATTCCCTGCAAAAACATTGGAAGAAAAATCACGTTCATGCAGATGAGCGTCGGCCAAAAATGCACTTTGCCCCAGAAATCGTTCATCTTTCGGCCGGTCGCTTTCGGGAACCAATAATAAATCCCGGCGAAAAGCCCGAAGATTGTGCCAGGCGCAACGATGTAATGGAAATGCGCGATGATGTAGTAGGTGTCGTGCAGATAAAGGTCGGCTGAATTAAATGCCAGCGGGATGCCGGTGAGTCCGCCGATTCCAAACATCGGGAGGAATGCGGTGGCGAAAAGCATCGGCACTGTAAAGCGAATGGAGCCGCCCCAAAGTGAGATGAAAAACGCGCTTAAAATGATCACCGACGGGATCGAGATCAGTAGCGTAGTCGTTTGGAAAAATGCGCTAACCGCAGTGCCCATGCCCGTCATCCACATGTGATGGGCCCACACGATGAACGACAGAAATCCGATCACCAAAACGGAGAAGACCAGCGATTTATATCCCCAAAGCGGCTTGCGCGAATTGTTCGCCAAAATTTCGGCAACAATCCCGAATGCAGGCAAAATCAGCACGTAAACCTCGGGATGCCCGAGGAACCAGAACAAATGCTGCCATAAAAGCGGGCTACCGCCGCCGCTAATGGACACCGGCGCGCCATTCACGACCAAACCGCTCGGCAGGAAAAAGCTGGTGTGCGCAACTCGGTCCATCAACTGCATGACAATCGCAGCTTCCAGCGGCGGAAACGCCAGCAGCAACAGAAACGCGGTCACAAACTGCGACCACACAAAAAACGGCAGCCGCATCCAGGTCAACCCTTTGGCGCGGAGTTGAATGATTGTTGTGATGAAATTGACCGCGCCAAGCAACGACGACGTGATGAGAAAAATAAAACCGATTAACCAAAGCGTCTGGCCGTTGAAGATCGGATTATGTCCGGGGCCAGTGTCAGAGAATGCCGCCAACGGCGTATACGAAGTCCAGCCACTCTTGGCCGCGCCGCCGGGCACAAAGAAACTGATGAGCATGATCACGCCGCCCACCGCAAACGCCCAAAAACTTGCCGCGTTGACTTTGGGAAACGTCATGTCCGGCGCGCCAATTTGCAGCGGCACGACAAAATTCCCGAAAGCAGCGAAGGCAAGCGGCACGACGCCAAGAAAGATCATGATGGTGCCATGCATCGCACCTAACGAGTTATAAAAGTCCGGCGTCATTTTTCCGTCTGGCATCGAGCCAGGCCCAAAGATGTGCGGGAGCCATTTGCCGATCACCGGTAGCGCCTGGCCGGGATACGCCAGTTGCCAGCGCATCAACATCATCAGGCAGAACCCGAAGAAGAGGAACACCAGGCCACAAAGGCCGTACTGGATCCCGATCACTTTATGGTCGGTGGAGAAAATATATTTTCGCCACCACCCCAGCTCGTGGTGTTCGTGCTCGGCGGCGTGTGCGTGTGGATCGTGATGGGTGTCGACAGAAGTGGAAGCGTCCATTTCAGGAAAAGTTACGCCGTAATATCTAAACGGAAGCGCGATTTGCAAAGCCTGAAATTTGCGATTCGTGTGAGAAAACGCCGGATGGCCTGCTTTCTGGGTTGTGCGAAATTTCCGCGTGCAAAGCGAGGAGAAGCCGCGCGCAATCATTCATCTCGATATGGATTGCTTTTATGCCGCTATCGAGGTGCGCGATCGCCCTTCGTTGCGCGGCAAACCCGTCGGTGTGGGTGGCGCGCGTGATCGACGCGGCGTCTTAACGACGTGCAATTACGAAGCGCGCAAGTTCGGGGTGCGCTCGGCCATGCCAACTTTCATGGCGCTGCAACGCTGTCCGAACCTGATCGTGCTGCCCACGCGCTTCGATGTTTATCGGCGAGAAGCTGCAATCGTCCGCGGAATCCTTTATCAGTTCGCTTCCATAATCGAACCGCTCTCGCTCGATGAAGCTTACCTCGACGTCACTGCGCATCCGAGCGCGCCGGGGCCGCTGGCGCAGGCAATCCGCAACACGATTTTTCGGAAAACGAAACTGACCTCCTCCGCAGGCATTGGCCCCAACAAGCTGATCGCAAAAATCGCCAGCGAAATTAACAAGCCGAACGGCCAATTCGAAGTGAAGCCGGAAGAAGTGCCCGAGTTCATGAAGGATTTGACGGTGCGCAAAATCTGGGGAATCGGCGAAAAGAGCGAGAGAAAGTTACAAGAACTCGGAGTGAAAACTTGCGGCGAGCTTCAGCGCTTCTTGCGCACGGAGCTGGCTGAAATTTTTGGCAAATTCGGTCTCGACCTGTACGATCTTTGCCGCGGCATCGATCAGCGGCCAGTCGAACCGGATCGTCCGCGCAAATCGCTCAGCACGGAGGAAACCTTCGTCACCGATCTGACTACGCTAGAGCAATGTGAAGAGAAGCTCGACGAACTTTTCCAGGATTTGATGGCCGATCTCACGCAAAAAGAATCGACGCGCGAGACCACGAAAATCTTCGTGAAACTAAAATTCAACGATTTCACGCGCACAACTGCCGAGCGCGCGGGCCTCGCGCCCGCATTGGAAGCTTTTCGTTCACTGCTTGCGGAGGCCTTCGCCCGCACTGGAAAACCGGTGCGCCTTATTGGCGTGGGCGTTCGTTTCGCCGAGACAATGCCGGAGAACGCGCAGCTGGATTTGTTGTAGCGGCGGCTGTGTCAGCCGCAATCGTTGGTTCCACGCGAACACCTCTTCGCTTTTTAATCTGCGCTGCGAGGCGTATTTTCTGGAATACATGACCTCCGCGCAGGAAAGGAAAATCAAGCAGACCGGTTGCGACGCGCGCTTTGATAATCTGACACGTCAACTTTACGCCACTGACGCATCGATTTATCAGATCGAACCGGTTGGCGTCGCGTTTCCGAAAAGCGCGCAACAAGCAGGCCTTGTCATTCGCGCCGCAGCTGATGCAGGTCTTTCCGTCACGCCGCGTGGTGCTGGCACAAGTCTGGTCGGAAATGCGATTGGCGAAGGATTAATCGTTGATTTCTCTCGCCACAATCGCCAGATCGCGGAGCTCGATCTCGAAAAGCGCAGCGTGCGCGTAGGCGCAGGTGTCGTGCTCGATCAGCTCAACGATTTTTTGAAGCCACACGGCTTTTGTTTCGGTCCCGATGTCGCGACGAGCTCGCGCGCCACCCTCGGCGGTATGATCGCCAACAATTCCTCAGGCGCGCGTTGCCCGATTTACGGCACGACCGCTGATCACGTGATCTCGCTGGAAATTGTGATGGCCGACGGCCGCATCGAACGGATCGGTCCGAGGCACGAATCACTGCGCACGGAGCGCGCGAAGATCGAGGACCTCATTGACGCGGCGAGCGCCGAGATGGCAGAGCGCTGGCCGCCGGGCCTGATCAAGCGCTGGCCCGGCTACGGCATCGAAAGGTTCCTGCGCGCGCCAAACGATCTCACGAATATTCTCGCAGGCAGCGAAGGAACGCTTGCCGCGATTTTTTCCGCCGAGCTAAAGATTTCGCCGTTGCCAGGTGAGAAAGGTTTGGGTCTGATCTTCTTCGCATCAGTGGGAGAAGCGATGCAGGCCACCGTCGAGCTGCTCGATCTTAAGCCTGCCGCGATTGAGCACATCGATCGGCCTTTGCTCGATCAAACCAAAGGGCAGCTTCATTTTCAGGCTGCGCGCGATTTGCTCGAACTCGATACGAACCAGTGCGAAGCGGTTCTGATCGTCGAATTCTACGACGACGTTGCAGAGCGGTTGTCCATTCTGGAATCCAGAAAAATCGGACTGCGCACGAAAATTCTCACCGATGCAGCTCAAATGAATCTTGTCTGGTCGGTGCGCAAATCTGGTCTCTCGCTTTTGACCGGTTGCCTTGGGCCAGCGAAACCGGTGGCGTTCATCGAAGACGCCGCGGTTCGCCCCGCGCAACTACCCGAATACGTGCGCGGGTTGCAATCGATCATGAAACCACTCGGGCTGGAAGCGAGTTACTACGGTCACGCTGCCAGCGGATTGCTTCATGTGCGACCAGTTCTCGACATGCACAGCGCGTCCGATTTGAACAAATTCCGGCGAGTCGCCGATCAAACCTCCGCGCTGGTGCGGCAATTCAAAGGTTCGCTCTCCGCCGAGCATGGTGTCGGCATCGCGCGCACCGAATACATGCACGACCAACTCGGCGACGAGCTGCTTGGGGTACTGCGAGAGATCAAGCGCACGTTTGATCCGAAAAATATTTTTAACCCGGGGAAAATTTTCGATGCCAACCAATGTGGGAACGGCCTCAGTGCCGCGACAGTCGGCGCGCTAAGGCCCTTCCCACATTCGACGACGGACCGCGCCGTCCCTACCCGGATCGACAATCATCTGCGCGAAAATTTTACGCGACCGCTCGAGCTTCCATTCCAGCCGGCGCTCGCGTTCGCGTTCAAGGACCACTCGTTCATCGACAATCTCGAGCAATGCAACGGCTGCGGCGGTTGCCTCAAACAGACGGGCATCATGTGCCCCACGTTTATGGCCACCGGCGAAGAAGTCATGTCCACGCGCGGCCGCGCCAACGTCATTCGCGCCGCGCTCGAGATGCGAGTGAACGGACGCGATCCGTTGAAATCCGAAGAGCTCGATGCCGCGCTGAGCAATTGTCTTTCCTGCAAAGGCTGCACGCCCGAATGTCCGTCGAATGTCAATCTTGCGTTGCTGAAAGCAGAGATGCTTCATGCGCGATGGCGCCGCGATGGGCTCCCATTGCGCGAGCGAATCTTTAGCAACGTCGATATGCTCGGGCGAATCGGTTGCGCCATGCCGGCGCTCACAAATCCCATTCTAGATTTTAAACCGCTCCGCGCTTTGATGGAGACGGCGGCTGGAATATCCGCGAAGCGCTCATTGCCACATTATGCACGCGAACGCTTCGATAAATGGTTTAAGAAACATGCTGTAGCCGGGGTCGGTGACCCCGGTGCCGCGATCACCGATCGCGGCTACAGAAGAGGCCACGTCATCCTCTGGGACGACACGTTCGTGCGTTATCACGAACCGCACATTGGAATTGCGGCGGTGAAAGTTTTGGAAGCACTCGGCTTCCAGGTTGCGCTTGTAGAAAATCGGCGCTGCTGCGGACGACCGGCATTCAGCGTCGGTAATCTCGATGCCGCGGCGAAGCTCGCAACGCATAACATCTCTCAGCTATCAACAATCCAGCCTTCGCTCGGCTACGGCTCGGCAGGCGACCCTCAACTATCAACCGTTCCCATTCTCTTCCTTGAGCCGTCGTGCTGGTCGATGTTCGTCGAAGATTATCGCGAATTGAAAATCGAAAACGCCGAGGAGGTAGCGAAGCGCTGTTTCCTGTTCGAAAAATTCGTGGACCATCTACTCGCGCACGAACCAGACGCGCTTCAATTCGACAATCGTCCCGCAACAATCGCGATTCATCCGCATTGCCACGCAAAGTCGATCATGGATCCGGCTTTCATGCGCAGACTGGCGGAACGTTTGCCCGGCACGAAAGCGACGGTGCTCGATACCGCCTGCTGCGGAATGGCCGGCGCATTCGGCGCACTCGCAGAAAAATACGATCTCTCGGTGCAAGTCGCGCAGCGCTTGCTCGATGCGATCGACCGTCAACCATCAGGGACAGAAATCATCGCCTCGGGCACAAGTTGCCGCCATCAAATCGCCGATCTCAGCAACACGCGCCCAAAACACATGGCAGAGTTGATCGCGGAAGCCATCGCGTGAGCGCGTACCACGTCGAAGCGGAGCAAAACTCGAATCCGGACATCGAAATTCGGGAACAAAAATCAGAGATCGCTGTCTTCAAGCTTGGCAATTTTCATGAGTGACCGCAGCAATCCACTTTTCAATGGCTGATGAAAATGTGATGACTACCGTGAATACGAGCCAAGATCCAACCGCGTCGTTGAACAATTCGGGCAAGCTCGAGACCGGAGACTTGCTTCACACCGTTACT
>WNGL01008230.1_pt1 | contig 12219 bp, 14 predicted proteins | sample 5400591 | NCBI WGS metagenome assembly WNGL01 (sample SAMN13153377, study PRJNA577476) | soil metagenome | isolation source: 80 cm soil or saprolite under Garry oak tree replicate 1 | place: USA:California | collected 2016-06-15
CGAATCATTCACGAAATAGAAGGGAACTCCGGCATCGATTCCCACATGTCCGCCGAGCTCATAGCTGAGATTGGTGTTCAGCTTGAGGATTTGCCCAAATGAGCTGGAGCTACCCTGAAATCTCTGATCGATCGTGAAGCCGCGTACGGTATCGTTGGAATCCTGAGCGCCAGCCACGCCGGAAAGGCCGCCCGGGAAAAGCGTGACGAACATCACAATCGCAGCACAGAGGCGAACCTCGCGGGAGTGACTTCTCATACGAAGCCAAGCTAGCGCCCAAGGCGCCGCCCCGTAAATGCGACTTTCGTGCCAGGTCCCTTCTATCTGTCAATATTTGCGTGGAATGGTTTCGCGGTCGCGGTGATCGATGACAGCAAGTAGCCACGGATCGCCGCGACCACGAACGCGTTGGCGCAGGCTGAAGGGCGCCGGGGCAGCAGCCTTGAACGCCGCTACAGTACCCTTTTTGCTTAACTGGACTTTATGTGCAACGTTCATGCTCAATGAGCGCCGCGGCCGACACCTCGGCCAACCGGCGGACCGGGCGGGGCATTTGCGGGGCGTGGAGACGGCGCTGGGGAACGCGCGGCACGGTTATCATCCGCCGTGCTTGGAATGGCTCCGCGGACAGTTTCTTTGTGCTCAGCCGCCGCGCCCGGTTGGGCGGCGAGATTCGCTAGGGCTTGGGGACCTCGAGCCAAGGCTTCCTTGACTCGTAAAAAGGCGGCCTCAGGCGTCATCCCGTGCAAGACAAGTTGTGTGAGCGCGGCCACCGCGACGGTTCGGCGGTCACGACCCGTCGAAGCCGCAATCTTCTCGAGTACGGTTTCACCGACGCCTGCGCTAATCGCATCGGCGCCGACGGATAGCTGGGCGGCATCGACGTCATTTGCACCACGCGTCATGATGAGCTTGGCTTGCTCCAAGCCGTGGAGCCGGTTTTCCACGGCTGTTGCGATTCGATCTGCGGCAATGCCTTTTGCCCGTCCCTCCGCTACTTTGCTCTCCAGGAGCTCGATGGGAATTCCGGCGTCCTTTGCTCGCGCCATCGCTTGATCGATCCGCTCCTGCGGTGTCTCGGCAGCAGCAACTATGGGAAGTAAGGCCAAGACAGTCACCCCTGCGATCCATTGAAACCCTTTTGTCTGAATTTTCATATCCTCCTCCCTTCACTTGCCGGATAGACGATCCATTCCCGCATTACGTCACTTCACAGCGTAGATCGAACGGCAGCCAAATGATCCCGCAGCGCCTCCGCAGCCCGATGCACTCTCATTTTCATCGCGCTGACCGACGCGCAGGCGATCTCTGCCATCTCATCATATGAGAGCCCTTCTCCATGCTTCATCAAAAAAGCATCCCGCTGCTCTTCGGGAAGCATCGCTAGCGCCCGGTTTAACTGGCTCCGGAGTCTGCTCCGCCTTTCCTCCAATTCCGGGTTACCGTGATTCGCGGCAAGGTAGACGGGGAGGGGCAGGCTGCGCCGGGCGGCGCTCTTTAAGAAGTCCAGGCACCGGTTCCGCACGATCTGGCCTACCCAAAAACCGAAGCGGTTCGGTTCCCGGCAGCTTGCGAGGTTCTCGTAGGCTTTCACCAGCGCGTCCTGAACCATATCGGCGGCGGTGTCCGCATCCAGTCCCATCCAACGGGCTCGCCGGAAAAGGAAAGCCTGGTGCCTTCGGACCAGGATTTCAAAAGCGGCACGGTCTCCAGTCCGAACACGGGCAACCAGCGCCGCATCGGAAATCTCTACTTCACTACAGACGTTTTCGGATGCAGGCCAGGTCTGGCCCGTGATCGTCTCGATCCTCATGGAATCACCAATACGGCGACCCATCCGCCCATCAGATCGTTGGTCTTCGGAAAGCTAGCCGGCACGAACCAGTCTCCGTCGGCGTTGCGGAAAGCAAAACGGTACACTCCACGCGAAAGACGTACGGAAAAGCGCCACTCATCTTTATGCCGTTCCATGCGGATGGGCTTCCAGTTCGTGAAATCACCGGCAATCGATGGCGGGGATGTGCCGGCTTCACGCGCGGAAAGACGCAGAATGACTTCGCCGTTATTGCGGACATCCGCTATTTTGGCGGGTGCCGGCTGGCCGCCGTCGCTCGAAAAGATCCGCTGTCCTACCAAATCGCAGGTCGAGGTCCAGAAAGCCAGAATCGACAGGAAGAAGAGAGTCCGGCTCATCCTTACACGTGAACTCATAGCCGCGAGTTCTCGTTGGGCAGGAGAACCGACAGGCGGCTGTTCACGCCGCCGAAACCGTCGTTGATCGCAGGGGCGGCCGGATCGGCCATCCATTTCCCGCCGTCCACCACGAAGGCGTAGTCGTGTACCCCAGGCTCCAACGGGATCAGAATCGACCACACGCCGGGAGTCACCTGTTCGAGTGTGTATACCGGCTCCCACCTTGTGAAGCTCCCAGCCAGCCGGACTACCGACGCCTGCGGCGCATCCAGCCGGAACTGGACAAAGACTTTGGTCGTCAAGTGGTCTGCATCTGCATTCCGGAGGAAAGTCTTGGTCATTCCAGGCAGTAATGGAGTATTGGTGCCAGGAAGCACCACGAAAAGGAGGAATACCGCAAAAACGAGAATTCCATAGACCGGCCGGAACCGGACCAGGCGGGGCATCCAGAACCATTCCAGCGTGTTTAGGACTCGCCTGGGCAAGGCCCCCTTAGCGGACATTGCCTTCGCTTGCGCTTCAGCTGGCAGCCGCGCCATGACTCGTGCGGTCAAGTCTGGGACTTCGATGGACCGATAAGCGTGCCCTATTTCTCGAATGACATGCTCACAAGCTCCGATTTCCTGCAGCTCTTGTGGCGTGAGGGCTTCGCGGGGAAGTTCTCCATCGAGGTAACGGTGTATTCTTTCATTCATGGTCCGTTCTCCGTAGCGGCGGTCATATAGACCGCCGCTACAATCCAGGTCCGCACTTAGCGATCAGCATCGCGAATTACTTTTTCTTTCCCTCATTTTTGGCTTGCTGTTCCGCTTTCTTGGCTTCGGCATTCGCAGCAGCCGGCGACAGACCTTTGAGTTCCTGAATCGCTTGGCCCAGCGATTCAGAAGGTGGACCGGTCATTTTTGAGCGGAGGTCTGCCAGAGGAATTCCGAGGTTTTCCGATACATGCTTCGCCGCCATGTACTGACCGTAGTTCTTGAATCCTTCGGGATCGTGCGTGCTCTCTCCATTACGCGGATTCGCCGGCTGATTCCCACTTGCTTGATGGTTGCCACCGGATCCAGCCTGGCCGGAATTTCCGCCGCCGGCATTGCTGGGGTTCGCGTGACCGGCGACTCCAGGGATGGAAGGACCACCTGCCCTACCTTGCCCTCGGCCCTGAAGTGCGAACGAACGACCTGCCATCAGCAATAAAGCAGACATTGCGAGCAAAAAATGGATTCGCTTCATAAATCTCTTTTTATCCTCCTTGATGGTTCATTTATCGCGTTCATCGAGCTGCCGACTGAACGCCGACACCTGCTATGACGATCGATGCCATCGGTTCGTCACATCCAATCGGACAACTCTAGGAATCTCAGTTGGGTAGCAGCGCACGCCGCACATGGAAGGGCATCCGAAAAGCCGGGTTGTCACCGGCGACTGAAATCTCCTGAGGGCAACAGCGTCTATCGTTTGTTGCGTATTAGCGAAGTGACGTTGAAGCCGAGCGAGAAAAATACCTTCGCCAACGTCTCTCGGACCTTCCCGAATCTCGAAGCCGAAATCGATCAGACCACCGGGTCATCTAATATGCAACGCGGCGAGTTTCAGCAGCACGTCTATGCTTCGTTAAGAGGTATGATGGGTCCCTTTACCTGATCATCCACGATGACTCGAAGTCCGGAAATTCGCAGGCAGAAGTGAACGCTGCAGCCGAGCGTCTTCGACGGCAGAAGCCGTGGGAAGTCATCGTCCTCAGACGGCCAGTCAAGACAGGCGGCAAGCCCGGTGCTCTGAACTTGGCCACAATGCTTTTCTTCGAACGCAAGCCGGCAGGCTCGAAACGATTAACTCCGTCTTGCAAGTAATGATCTCTAAGGCGAAGGCGATCATTTCTGAAAGCATCTTGGGGTATTGGGGTCCGTAAAGGATCGTTGCCGGACCGGATTTGATTATCCATATCCACGAAGCAGTCTTGTCCGTCGTGGAAACGATCATCTCCACGACGGAAATAGATTTCTCCCAGGCGGACACGATCAATTTCGCGTTCCCCACGAGCAACACATGCGGCAGAACTGCATCGTGACGCTGTCCATTTTCGACTTACGCGTCGCGTACACAAACAAGGGCAGAGCCCATGAAATCCGGCGGGAGACGCTTTCGGGTCCTCGGAATTGCATGCTATATCCGGCAGAGGATGCGGCACTCACCTCTTGAGGGCTTCGGATCGATCCTCGGAAATGGCAAAGAAGCACACACAAAGAGATCGGCGCCGGAAATTTCGGCCGGTGCATACGAAGTCAACCGCCAGTGGGCGGGAACTACGGTAGAATGAAGTCAACATGACTTCACCCCGCCCGGCCCAGGGGCGTCAACTAAACATAGGAGTGACGTTCTTGGCGTGGCTAAACATTTACCAGACGCTCAAACAGATCGTTCAGGACGCGGTTGCGCCCGAGATTCAAGGGCTCAAGGGCGAGATTCAGGGCATCAAAGGCGAGATCAAAGGACTATCAGATCGCATCGATTCGCTGGAGAAGCGTCTCGATAATCGTATCGACGGTCTCGAGAAACGCATGGACGACTTCGGCAGGCGAATGGACGGATTCGAGCGGCAACTCGAAATTGCATTAGACGTACGGGAGAGACTTGCAGCCGTCGAGGCGAAATTAGAGCACAGATAGTTCACGACAGAGCCGGCGGCCCTTCCCCTTTGGGAGAGGGCGCGAAGCGCGAGCCCGATAGGGCGAAGCCTCAAGGAAGGGCAAGGGTCTCGAGATTCGAATAGGCTTGCGACCCCCACCCGGCGCTGCGCACGGCCTCTCCCAGAGCGAGAGGGCTGCTAAGGGCTGATCTTCTACTGGCTTTTTTGCCCACCACGGCCGCGGCCTGGAGGCGGGAGGTTCGGATCGGGCCTGAAATCGGCCGGGAATAGATCAAACACCGCATTCATCGCGGTCACCGCCTTGGCGTGTTCGGCCATGAGCTTATCGGGATCGGTCGCACTCGAGCTCATATCCGATATTTTCTGGTACGCGGCCACCGCCGCCTTCAGCCTGGTCTCGACCCTGTTCTTGAAATCGGCGGGTTCATTTTTGATTGCGGTGCGCAACGCGTCGGCGGCTTCCGTGTACTCCATGTACTCGTGCGGCACGCGGGCGAAGTTCTTGTTCGTGATTTGCCGCTTGAAGTCGTTGGATACCTGGACGAGAAGCCTGAGTGCCGTTTTCACGTCGTCGGGCGATTTCAGTTGGGCGGCCAAAATCGGCCCCGCCAGCGCCAGCACAAATGCGATCGATGCGAGAATGGCCAGAATTTTTCTTGTACGTTTCATATTCATACCCTCTCAGTGTTGTAGAACGTTTACTCCGTCACATGCAATATCCCGTTCATGTCTACGGCATGGCCGGGAGTGGAACAGAAAAATGGATAGTCGCCGGGCGCGGGCGCGATGAACTCTGTCATCATCGTCTCGCCTTTGTCGCACATCGGGACCACCGCAAGCACGCGCGGGTCATCTGTCGAAATGACGCCCTCTGTCTTCTCCGCATCCTTATCCACCGCCTCCATCTGATCGGGATACGCGAGCACCCAATTATGACGCGCGCTAAGGAACTTGCCCGCATGATGGAAGGTCAGATGAACCAGTGCGCCGGTACGGCAGGTCAGTTCGTCGGGCCGGAATGCAAGGAAGTCACCATCCGATTCGATGAAGAGATCGACACCCTGTTGTCCAGACGATCGCCTGCGGCTGCATCCCAAAAGCGTCAGCGGAAGTGCCAGCGAGCCCACAAGAAGCCGGCGTCGCGACAGAGGAGCGCGACCGAGGACACTGAAGTTCCTGCTCCTCGCGTCAGTCCGATACATCCTGGCGTGTAGCCTATCACGCTCACCTTACGCGGCATCAAAATTTTAGCCGGCGGTCATAGACGTCATAGACCGCCGCTAGAGCGCCCAAGCTCGACTGTTTGTGCAAAGATCAATTCATTCCCACGTTCGAGAGCCTCCAGTGACCCACTAACAAAAAACTTGAAGTGAATTATTTGTTTGGGTGCCTGCTGGATTTATAATTCGGAGTTTCCAGTAGTTACTCGCCAGCATTTCAGCCTCAGGTCATTAGTCCTTTGCGCCGCTCGGCGCAAACCTGTGGCTGTTCGAGAAGGGAGACAACGCAGTGAAATTTCCTATCAGCGTGACGCTAAATGGCCGCCCGTACCGGCGCGAGGTCGAGCCGCGGCAGCTGCTCGTGCATTTGATCCGCGATTTGGGCGGTGTGACCGGAACGAAGATTGGTTGCGACACGAGCCAGTGTGGCGCCTGTACGGTGCTGCTGGATGGCGTTGCAATCAAATCGTGTACGGCTTTGGCCGTGCAGGTGGATGGAACGTCGATTACCACGATCGAAGGTCTGGCCGGCGACGGTCAATTGCATCCACTGCAGGAGGCGTTTTGGAACAAGCACGGCCTCCAATGCGGCTATTGCACGCCCGGCATGATCCTGGCCGCGCATGAACTGCTCCGGACCAACCCGCAACCCAGTGACGATCAAATCCGTCATGGCTTGGAGGGCAACATGTGCCGCTGCACCGGCTATCAAAACATTATCCGTGCGGTCCGCGAAGCCGCGGCTGCGATGAGGAGGAAAGGATGAGCACTCGAGTATTTGGCTCCGGAATCCGGCGGCGCGAGGATCCCCGGCTCATTACGGGGGCGGCGACGTATACCGACGATTACACGCTTCCCGCTATGGTGCACATGGTCCTGCTTCGCAGTCCGCATGCACACGCAAGAATCAAACGCATCGACACAACGCGCGCGAAGGCGGCTCCGGGTGTCGTCGCCGTGTTTACCGGCACCGATGTCGAAGGCGCATTGAACCCGATGCCCTGCGCCTGGCTGGTTCCCAACTCGAATCTGAAGGTCGCGGGGTATCCCTGTATCGCAAAAGACGTGGTCCGCTACGTTGGCGACATCGTTGCCGCGGTCGTCGCCGAAAGTCCATATCAAGCGACGGATGCGCTCGACTTGATTGTCGTGGACTACGAACCGCTCCCTGCAGTCATCGATCCTGAAAAAGCCAAACAGTCTGGAGCACCGCAGATCCATTCGAATGTTGAGAGCAATGTGGCGTTCCACTGGACGGTTACAGGCGGCGATGTCGATGGAACTTTCCAGAAAGCGGACGTCGTTATTAAGGAGCGTATCGTCCAGCAGCGCCTGATCCCGAATGCGATGGAACCGCGTTCCGCGTTGGCCCACTGGTCGGGCGCATCCGGCGAACTGACGCTCTGGAACACAACCCAGAACCCGCACATTGCACGCTTTCTCTGCTCCGTGGTGACGGGTGTTCCCGAGGACAAGCTTCGTGTGATCGCGACCGAAGTTGGAGGTGGGTTCGGCAGCAAGATTCCCGCCTACCCGGCAGACTTCATCACCGTCTTCTGCGCAAAGAAACTCAACCGGCCCGTGAAGTGGACCGAAAGCCGCAGGGAAAACTTTCAGGGCACAACTCACGGACGCGACCATGTCCAGGATGTCGAGCTGGCTGCCGCCAAGGACGGCAAGGTTCTGGGCATTAAGGCGACGTCCTATTCCGGCATGGGCGCGTATCTTTCCACTGCCGCACCGGGCATCCCGACGATCTTGCACGGACTGATGTTGTCGGGGCCCTACGACATTGCGGCGATCAGGGAAGACGTCTACGGCATCTACACCAACGGCACGCCCGTCGAAGCGTATCGCGGCGCGGGCCGTCCGGAGGCCACGTTCATTTTGGAACGTATGATGGACATGTTAGCTGCCAAACTCGGAATGGACCCGGTCGATCTCCGTAAGAAGAACCTCATTCCGAAGTTCGAAAACGGGCACACCGTCGCGACTGGCCTCTCTTACGACAGCGGCAACTACGCAGGTGCGCTTCAGAAGCTGGTCGACCATGTCGCATACAAAGACCTGCGGCGGCAGCAGGCGGAAGACCGGAAGAAAGGCCGCTACCTCGGAATCGGCATCAGCACTTACGTCGAAATCTGTGGGCTCGGTCCTTCCCAGGTCGCCGGCGCCGTTGGTTTTCAGGGCGGTTTATGGGAGAGCGCCATCGTGCGATTCCATCCGACCGGTAAAGTGAACGTCTTTATCGGCGCGAATCCGCACGGACAGGGCGAAGAAACGACATTCGCTCAGATCGTGGCTGAAGAAATCGGCGTCGATGTCAACGACGTCAAGATCATTCATGGCGACACTCAAACGACACCGATGGGCTGGGGCACCTACGGCAGCCGGACGACGGCGGTGGGAGGGGCCGCTCTGGTCATGGCCACACGCAAGGTTAAGGAGAAGGCGAAGGTTATCGCTGCGCACCTGCTTGAAGCGGCCGTCGAGGATATGGATTACAAAGACGGCAAGTTTTTCGTGAAAGGATCACCGGACAAAGCCAAAACGATCCAGGACATCGCCCTGATGGCCAACCTCGCGTGGAATATGCCGGCTGGAGTGGAGGCGGGCTTGGAAGCGTCGGCCTTCTACGATCCTCCGAACTTCACCTATCCCTTCGGCGCCCATTTGGCGGTCGTGGAATTGGATCCGGAAACAGGCCAGATCGATATACGCCGTTATGTGGCCGTGGATGACTGCGGCCCCCAGATTAATCCTGTCATCGTTGAAGGCCAGGTCCACGGCGGCGTCGTGCAGGGCATCGGGCAGGCTCTGTGGGAGGGTGCCGTCTACGATGAAAACGGCCAATTGCTGACCGGATCGATGCTGGATTATGCCCTCCCCAGGGCGGATCGCCTGCCCGACATGGAAGTGCTGTCGACAGTTACGCCGTCGCCGCATCATCCAATCGGCGTGAAAGGAATCGGCGAGGCCGGCACGATTGCGTCCACGGCGGCGGTTTACAATGCGGTAATCGATGCGTTGAGTCCGTTCGGCGTCCAGACCATCCGCATGCCGGTCACACCCGAACGTGCGTTTAATGCCATTCAAGCAGCCAAGGCCGGAAGGAGATAAATTATGTACGCACCCGAATTCGACTATTACCGGGCCGGTTCGGTTTCAGAAGCTGCCGGCCTTCTACGCAAGTACCCAGGCTCGAAGCTGCTGGCCGGCGGCCAAAGCCTGATCCCGTTGTTGAAGCTTCGTCTGGCGGCGCCGGTGGCCGTCATTGATATCGGCCGGTTACGCGACTTGAAAGGAATCACAGTCAAGGGCGGCACAATCCGTGTGGGCGCCATGACCACCCACGCCGAGCTGGCGGCTTCGTCCGAGCTTGCCGAACAATGCCACGCGCTGGCACAGGCGGCGGCCGGAATCGGCGACCCCGCTGTGCGCAACCGCGGTACGATCGGAGGTAATCTCGCTCACGCCGATCCCGCCTCCGATCTGCCGGCCGTTTTGGTGGCACTCGAGGCGAAGCTGACGGTTGAAGGTCCCGATGGAAAGCGCACGCTTGATGCCGGCGGATTCTTTCAAGGAATGATGACCACGGCATTGAAAGAACACGAAATCCTGACGGCCATCGAAGTCCCGGCGCACTCTAAAGGCCAGGGCTCGGCATATGCCAAATTCGCCCATCCGGCCTCACGCTATGCCGTTATTGGCGTCGCGGCTGTTGTCACGACAAGTGGGGGCAAGTGCTCGGCCGCCCGCGTGGCCATCGGTGGGATGGTTCCACGGCCAGTGAGGGCCGCATCGGTCGAGCGCGTTCTCACCGGACAGGAACTGTCGGCGGAAAATATCGCGAAGGCGGCCGCACAGGTCACCGAGAATCTCGGCAACGAGGTTCTCGGCGACATCTTCGCGTCCGAGCAATATCGCCGCTCCGTTGCGCCTGTGTGGGTGAAGCGTGGGCTGACGCAAGCGGCCGAGCGAGCGAGGTAAGGGATACTGAGTGAAATTGACTGTAGCGGCGGTAGATGAAGCTGTGAAAAAACTGACGGCTGCCAAACTTGTCAAATGTCCAATGTCTGTTGTGCGATGTCCGATGAACTTGTAAAACGACCCAATGACGAAATGACCTGATGACTAAATGGTTCCCATTAAGAATTCGGTGGTCTGGTCAGTGGGTCATCTGGTGCTTTGACAAGTACATTAAACATCGCACAACAGACATTGGACATTTGACAAGTTTGGTTGCCGTCAGTTTTTTCACAGCTTCGTAGCGCCGCTACAGCAGCGGAATAACCAAGAACGAAACATTGAAACCGGCAACACTTCCAAGTTCCATCGACGACCTCCAGGTTCTGCTCGAGCAAGAGGCCTACATCGCGGATCGCGGTCTGGCCACGTCCGTCTATCTTGCGCTAAAGCTTCAGCGCCCCCTGCTGCTGGAAGGCGAAGCCGGTGTGGGAAAGACGGAGGTGGCCAAGGTTCTGGCTTCCGGTCTGGATCGCGAGCTGATTCGACTGCAATGTTACGAAGGGCTCGACATCAACCACGCCGTTTACGAATGGAACTACGCCCGCCAGCTTCTGGAAATCCGGCTAATGGAAGCTTCCGGCAGCGTGGACCGGCATACCGCGGCGCGGCAGCTTTTCACCGAAGAATTTCTGATCCAGCGGCCGTTGCTTCGTGCGTTGTCGTCCACGAAGGAGCGCTCACCGGTGCTCCTCATCGACGAGCTTGACCGGGCCGACGAAGAGTTCGAAGGATTTTTGCTCGAGCTGCTGTCGGATTTTCAGGTCACCATCCCGGAGCTCGGTACGATCCGAGCCATTTCGCCACCGATCGTCATTATTACATCGAACCGCACCCGCGAACTGCACGACGCGCTGAAGCGCCGCTGTCTCTACTTCTGGATCGACTACCCGGACTTCGACAAAGAGCTGCGGATTGTCATGACGAAGGTGCCCGGTGCTGCGCCGCGGCTGGCGCGCCAGGTCACCGCTTTCGTTCAAGAACTGCGCACAGCCGAGCTTTACAAAATGGCAGGTGTTTCCGAAACGCTCGACTGGATAGCAGCTCTGGTCGCGCTCGACTGCGCCGAATTGGAACCCGCAGCCATAGACCAGACTCTCGGGATGCTGCTTAAGAACCGCGAGGACATGGAAGCGCTCCGTGGCGAACGCATTTCCGATTTGTTGAACCGGGCATCAGCGCGGGGGCATCTGTAGCGGCGGTCTATGACCGCCGGCGATCTCGTAAATTGCTGGATTGTCGGCGGTCATAGACGTCATAGACCACCGCTACAGTGCAAATCTTCAACATGAGTTACCTGTTCCATAATCTTCTGCACTTCAGCCGCTTGCTTCACGCCGCCGGTTTGGATGTACACGCCGGGCGCATGCCGGATGTGGCCGCAGCCCTCAGCGAAATCGATATCGGGCGTCGCTCCGATTTCTATTTCACGTTGCGGACACTGCTCATCCACCGGCACCAGGACCTGGGACCGTTTGACGATGCTTTTCGGGTCTTTTGGCGCCGGCCGGCCGGAGAGCGATCCATGACGGATTTGCGCGCTCTCGGCGAGCGCCGGAGATACGGCAAGCCGGAGGTCGATTTCCCAACTGGAGAATCTCGTGACGGAGACGATCCTGCGGTGCGCACGCTTTCGGAGGTTGTCCAGCGCATCGCACCCATGAGTTACAGTGCCGGCGAGATCTCGCGGACGAAAGACTTCGCCCAATTTACCGAGCACGAGTTGGCTCAGGCAAAAGCGATGTTGGACGAACTGGATTGGGAGCCTGGCATGCGCTGGACGCGGCGGTGGGTTGCTGGACGAGGCACGGCTGCCGATTTCCGCCGGATGATCCGCACGAACATGCGCTATGGCGGGGAGCTGTTGGAAATTCCGGCGCGGCAAAGGAAGAAGAAACGGCGGCCATTGGTCTTGTTATGCGACATCAGCGGATCGATGGAGCGTTATTCCAGGATGCTGCTTCATTTCATTCACACGCTCGCCGCCCGGCGGCCCAACGGTGGAATGGATCGCATCGAAGCCTTTCTCTTTGCCACGCGCCTGACCCGCATCACGCGCTCGCTTTCGCATTGGCGCGCAGACGAGGCGGTCTTGAAAATCTCGAGAAATGTTTCGGACTGGTCGGGCGGAAC